>Ga0193738_1000114_pt1 | contig 50822 bp, 67 predicted proteins | sample L2a1metaG_FD_144927 | JGI IMG/M metagenome (GOLD analysis project Ga0193738, IMG submission 144927) | Soil microbial communities from a riparian zone of the East river system, Colorado, United States - L2a1 | ecosystem: Environmental > Terrestrial > Soil > Riparian zone | place: USA: East River... | reverse complement strand
AGGCGCCCCGGCGGGAAGCGGTAGTGGCTCGAACCGCTCCGGCTCACCTTCGCGCTTGACGACGACCACGCGCGGCATGCGCGCGAACCCGGCGAATTCCCCGCCGTGGACGCCGCCGTAGCAGCGCGAGCCAGACCGGCCATTGTTCTCGTTCGATGTAGGTTTTGTCATCAGCGGTCTCCTAGGCGCTCGGTGGCGCGAGCGAGTACACACAGGGCTTTCACGATCTCTTCGGTCGAGTCGCCGATCTCGGCGGCGAGCGATTCAAGGTTCGACGCTACGGCGTCGAGTCTGTCGATGATCTCGTCTGCTTTCTCGTCCGTCATCTAAACCTCCCGACATACGCCAGTAGGAACGCCGCGGCGTCGAGCAAGTTGTGCACTTCCGACCCGCGACCGCGGCCGTAGCACGCGGCACCCGGCTGGGGGCGAAGCGCGTATTTCTCAGCGGCCTTCATGATTAGCTTACCGGTACCCGGCGGAAATAGTTTCCGCTCGTCGTCCGAAAGCGTATCCTCCCACATACGCAGGTGCTGCGGGGGTTTCGCTTCGGACCCTTTCCACTCGCGCGGCGTATACTCTTCGACCGGCGCGCCAATAGAGTATGCCGCTCGCGCCCCGGCCCAGGATAGCGCGAGAAGGTCCTGCGTACGCGCGGCGTCGGACCGGGCGCCCTGGTAATCTGGGCGCTCGACGATGACCAGCGCAGGGCGAAAGGGTAGGACGGCGCCGGCGGGTAGAAGACCGACCCATACGAGGCGGTCTTCGGCCGCGCGGGCATACGCGCATTCACGCACGCCAGGATCGATCGCCAGGATGATCATTCGGCCCAGCTTTTTCCGGTAGCCAGGTTCGGAACGCGTACGTCGTTCGGCACGCACCAGACGCATTCGCGCGCCGGGTTCCCCGTACCCATCAAGCAAAACTGGCAACGGTACGACCAGCCGGGAGGGGGATTCCGTTTCAGCCAATGCTCTAAATGGCAGAGGCGTTCCGGCTTTCGTTTACCGGAGAGTAGGTGCCTAGAAGACAGCTTTCGGTATTCGTTTTCTAGCTCCAACGTCAGAACGTCTCGACCACTCTGGGGCGAACAATCACGCTTCACTTTCGATACCTCCGCGCCCGGAACCCGGTCGCTGTAATCGGCATGCCTTCTGCCCACGATGGCAGGTCGCACATCGCCGCGATCAGTTCGTCCAGCGCCGTCGTGCGGTCTTCGTCGACTTCGCAGACGAGTTCGTCGTGCACCGTCAGGACAAGCGGCAGGCCGGCGCGCTCGGCGTTGACCATGCCGTGAGTCATGAGATCCCGGCATGCCGCTTGAACTGCGTTCTCGCAGAGCAGGCCGCCATACAGGCTCTTCGGCCCGAACCGCGCGTCGTCAAACGTTACCTGCAATTGCGCCCGGCGCTTCGATCCTTCGGGAGGGTCGGACATCTGGAGGCGCGCGTTGCGATAGACGATGGGTCGCCCGCTCGGCAGGACAAGCGCGAGGTCGTCGCCTTGGAAGTCGAATGAAAGATCGCCGCGGCAGTCGACGCGGACACTCGTGCGGCGGTCGGTCGCTTCGAGAGCGCATCGTTCGAGCTCGTACCAGAACTGAACGATCGGCGCGTGCAGGTCCCGCCAGCCGTCGACGACGACCTGTGGATCCACGCCGAGCGCGCGCAGGTCGATCCCGAGGTTCCGCGCCATGTTCAGAAGCGCGTTCTTGCCGCCTTGGTACCCGCACGCGAGCTCTGAAACCTTGCCGCATTGGCGGCGCGGGTCTTTCTTGTCGGTGATCGGAACTCCGAAGATCGCCGAGGCGGCGACAAGATAGACATCCTTGCCGGAGCGGAATACGTCCAGCGCTGCATCATCGCCGGCGAACCATGCATTAGCGCGCGCTTCGACGCCGGAGAAGTCCGCGGCGACCAGGACCTTTCCCGCCGGCGCGCATACGACGGCGCGGAGCAGGACGGAGATCTCGTCCTGCGACCATAGACGCGGCGCAGCGGCCTCGGCGCACAGACGCTCATCCGACCAGTCCGCTACAGATGGATCCGGGTGCGGTATGTTATGAAGCTGCATTCCAGAGCCAGAGTAGTATCGAACGTTGTCACGCATACGACCGTCCGGCGAGACGCGAGCGAGTCCGGCGCGGAGCTTGCCCGAGGCGATCGACGCCAGGGCGAGACGGTGTGTCGCCAGTTCCGCGACTTCGGGGATCTTCGAGCGCGTTAGCGGCTCCACGTCGCTGTACTGTGCCGAGTCGGTCTTACCGCCAGCGGCACGAACGAGCGTGCAGAACGTCGCCGCGTGTCGTAGCGCAGACACGCGCAGGCGGGCTTCTAGTAGTGTCGCGGCCTCGTCCTCTCGCCGGGCTTGCTCGAGCGGTAGACACACCGCCTGGCGAAGTTTCGCGACGATCTTCCGCAGGTTCGCCGGCGCGAATTTCTTCGGGAGCTTGACGCCGAGCCGCGCGATCTCGCAGATGAAACGATCGTCCTGGATACTTTCAATTGGAAGACCGGTGATCTCAGCCGCGGCGTTCGCATCCGCGGCGAGCAGGGCGCGCGCCAGATCGGAATCAAAGCAGACGCCGCGGTCGTTCGACGCGTGCCAGACCTCGGCGACTTCGGGTTCGAGATCGATAAACTCCGCCAGCTTCGGCCACCAGGCGACGAGGACTTCGACGTCCCGGCGGCAGTATGGGACAACGATGTCGAGAACCGCTGGCGTGATGTCCGGAAGCAGACCTAGGCGATCCTTCGCGCGCGACGGCTGGGACAGCGACAGCGTGTACCGGCTACCGGCCATATCCTTCTCGACGCCAATGAGCGCGCCGAGCGATTCGAGGTCGCCTGGCAAGCCCTGGCACCGGGAGAGCTCAGACGTATCGATCCATCGCTCCGGCTCTGGCCATCCGAGACGCGACCAGATATGGCGATCGAATCCGCGCGCGTTGTGCGCGGCGAGTACACCGATCCGCGGCGGAGCCGCGTCGCCGGGTCGCCAATCGAAGTACTCGCCTTCGACGTACAGGACGCAGCAGAGGACATCGGTTGACGGATGCTCGGCGTAGTTCCGTCCGCCGATGGCCTTGAGATCCGCGCGGGAGCGCGTTTCGAAATCGATGATCCCGACTTCAGAGAGGTTCATCGACCGACCCGGCCCGGCGAAACAGGGATCCAGCGTCCGGCAATGTAGGCGTGATCGCCAAATGCGGAACGCCTCCTTTATCCCATTGCAGGTTCAAGCCCGCGACGGAATCAGTCACGTCTGCGCCGTTGATGAAGTACCGCAAGCCGGCTGCAGTGATCGAGATTAGGATCACAGTAGGACGATTCATCGAAAGCGCACGGCTCCGCGAACCATACGAGCCGTCACGCGGCGCCACGCGGTAGCCGGAAGCGCCTTCGAAATCGATCAGCCTCCGACCTTCCCGGTGCGCCCTGGCGGCGGAATATGCGAAGTATACCCGGGGCCTGCCGTCAGATGGCTGGAACCATACCACGACCCATTCGGACTTCATGGCGAGCCTACGACGAGATCCCGATACGCCTTTGCATCCGCGATCGACCCGAGGATGTCCGGCATGGCGCGATGGCCGTCGATCGGGTTCTTGATCGTCACGTCGCCCCATACGCGCGCGGCGGACTTGAGCGTCGACGTGTCGAAGACCCGGTGCGATAGACGCGCGGCGAACTTCGGCATGTGTCGTTTGATCCAGCGCAGGTCGAAGTGAACGCTTGCGCCGGCGAGCTCGACGGACCGACCTTCGGGGACATACTGCGCCACGAATGCCGCGAACATCTCATCGGCCTCCGCAGTCGGTAGGCCCTCGCCGCGAGTGATCGCGTGCAGAAGTCCGTTCTTGAGATGCATCGCCGCGACGACTTCGTGCATGCCGGGCATGCTCGCCGGTCGGACGATCGTCTCGAACGAGTCGACGACCTCGAACGTTCCGGCTGGACCGTCATCGACGACGCATGCTGCGACTTCGAGGATCTCTCCGTCGTTCTCGTTGAGCCCCGTCGTTTCGATGTCTACCCATAGCCAATTGTGAATCATGGTACTTCGCTTTCAGTGGGCGGCGCGGTATGTCGCGAGCTTTTGCGAGTTTTCGCGGTGGTCACACCGCGCGCCCGGTGAAGCGATCGAGGTCCGCGCCGGAGTGAAAACGCGGCGTTCTCGATCGCTTCACCCGACACGCGCTGTCGGGATCGGATCATGGTTGGGACTAAAAGACCGTTCGATCCTTTCGCTGAATTCGCCCGCCATGGGTCCGGCGATGCGTACGGGGCGAGACCTGCCGATCGGTCGTATCTCCTACCGCGTACGCATCGCCCGGCCCACGCCAGGCGATCGGTCTACTGCTCGACGGCCTCCCATTGGCAGTCTCGGTACCAGCCCTTTCCGTCTTTCGTCGGCTTGCCCTGAGTTACGATGACCTTGACCTTGCGTCCCGCGAGCGGGTTCGCGCCGTACTTCGTCTCGGTACCACAGCAAGCGTCGATCAGCGACTGCTCTTCTTGCGCTTCGGCGATCATCTCTTCGATTGCCGCGTCGTCGAGGTCGCCGGCGGCGATGATGAAACGCGTCATCGCGGCGTCGCCGTAGCCGTACGAATCCGTGAGCATCTGCAAGTACTGGTAGGTCGCGCCGATCTGCGCCTCCTTCTCGTTGTTCGACTCGACCATCTTCAGATCCGCGAAGAACGACGACGACTTGAGCGCGCTGTGCCGCGTCTCGACGACCTCGAGCAGATGCTCGCCGAGCGGCAAGAGCGGCTTGCCATTTCCGGCATTGGGATCTACGCCGGCGAACCGGCCCTTCTTGGCGCCAGCGGGCGCCGCTTTTCCGAATCTAGACATTCTTCTATCCTTCGTTTTGCCAGCGGTACTTTTCACCGCTGGGTCTTGGTATGTCTACGACGGTCGCTCGAAGTAGTTTCTGGGTGAGACCAAATACCGCTTTGCCGAACCCCGCCTCACGCATACTCGCGGCGAACCCGTCGAACGTATCGCCCGAGGTCATGATAAAATCGAACGATACAGGGCGTTCCTGTCCGCTCCGATGCGTACGGCCGAAGACTTGTTCCAGGAACCGCGCCGAGCGGGGCGGCGATACGATCCCGTTTCTTGCCCAGGATTGCAAATTCCTGCCTCGCATATTCGCCTGACCGGAGAGGATGATCGACGGTATGACACCTTTCCGCGCGCCCGCGCCGTAGCATGCGAGCTTCGAAATGTGCGAGCCATACTGGTCGTATCCGCCGGCGCCGTAGTATCGCAGCCCGGTCATCGTCGCGAGTGCCGTGCCGAAGGCTACGTTCCAGGCCCAGAGGATCCCGGGCTCCGCGCTAGACGCGATCCAGTTCGCGCAGGCGCGCAGGACGCTATCGGACAGCCATACGGGAACCGAATTCGGTTCGAAGAGCGGCTTGACCGCTTGCCAGTCGGTGACCTCCGGCGCGTCAGGGAACGCCCGGGCGACTGCGAGCTCTGTGTCCAGGCGCAAGCGCGAGTCCTCGACCTTCTCTCGGACGAATGCGCAAAAGTTCGACCTCGGTCCCAGCCACCAATTCGGCGGGCGCGGGTCCCAGCGCAGGTACATACCGCTTCCGAGCTCGTTCGCGTGTCGATAGACCGACAGCGAGTCGGACAGGGGCCAGCCGTCTGGCGTGACGTGCTTCTTGCGGAAGTTCTCAAAATGCTTCTCAATGATCGGATCCGGCGGGGCGGCGATCTGGCGCACAGTCAGCGGCTGGGCGCATGAATCGAGCGGAACGCGGCGCGCACGCCGTCGAGCGTGGTACCGCCGCCGAGCAGTTCCAGCGCGCCGACCAGCGGCCGGGCCTTCGCGCCCCATCCGGTCTTCTCGTCAATCGCGAGCCCCCAGAATACCGATTCGGAATGCTTGAGAGGTACCGGCGCGCCGTCTTTCAGACACCAGACTAGCAGGTGCGCGAAATCAACGATCGATAGGCGCCCGGGCGTTCCCGTCCAGGCGCAGACATCTGGCTCGTACTCGCCAACGTAGCGACCGATCCGCTTGACGGCGCTCGACTTCGGGTTCCGCAGCGTATCCGCCTCGTCGATGATGATCAGATCCGGCCGTTCGCGCTCGAGCAGATCGACGTTCTGAACGCTGGTCAATTCATCGATCGATACGATCCGAAGCCCGGCCGCGCACCGGCGCCATTTGCCGAGGTAGGCCGCATGCATTGCGTACGTGTCCGGGCGCAGACCGCCCGGGATAAGCAGCATCGGGCGTTTCGCGTCCAGGACGACGGGCGCGAGCCAGCCTAGAAGCGTCTTTCCGAGGCCCACCGGCGCGCCGGCGTACGCGCCGCGGCAGGTCATGAGGTCGTGCAGGATCTGACCTTGCCACGGTCGCAGCGCGACATCCGGCGCGAGCGCCAGCATCGCGGTAAGATCTCGCGCGTGCGCCGTCGCCTCATCGATATCGAGGCGACGGCGGGGAAGGCCGAGGATGCGGAGCAGATCCGGCGTGCGCTGGATCGCGGCGCGCATCGGATTAGCCGATGATCGCGCTGAGAATGTTCCGAGCCTTCTCGACGTCGCCGCCTGCGAGGTCGACACGCACGCGTTCGAGCAGCGACGAGACGAGCAGATGAATCGGGACGCCGGCGTCGGTGTATGTATGCGCCTTCGAACGTTTCGGCGTACCGGTCATCTCGACGACCGCCGGCGCGGGTTCGGCCGGGCCATTCGCGCCGGCGGACTCTGGCGCGGGCGGGGGTGCAGCGACCGGTTCCTGCGCCATGATCGTCTCGCGATTCTCTTCGGGCGCCGGCGCGGTCTTCTTGCCGAACTTCGGCTTCGGCTCTCGGGTCTTGGCGGGGGCCTCGGTGGTCTGCGCCGGCGGAGTCGCCGCTGCAACCGCGCCAGCGGACAGCGTTCCCGCCGCCTTCGCGGCAAGGTACGCCTCTACCGTTAGACCGCGTTTCTCTGCTTGGGCCTTATTGTATGCATCTTGAAATCCCATGATCGCTCGCTTTCCTACTGCTTGACGGGCCGTACACGGTCCGCCCTTCGATGTGTGATGTGGACACCCGCCGTACTCGCCGCAATGGCTCGTATTCGTCGTGCATTGGTCTACGGTCGTCTTCGACTCCAGGTTTCGCGCACGCGATACGAGGACGTCGAGATGGCGTCGGGCCTGGACATATTCGAATACGACGTCGACGGGCTTGGCGAACGGCCGTCCTTCCGTCTGCGTGTAGACCCACCGGACCGGGCGCAGGCCGACCGGGAAGCCCGGGCGGAGCATACCGTCCACGCTGTATATGATGCCCTGTGGATCTTCGGCCGCTTTCTCGGGCGTAAGCGCGTACCGCTCGACGGACTTCGAAGTCTTGTAATCGATCGTCACCCATCCGCCGGACATTCGGAGCGCAGAGGAGTCGAGGCCGAGGCGCAGAACCTCGGCGCCGGATGGGTCCAGGCGCGCTTCTAGGTCGATGTAACCTAGCAGGCGGATGCCGTCGACCATGAGGCATGTCCGGTCTGGCTCATCGGCGCTCGGATATGGCGTATCTCCGATCGAGCGCTCGATACGGACCTCGCGGCACAGCTCGCGAGCGGGCAGGTGCGCCCGCGCAGCCATCGCGATCTGCCCGTTCGGCGTCGACCAGTTCGGGCTACCACCGCGGTAATACTCTTCGAGGATCGCATGCACATCTGTCCCGCGCGCGGCGCTGCGCTGGCGTGGCGTGGCGATCTTCTGCCAGTCCGCGCCGGCCGCTTCGATCTGCGCCCAAGTCACGTCCGGCTCGCGCCGGCGCTCGACGTGATCGTACCACCATTTTCTCTCGCAGTTCGCCGCGGTGCTGAGGCTGGACGGGCTATGATGCATAGGGCGGGCGCGCGGTGCCGAGGAGCGTATGCGCCTTCTCGTCCGTGCTAGTCGGTCATACGCAGCGCCGGAGCAGGAAGTGTCAGGGCGCCGTGGCACGATGCTTTAGGTTGGGAGGAGCGGGGTGTTTCGTGCGCTTGGCGCCCTGACTGTATGGATCCTAATACGGGCGTAACTTTCCGCAACGTGTCAGCGTAGGCAATGGTTGGAGAGCTGTTTGACTGATTTCGTAACCGTACTCGAAGCAGAGCCGGGTAAGATTCTCGCGAAGCGGTATACGGACCCGACCGCGAAGCCCGCGGCGTTCGATGACCCGTTCCTCTACCGGAACACTCGTGCCGCGGTCGACAGCCTGGACGAATTGGCCGAAGTCCTCGCACTGCTCGCGTCGGACCCGACGGCCTGTATCATTCGCGGCGCACGGATCCCGAACGCAGATGGCGTGCTCGATGAGTATGTCCCGCGGCGGTGCAACGAGGCCAAGTTCGGATCGGACGGGGTAACGTACGAATCCGCCGCGCACCACTGGATCTGCATCGACTTCGACGCGACGACAGGCCTGCTCGATCCGAAGGATGTCCGCGGCTCGATCGAGGCCTGGCGCCGGACGCTTCCCGCGCCGCTGAACGCTTGCGGCATGGTATTCCAGCTATCGGCCTCGGCGCATCTCTACCCGTACATCCGCGGGCACGCGTGGGTCTGGTCTGCTGCGCCTGTCGAGGATGGCCCGTTGCGTCGATGGCTGTCCGCTATCGACTCCGATCCGGCGCTCGCGCAGTCGATCCAGCTGCATTACACGGCCGACCCGATCTTTCCAGACGGGATCGCCGATCCGCTGGCGGGATCGCGATTGCATTTATTCGACGGCCCGAACGCGGTAATCGACTTCGAGGTCGCGCCGGCGAAGGCCGATCCAGTGCGTGCGCTTGTCCAGCTGAACGCCGAATCCGTTAGTAGCGGACAGAGCGATCTTCTGGACGCGATCGGTCCGGCCGTCGACCACGAGGGTCGACGCTGGCACCTTTGCGGCGCGCTGGGTGGTGTCTGGCGTCGTCAGCTGCGCTCGGCCGCCTGGGCCGAGGCGCAGATCCGCGCGTGGCTCGCACCGGTGCCAGGGTGCGACGTCGACGCCGGCGTCGCCCGGTGCCTCGGCGCGTGGCGCATACCATTCGACCGGGGCACGGGCGCCGGAGAGCTCGCGCTGCATCTCGGCGGGGACACGGCCTGGGCGGAACGGATCGCGAAGGCCTCGGCGCGGCGCTCGTCGTCCGCGGCGATCGAGCAGGAACGCGAGCGCGACCCGTTCGCCCCGGTCGAGAATGAGCCACTGCTGCGCTACTACCCAACGAAAGGTAACGCGGCGCCGGTTGCCCTACACACGGTCGACAATGCGGTCTCGGTCCTGAGCGACCATGGCGAATGGTCGGGGCGGCTGTCGTTCGACTTGTTCTCGGAACGCGTGCTAGTGCTAGAAACCCCTTGGGGTTTTAGCGGCGAATGGGCCGACAACCAGACGACGGAGCTCGCTTGCTGGCTCGGTCGGTATGTCGGACTCGACGTCGGATTTGATATCGTCGACCGAGCAGTGAACGCCGTGGCGCGCGCCAATGCGGTCAACGTCCTGGCGACGTGGCTCGACGGTCTCGTCTGGGACGGTGAAGAGCGATTGGCCGCGGTTCTGCCGGTCCTGTTCGGCGCGCCGGATACCGCGTATGTACGCGCCGTCTCGAAGGCGTTTTTAGTCATGCTCGTAGCGCGTGCCTTCGAGCCTGGGTGCCAGGCCGACTACATGCTGGTGCTCGAAGGACCGCAGGGCGCGCGCAAGTCTTCCGCACTGAGAGCTCTGATCGGCCCGGACTGGTTCTCGGACACGACGATCGCGATCGGCTCAAAGGACGCCCTCCTAGCGATACGCGGAAAATGGGTACACGAGATCGCCGAGCTCGCTTCGTTCAACCGAGTAGCGGCTGAAGAGAAGAAGGCGTTTCTAACGAACCGAGTCGACCGGTACCGTGAGCCGTTCGGGCGGCGAGAGAGCGACCATCCGCGAACTTGCGTGTTCGTCGGAACGACGAATGATGACCTCTACCTGAAGGACGCGACGGGCGGCCGGCGTTTCTGGCCGGTACCGGTCGGGACGATCGACCTCTCCGGGATCGCCGAGCATCGTGAGCAGATCTTCGCCGAGGCCGTGGCGGCATACCGCGCAGGGGCGCTAGCGTATCTGACACCGGATGAGGAAGCGCTCGCACGCGTCGAGCAGGCAGGCCGCGACGAAAGTGCAGAAGATGCCTGGGACAATGCGATCGACGCATTCCTGAAAGCATGGGAAGCCTGCGCCGTGGCGACCGAAGCGGTCAAGTCTTCCGGCACGCCGATCACGGGTTCGGCGGATTCCGTGGCGAGGGCCGCATACCTCCGCTCCCCCGCCGGGTTCAAGATCTCCGATACCCTGCTCGCAGTAGGCCTGCAACCGAGCGACCAGGACAGAAGGTCGATGGTCCGGGCCAAGGCCCTGCTCTCACGCCGCGGTTACCTGCGCGGGTCAGCGGCGCCGCACCTGTACCGGAAGCAGGCGCCCTGGCAGCAGTCGCCGATTCGACGCGTTCGTCCAGACGTTCGGTGAGCCCCAGCGAACTTGCGTGCAGCAGTAGCCTTCGAGCAGTAAAGCCGCGATGATGGCGCCCTGGCAGAGGTAGGGGACAGCGCCGGCCGACGCCTCGCGAACCCATTCCGTACAGTATGGTTTCAAATCGCCGTATACTCGGTGGAGCATTCCGCGGGTTGGGGCGCATCGGTCTTGCACCCAGCGGCGGGACCATTCGACCCACTCGTCGGGGTAGTCGAAGATCGGGGGTTCGCCTGGGTGCAGGGCGCCATTACCGCTGAACTGTATAACTTGCCCGTCTGGCGAGGTGAGCTCGCCGGGCTTGAACCGGCGAGCAGACGAAGGGGTATGGGCTATGGGCATAATATAGCCATACGTTTCGACAGTCGGTCGGGTTTCGGTCTTCTAAGTACTTGATTACCCCTATCACCCACTTATATTTACTAGTCTTAGAGGGTATAGGGATTTTTACTATATATATGGTGACTTAATATATGGTGATTCAGTAAATAGTATAAGGGTCCTATAGGAGGCCTGCTTTTATGTGGGCAAGTGGGCGGGATGTGGGTCGAGCCCTCGCGCGCGCGTACGCGCATAGCCGCGAAGCCCGATGCGCGGGGCCAGAGAACCCGGCTACGCGCCATGCGAAGCCCGCTACGCAGCGCGCACGCTGCGCGTTGCCACAAATGAGGCGGGAATGTACTGATAACCCCGCGAAACATGCATGACGCAATGCGAAAGCTACGCGGATATACCGGGGCCCCGCTAGAATCAACTACTGAACAGCGGGATCGTGGCACGGCGCGTGCACTATACCAGCGAATCGCCGGCCAAAAGACCCCGGCAAGAAAAGGAACCGAACCATGAAACGATCCACAATGTCCGACCTCGAGCGCGCCGTGTACGAACTCGCTGAGGTCGGCGCGCTCGACGCCAGCCACGCGGCGCTGTACGCCCGGCCGATTGGGAAGCTCGCCCGGGCGGGCCTGCTGACGCGGACGCCGGAAGGCGCGTACGTGGCAGTTCGCGCGGCGACCGATACACGGCCGCCCCGGGCATCGATCGCCCCCGCACGAGTCACGCAGACGCCCCCGCCGCCCGTTGCGCCCATCGTACCGAAAGCCCCAAGCATGTATCCCGTCCAGGCGCGTATCCCGGCGGAATGGGTCGAGGTCATCGACGCCATGGGGCCGGACCGTTCGACGACGCTGCGCGCCTTGCTCGGGCGAGCTCTGGCGAACGGTAGCGGAGCCCGCCTACGAAAGACCGGCGCATGAAAGCCCTCGAAGCGATCGACGCGCTCGAGCGACAAGTGGTCGCCGGCACGCTAACGCTGCGCGCAGCGCTCGCGTACGCCTGGCAGCACGGCTGTACGCATGGCGGGGGCGCGCCGTGGCCGGACTACGACGTGCGGCGTATCGGACTGAAATGGGCGATCGTGCGCGTTAGCAACGGGCATGTGGTCTCGACGTGGGACTCGTCGGCCGCGGCGCACGACGCCTACGTGCGGCACGTATGTACGCCGGACATGCGCGCGAAGTAGGATACGCGCGCACCTATCTTTCACGGCCCCGGTCGAATCGCTTGACCGGGGCCCCGGTAGAGGCTACGGTATCTGCATGAAGCACGCGACGGCAAAACGACTCCAAGGGATACAAGCTTACTATGAAAGCGCTCGCGCGTACGCCGAGCGGAACCCGGGCACTCCGGCGTGGATCGCGCGCTCTGCTGCGCGTCGCTTGCGCCTTGCATTGTGGGTTCTCGGTCGAGCGAAGGAGGCGCGCACCATAGCGCTACTCGCCTTGGCGCTCCTCGCGTGCGCGTGCAATACGGGCCACCACACGATCGTCGTGCGCGATGGCGATCTAACTCCGGCCGTAGTCGCGGCGGTCGACGCTTGGAACACCAAGCTCGAAGCACAGTGTCCGAACGTATCGCTCACGCTGGTCGAGGGCGAGGCAGACATCAACGTGCGCTGGGGGCGGGTCGGCATCCCGGAAGCGCTCGCCACCGAGAAAGCCGGAACGATCACAGTCAATCAGAAGATGGCGGAACTGTGGGACGCGCGCGCCGTGGGCGCCCTCATGCACGAGATCGGCCACGCGCTCGGTGCCGACCATTCGACCGACCGCGCGGATGTCATGTATCCACTCGCCGACCCGCGCGTGCCCGAGCTCACCACGCACGACGTGTGGTCGGTCTGCCGAAACTTCGACGGTGTCCCGTGACAAAGGGCGAAGTGCGACGGGCTCGATCGTAGCGAAGCGTGGGAGCTGACGAAGATGCAACAAATCCCGGGCGCACCCTGGCAGCAGAACGAGGCGGACCGGAACCCCTGGCGCAAGTGTCACACTGCAACGCATTGGGGCTACTACCGGGCGCAGGTCGTACCGTGAAGATCGCTCCCGAGCCTATCATCCGAATCGGCTACGGTACGATCGTGCGCCACAGCGGGGGCGAGGTCTACGCGCGTCGGAGCTTCGGCGCGGTCTGGTCGCGCCCCCGCATGTGGGCCTGGGCGCTGGCCGGATACCTGGGTAGGATACGCTCTCACAAATCGGAGGCTACGCCTTGACCGGGGCCCCGGTCGCGTGTACTGTATGGGTATGAACAACGCGAACACGGAAGCTACCTACTCGGAAATCCTCGCGGCCGAGCGCGCGGCCGACGAGGCCGACTACCGCATCGAGCGCGCCGAGCGCGAGCGCGCCAGCCGCGCGGCGTTCCGCGCGAGCGCTCTCAAGCGATTCCCACAATGCGTCGACGCCATCAACCGTTGGCCCACGTAGGGCCCCGGTGCTAATGTAGGGCGTATGCGCCGAGCATGCGCCCCGCTCCTACTCGCTCTCACCTTCTGCGCCGCACCACCACCGACTCCGCCCGAGATGCCAGCGGCCGTACCGGCGCCCGCACCGGTGCTGCCTCCGATACGCGTATGCACAGACGTCGACGACCCGGCGCGCGCTGACGTATCAGCTGGCGTCGCAGGCTGGCGCTACGCTACGCAGAGCTGGCGCGCGTGGATCGACATCGGCTCGGACATCACCGATCATCGCTGCGACCTCATGTTCGCCGAGGTCAACCCGGGCGAGTTCTGTGGATATGGCCAAGCAGCGTGCGTGGTCGGTCTAGGCGGGCTCGATCGCTCCCGTCCTATCCCGGGCGTCGTGCATCTCGTCCGAGGCGTCTACGAGCCGTTCGCGCGCCTGGTCGTTATGCACGAGATCGGACACCTGCTAGGCCTGGGACACCTCGAAGGTACGATGATGGATCCATTCGTATCGGAAGTTCACGAGACGGCGCTGGGCCATTGCCCCGACGAGGCGACGATCGCGCGGCTAGAGATGCGCCTGGGCGTGTTCGACTTGCAGTCGTGCACGCTGTGAAAAATAGTCCTTGACCGGGGCCCCGGATCGGGTGTATGTATACCCAGCGAAGGAGCAAAAACTCATGTGGTATAAAATAGAAGTCGGTAGTGACGGCGGGATACTTTCATGCATCGAGGTCGAGGGCTCGGTAGCATCCGGGAAATACATCCGCTACGTCGAGGCAGATTCTCGGGCGGAAGCGGTGAATCTAGTCAAGGTGTGGTGGCGCCGGGCCGCTGCGCATAAAATGCGGTCTAGGATTAGGCAGCACGTCGCGAAACAGGCGGGTGTGTGTATTCGCTGCGAGGGGGCTAAGTCTCGCCCGGGCCGGACTACTTGCACTCCCTGTGGTGTGAAAGACAGCGAGCGTAATCAATCTCGATACCGCGGACGCCCAAGACTCATAAACAAGAAGGCGAGTACGGACGCTGAACGTGCCGCGGCTATTACTCGATCCAGAGCGAAGGTCGAGGAAAACAGGCGAAAGCAGAACGCATTATTCGGCGCGCACACACCCAGGAAAGTTACTAGGCTAGCCCTCGAGCGCGCTTTGGCTCAATTCGATGCTACTACCCCGCGCGCCTTTCGGGTGTGGTTGGTAGCAGAGATCGAGCGCTTGACGCCTAAGAAATCGATCCTTCGCCAGGCGATCGAGCAGCATCTAGAACTAGCCGCCGAGTGAAACCCCCGCGCGCCCCCGCGCGTAAGCGTACGTATGGCCTATACCGAACCGCGCCACACCGTTCTCGCCCTGATCGTCAAGGACGAAGCCCAGACGATCGCCAAGACCCTCGATAGCGCGCGCCGGTCCCTCGGACCCGGGCCGACGGTGATACACGACACCGGATCGACGGACCACACCATCGAAGCGGTCGAGCTCTGGGCGAAGCGTCACGCGGTAGGGGTTACGACCATCGCGTCCCGACCATTCGATGACTTCTCGCATGCGCGTAACGCATGCTTGGCGCATGCGTTCGAGCATGGCGACCGCGTATGCATGGTCGACGCGAGCGTCATCGTATCGGGTACGCTCCTACCCGGCGACGGCCCGGCGTTCGCTACGTTGCTCATGGGGAACATGACCTGGACGCGTCCACAGATCTTCGTGCCCGGCTGGGAGTATCACGGCGCAGTGCACGAGTACGCCACGGGACCGGGGCTCCCGAAGGACTCCGGACTGACGTTCGCGTACAGCCTGCCCGATGGCGGGTCGCGCGCGCGCCGCTGGTTGCGGGACCTCGCCTTGCTCGAAGGCGACTTCTCTCCACGTGGCAGGTTCTACTACGCTCAGACGTTGGACTGTCTCGGGCGCAAGTCGCAGGCCGAGCCGGCGTACGTCGAGCGATACAATATCAGCGAATCCGGATTCTGGGAGGAACGCGTGATCGCGATGCTGCGTTGCATTCCAATGACGCGCGACTACGCCATGGCCGAGCGCTACGCCGGGCGCGCGCTCGCGCTGGACGCCACGCGGGGCGAGGTCTGGCTCGCCTTGGCAGAGCGCGCGCCGACGCCGCGCGAACGCTACCGCCTGGCCTCGAAGGCCATCGAGACCGTCCCGCGCGCGGGCGCGCTATTCATCGAAGGCGATCGCGAGTGGAAGGCGCACCTCTGCGCCGGCGACGCGAGCGCAGACCTCGGGCACTTCGGCACGGCACGGCGGCATTGGCGCGACGCTGTGCGCCTGGCCGGCGACCGTATGGATCCTCACGAGCGCGCGGAGCTCCAAGCAGGCATACGCATGACGGAACGCAAGCCGGTGTCCGCGTGAAGGTTATCGTCCCGGATATACCGTGGGGCGAGACGCTGCAAGAGTACGCGCGCCCGCTTCAGGCGTGTCTCGACGTCGTAGCGCCGAACGCGCCCGGCGAAGTGTGGCTCGGCGCGCATCACCCTGACGTCGACCCGCCCGCGGATGCGATCATCTACCAGACCGAGGTCGTAGGCTCGTCCTGGTTCACGCCTGCATACACCGCCAAGCTCGCGCGGGCGCGTGCCGTCTGGGATTACTCGCTCTGCCACTTCAAGAAGTACCCATCGCAGGCCTGGTCCCACGTCCCGCTACGCTATCATCCGTGCCTCGAAACGATCGAGCTCAAACCAGTCGAGATCCCGATCGGGTTCCTGGGATCGTTGAACGGCCGCCGGCGCGCCGTACTCGACGGCGCTGAGATCATGCCTCGTCTGTTCGGCGCGGACCGCGATGCATGGCTCGCGCGCGTGGGCGTCGTAGTCGTCCCGCATTTCTATCCCGGCTGTCCCGTAGAGCAGAACAGGATTGGGCACCTGCTAGCGAACGGGATCCCGGTGGTCGCCGAGAATGCACCGGATGAGTACGAATATCCAGGCCCCAAGTATGCGCCCGCGGGCGAGCTCGTAGGAATCGCGAAGGTCTGGGCGAAATCCTCCTATGCGTTCGGCCGTGGCCTAGGCGCCATGGGGCGCCAGAACTACATGGCTGCCGGCTCCGCGGTTCGGGAGGTTCGACGCGCGCTTTATTCCCTGCGCGGATAAGCGCGGGATATCGCGCGTACGAATACCTCTTGACCGGGGCCCCGGTAGGGGCTAAGGTATCTGTATGACCAAGAAACAAGCGATCGCGGTCCTAATAAACGAACCATGTCCTATGACGCCGCGGGAGGCGACCGAAGCCCTCGACCGCGCCGGGGCCTTCGAACCCCCGCCGGCCCCCGCCGGCCTAGCGCGCGACGAGGCGATCGCGATCATGCGCCGGACGCTCGCGGCGCTCGCGCCGGACCCCGATCCGAACTTCGGCGATCCAGTGGCTTTCGACGCTTTCTATCGCGGCGCGCGCGCCGTCCTGCGTTCCCTGATCCAAGCCGGCGCGTTCAGCGATGGGCGGAACTGGGCGGACAGACTGCCGCTCGAACCTGGCGAGGGCGAGCTGTGATCGACGCTGACACGCAACCGGTCGCCTTGACCGGGGCCCCATACCGCCCCATACTGAGCGCAGATGACCGATAAATCAGAAGCCCAGCGTAATACGCGGTCGCTCAAGATTCGCCTCGCACCAGCCACGTATGCGCGCCTCGAAGCGCTCGCAGCGCGCGCGGGCCTCACGCTCGGCGGATGGATCACGGCCTCGATCGAAGCGGAGCACGCGCCAGAGCTCGAGCGATCGAAGGTGAAGCGCCTGCTCGCCCACGCGCGCCGGCGCGCGGCAGGGATCCACGGCGAATGATCTTGCGCTACATCGACCACGATTGGGGTCATCTCTCGGAAGATGGGTCAACCGCGTGTACGCGTTGCCACGTCGTATGGGGGCGCACCGCGCCCGAGCCGCACGGGCCTTGTGGGCCTCCCGTCGAGACGCATTGGCACCATCACCCATGTGTCGGAGGGTTCGCGGTAGAGGCTTTACCTGGCAAGCTCGAAGACTGTCCGCCTTGCCTTCGGAGCCTCGGCCGTGAGTGACGAGACCGGCGAAGCGATCGACGCCCGCGCGCGTCTCGTAGCCTGGGCGGAAGGCGAGGTCGGTCTACAGGACCCGGCGAAGTACTACGCCATCTGCGCGCCGCAATTCCTCGGAACGAAGCCCAACGAGAAGTCTTGGTGCGGTATCTTCGTGCTCGCCGGCCTGCGTACGCTCGAGCTCTGCGACTGGGACTGGTCGACGCGCCGGACCGAGCCGGGATTCGTCTATCGGCTCCGCCCGATCGCATTCCCTGACGTAGGCGACATCGCTGTATTTCAGAAGTCCGCCGATGGTGTGCGCGACCTCTGGCACCACGCCATCGTGCGCCGGCCGCCGATCGGTGGACTGGTCGATACGGTCGACGGGAACGTCTTGTGGGCCCCGGCCGAAGGCGTGGCGCTGAAGACCCATCGTATACGCTCGGCGCTCGGCGACCGGTTCTACTCGATCGCTGGGTTGCTGGCCGATCGCGCGGGCGCTACGGTGAAGGTATGAAACCCCCGGTCGCCCTGGCGATCCCGCTGTTCGCCGTATTCGCGTGCGCCGCGTTGGCGCCACACCTACCACCGCCAGAGCGCCCGGAATGCTCTGACGGTAACGCCGCGGTCAAGATGGCCGACTGTCGCACGCGCATACGCGCGGCGCGCGCGGCGGGGAACGCTGTCGACGTCGCCAGTATCAAGGCCGAGTGTCGCGCATTCGTGGACGCCTGGGAGGCCTGCGAATGATCGCCCCGACGCCGGCGCAAGCAGCGTTCCTGGCAGAGATGGCCAAGCTGGCCGTCGAAATGGAGCGCTTGGGCGTGCTCACCTTGGCGGCCGACACGATCCGATCTCTGGTCGCTGGCAAGCCCGAAGAAGCTGGGCGCAGGGCGGTCCGTGGCGCGAAGGCGGCGCTAATGCGTGCTGCGATCGATCGTATGTAACTTCCAGATCGCCGCGTACGTAGCCGTATGGGTGGCGAGCGCTGTGCTCGCTGAAATGGAGCGAAAGCGATGCGAGAAGTAGTCCCATGTGGGCAAGCGTTATGCCCGTGTGCCCCCGCCGATGACCTCGGCGCTGCGGTCGTCGACGCGTGCGAACGTATGGCGGCGAGCGGCGAACGCGTTCCGCAGGCGGACCCGGCGCTGGTCGAAGCGATTCTGCGCCCCGTACCGATCTTCATGTCCACGGATTCGACCGTCCGAAAGTCTATGCCCGTCGCGACCGGTTGCGCGGCATACTTCCCGGACGCCCTGCTCTGCGTGGCGTTCGTATCGAAGGTCGGTAACGACAAGCATAACCCCGGCCAGCCGTTGCATTGGGCGAAGGAGAAGTCGCAGGACGAGCCCGACGCCGAACTGCGACACATGCTGGACGCGTTCCGCAAGCTCCCACCTGACAAGGGCCTCGAACCGCTCGGCGATCTCGGACACCTCGCATCCAAGGCCTGGCGCGCACTGGGTGATTTGCAGCGCGGATGTGACAAGGTCCGCGCCGAGTACGAGGCTGGACTATGATCTCGATCTGGTGGGCGCTCTTGCTGGCGGTCGTAGCGTACGCGGCCGGGCGGTCGACGTGATGTTGACCCCCTGGGACGACCTTCCCGACTACGAGCAGACGCGGATCGCCTCGCTCGAATTCGACGAGATGATCGCCGCGTTGCTCGAAGCCCGGCCGAAGGCGAGTGCAAAGGATCTCGCCGAGGCGACCGGTTTCCAGAAGGCGGATTGTAAGGCCGCGCGCGAAGCATGGGTCGCCGCGCGGCGCGGCGCTGCGCTCGAAGACGAGACGATTCTACCCACGCGTGAGGCGATCCTCTCGCAGCTATTGCGCGCGGCGAACACCGGCGACGCTGTCGCGACAGAGCGCTACGTGCGCGCGCTGGTAGCACTCGAGCGCGCGGGGTCCGTCGACGCCGAGAAGGAGTCGACCGAGGAATGGGACCGGCTGTCCGATCGGGAAGAAGGTCTACTGATCGCGCTGACACGAAAGCTGAACGGCATGCCTCTTTCGGGAACGGACAGCGCGTGGCTCGCGGAACTGGCCGGATAGTACCCAGCCTCGCGAGCGTCGACCGGCGCGCCGTCGAGCTCGGTGGGTGCGTGGAGTTCGTGCGCATCGCTGCGCCGCACGTCATCACTGGGCGCGTCGTCCCGGGTCGGCACATCGACGTCCTGGCGCGGGGCTTCGATGATCTATTCCACGGGCGCGAAAGCCTGTGGTGCCTGATCGCGAACCTGCCGCCCAGCCATATGAAGTCGACGATCCTGTCGGTCCTGGGCCCGGCCTGGGCGTGGACGATCGACCCGTCGTATACGATGCTCGTAGCGTCGTACAATGACGACCTCCTGCGGAAGCTCGCCGAGGCACATCGGGACTTGATGCTGTCGCCGTGGTACCGCGCGCGCTGGGGCGACATGCTCGTCTCTGCCGACGATGCGCCGCTGATGAAACTCACGACGTTCGCGAAAGGTTACCGCCGATCGGGGACGGTCCAGGGTTCCGCGACGATGGGCAAGCATTGCCGCATGTTCATTATCGACGACCCGCTGTCGCCGAAGCAGGCGGAAGGCACCGGCGCGCTACTCCGGACGACAGGGCGCTGGCTCGGCCAGAGCGTGTTCACGCGTGGTCAGATCGGTTCGCGCATGCGCGTGCTGCTGACGATGCAGCGGATCCACGCCGAGGATCCGACGGGCGTCCTGTTGACGGCGCTCAAGAATCGTCCCGGTCTCCGGCACATCGAGCTACCATTCCGCTTCGAGCCAGACCGAAAGAACGCCCACGACTGGCGCACGGTCGCCGGAGAGGAACTCTGGCCGGAAGCGAACAAGTCCGAGGAAATGGAAGCGCTCGCGGCGCTTGACGGCGGGACGATGGGCCCGACCTACCGCGCACAGATCCAGCAAGACCCGGGAAGCGCGAGCGACCAGATCTTCCACGCGGAGACCTTCAAGGACTTCACCGGCGCGCCGGTGTTCCGCGATTGCGCCTGGACCGTCATCAGCGTCGACCCTACCTTCACTGGTACGGAGCGCGCAGATTTCGTAGCGATCGACGTCTGGGGCTACTACGACGATCATTATTATTGCTACTATTCCGAACAGGTCCGGCGCGGGTTCACGGATACGCTGGGCGCGATCACGCGCGTGCGCGTCATGTATCCTGCTATGAGCGTTCTCGTCGAAGCGGCGGCGAACGGGAACGCGATCGTCGAGATGCTCAAGCAAGCGAACGTTTCTGGCGTGGAGCCGATCCAAGTCGCCGGGAAGCACGGCAAGGTAACGCGCGCTCGGGCGGTAACGCACCTGTTCGCGAACGGCTCCGTGCACTTCGACAAGGATGCGCCGTGGTACGAAGAGAAAGCCCGCGCCCTGGTGCACTTTCCCAACGGCGCACACGACGACACGGTTGATACGCTCACGCAGGCGCTGACGTGGCTCGCGCAGCAATGCGCCGGCTCGGCCGGTATGGCCGAGGCCATGGGCGAAGCGGCGGATTTTATGGCTCAAGTCGGATGGGGCTCGCTTTGGCCCCAGGCCTAGGCCATGGTTAGGGACGATGATCCGAGAAATTGCTAACCGCATCGACTCTTGGGTCAACTTGGCCCTAGGTTTCGGCGGCGTATCCGACCGGATCCGGCGAACGCAATACGGCGCGATCGTGGACAAGTTGTCCGACGCGCAAATCACGGCCATGTATCGGACGGAGCATCTGTCCGCGAAGATTGTCGACGTCTACCCGAAGACGGCATTTCGGGAGGGATTCGAAATCGGCGGCGTCGAAACGGACGACGAGGACGACGATACGGAGGAGCGCGTCTGCTCATACCTGCGACAATGGCAGGTCGTAGCGACCTCGCTCGACGCGGCGATCTGGGGGCGGGCGTATGGCGGCGCTGGTATCTGGCTGGGCTCGCTCACGGCGGACCCTGCGACGCCATTCGTCATGGGAGAGAAGATCGACTTCCTGCGCGTGGTCGATCGACGGTTCCTGGTTCCGCAGCCCTGGACGCTCGACGCGCTAGGATGCCCGACCTTTTATGACATTGTCCCGCACGAGGGCGGAGCGCGCGTGGGTCCAGTCCACGCGTCTCGCCTGGTGCAATTCCCCGGCGCGCATACGGACGCCCTGACGAAATCGCAGAACAACTTCGCAGACGATTCGGTACTGCAACGCCCGCTCGACGCGCTCAAGTCCGATGGCATCATCTGGAACTCCGCGCAGCAATTGATCTCCGAAGCATCGATCGGCGTCCTGTCAATCAAAGGCCTGTACTCGAAGCTGACGGGTCCAGCGCGCGCAATCATCGAGCAACGTCTATCGTTCTTCAACCAGTCCAGATCAGTCGCCCGGGCGATGACGCTCGACTCTGAAAGCGAATCATACAAGCGCGAGAACACCACCTTCGCCGGCGTGTCGGATCTCAGCAAGGAGTCGCTTCTGCGTGTCGCCTCGTCCGCGGAGATCCCGGTTTCGATCCTCTGTTCGGAGGAGCCTGGGGGACTGAACGCCACGGGCGACGCGTCGATCCGCTGGTGGCTGATGGCCGTACACGCGTACCGTATCGGCCAGCTCGACGTGCCAGTCCTGTACCTTTGCAAGGCGTTGCTCGCGCAATCGGGTATCCCAGCCGTGGGCGTGGACAAGCTCGATGCGTTGTCTCTTCGCTGGGGCGGACTCTGGACGCCGAGCGAGACAGAGCGCGCGGATATCCGCTTGAAGGGCGCGCAGGCCGACGAGATCGATATTGAGAATGGTGTCGCGACTCCGGACGAGCTCGCGCTGTCGCACTACGGCGAGGACGGTTATTCGCAGGACGTGACGATCGAGCGGAAGCTACGCATGCCCCCGACCGAAGCGGAGCTCGAAGCAAGCGCGGCCGGTGCGACCGGCGCGACGGGTCCGACGGAAGGTACCGCGGCGCCAACGGACGGCAGCGGTCCGGCCGGAGAGAACGTACAGGCGCAGGTTCTGAACGGCACGCAGGTGTCGAGCCTGGTCGACATCGTCGCGCAAGTCAGCGCCGAGACCATCCCGCGGGACGCCGGCGTCGAGATTGTGATGCTCGCGTATCAGGTCGATAAGCCGCGCGCTGAGGCCTTGCTGGGCTCCGCCGGCAAAGGGTTCAAGGTAGAGAAGCCCCCCGCCCCGGCGCCGTTCGGCGCTAAGCCCGGCGCGCCCCCGCCCGGCGGTAAGACCGCGGACGACAGCGCGCCGGCGCCCGAGGGGCAAGACGCGAAGACCGATCCGAAGGCGAAGACCGAGGCCGAGTGATCGCGCCCGGCCGTATCGCTACGGCGCTCATGTACCAGCGCCACGGGCGCAAGCCCCCGCGTGCTGGCAAGGTTCGCGCGCGCCCACCCACGGCGCGCAACTTCGAACGGGAGTACCAAGCGCGCCTACTCGCAATCCTGCGCGCATGGTCTGATCACGTCGAGACGATCGCGCGCGCGGAGCTCCGCGCGGATGCGCTCGAAGTCCGGACCGACGCAAAAGGGTGGATCGTCATAGGGCGCACACCCCGTCAAGTGAAAGACGGCGGATCGTTTTCTCGATTCAGCGAGCACGCTACGCGCGAACTTGCCGAGAAGCGCGCAAGCCAGGCGAGATTTCATGGGGGCGAGGCGCGCGTGGTACCGCGCGAAGCCTGGGAATCAGGGGTCTTATCAGGGGAGATCGCAGCGACCGAAAAAACGATCGCAGAGGTGAAGCTTGCGCGCGGCGCGCCGAAAGTCGCGCCGACTGTCTCGGCGGAAGCCGGCGCCATGGGTGCGGATATGCGCTCGGCGTGGCGCGCGCTGCTCAATGCGTCCGGCTTGCAGCAATGGCTACGCCGTAACGCGCGGTCCGTCGCCGGCGTCCAAGCGAAGTTCGTCGAACGCGTGGCGAACCTGCCCGTCGCGAACGCGATCCCGCAAGACGCGATCGAGGACTTCTTGCAGGACAATCTCTCGCTCGTGACGAAGATGGCCGACAAGCAGGTACAGCAGATCGCGGACATCGTTCGACCTGCGCAGGCCGGTGGACAACGCTGGGAAGAAGTCGCCGAGCAGATCCAGGAACGGCTCGGCGTAACCCAGTCCCGGGCGAAACTGTTCGCGCGTGACCAGGCGAACAAATTCAACGCCGCGGTAGCCGAGACCACGCAGACAGCCGCGGGCGTGGAAGAATATGAATGGGTTACGGCGAATGACTTTGCCGTGCGCGGGCGCCCGGGTGGCGAATATGAGGACAGCGAAGACAATCATTGGAAGCTGCACGGGAAGATCTTCCGCTGGGATGCGCCGCCGATCGTGAATCCGAAGACTGGGGAACGCGCACACCCGGGCAACGCGATCCACTGCCGGTGTACTGCCCGGCCGGTGATTGATCTCTTCGCGCAGCGCGCGGCGCCGGCGCGCCCGGCGGATATCGTCGCCCAAGAACGCGCGTTCGGGTTCCCGCGGCGATGAGGTCCCTGGCCGACGCCCAGCACGAGGCCGCGCACGCGGTAGTAGGTATCGCGCTGGGCCTGCGCCTGTTCAAGATTGCAATCTATCCCGACGCGAAGATCGGCGAGGATGGCGGGGAAACGGTCTGGTATGCGGACCCGTGGCACCGGGAAGCCGTGATCCTGATGTATGCCGCCGGCGTCGTATGGGAGCGGCGAATCTGTGGGAAGCGCAGGCACGCGTCGCTGGACGTAGCGGAGCTCCGGCGCCTACGCGTTACCGGGAAGCGCCTCACGGCCTGCGAGCGCGCGGCATGGGCCGTCCTATCCGAGCGCCACGCCTTGCATACGCGTATAGTGCGGGCGCTGGTCGAGCGGGATCTTACCGCGGCCGATGTTCGTCATGTGGGACATACGCCCACAATTCGGAAATAAATCGACCGGGGTCCCTGGCCAAAATGCCTCGCATACCGCATAACAGGGACATGCCTAACGACGACCGCGCGACGATGCCACCGACCTCTTGCGATACCGAGGCGATGGCCTTCGCAAGGAAACTCGCAACGCTCGAACGTACGCGACGCCGGACCGAGAGTGGCCTGCTGCGTGCATTGTCGGAAGGCTGGGCGGCTCGTCGCGAGACGGACGCCAAGTGATTCGCTTTCTCGTCTGGCGCAGCCTAGCATTCTTCCTCGCGCGATATGAACTGATCCCAGCGCCGGACGGCACGCCGTATCTCTCGCGGTGGCACTTCCCTCAATGGGTGGCGAGACTCGCGGGCGCGCCGTTCTTGTTCTTGCACCACTTCCACCAGAGCGATCCCGATCGTGGCTGGCACGACCATCCCTGGATCTGGTGCTCATCGGAACTACTTCGCGGCGAATACGTCCAAGCGATCCCGTATCTCTGGCGTGGCGAGTGGCGACCGGCGTACCAGGCATTTCACACCGGCGACACGAATCGCCTGACGAACGAACGTCACGCTGTCTCGTTGACAATTACCCCCGTCTGGACGCTGTTCCGCGCAGGGCTGAAGCACGGGCGCTCATGGTCTTTCATGGATCGCACCGGGCGCGTCTGGTCGGCGAACGGAAGTGGATCGATGCAATGAGATACACGACAGAGCGAATGACGCTGCCACCAGACCGACTTCATTACCACCGAGGAGCACAGACCGAAATGATTAGATCGAATATCGACGCGCGCGCAAGCGCAGGGTACGAGCGCGAGTCCGAACCGTACCGCCAGATCATGAGCGGCTACCCGCTCGACACGTGCCAGGCAAGCGACACGGTTCCGTGGTTCAAGCTCGGTGCCGCGGCGCTGATCGCGCTCGGTCTGCTACTCGGCGGCGCCGGCGGAATGTTCCTCGGCGCGGCGGCGAAGGCGTGCGCGGGGGCGACGAAGTGATCGTCAATTGCGGGGGCCGGGTCGGGCAGATCATGTTCAACGGGTATAACCTCGGCGGTGTGGGGCGGCATAGACTGCACGACTGTCGATGCTGCAAAAAGCGGACGGCGGAATGGTCAGCCACGAGCGAGGTCCCACATTTCGCCGCCGTATGCCTCGAATGCTGGCAAGGCCTGCCGAAGTCCGTCCGCGCGCAGTATGCGCGCATTTCCCGATAGGTTGCACGCATACGCGAGTCATGCGACGCTAACGGAGTAGTGGCTCTCCGTTTCGCTGAATCTCGTATCGATGCCGTAGACCGTACCGCGGGGGGTCTCCTCCGCGTTACGGCTGCGCCTACGCGCACGGGCGTGTTCACGTATCAGCGCGCGGACGGCTCAATGGTGCGCGAGCTCCGGCACCCGGACGACGTATTCCACGCGGACTCCCTCGCGAGTCTCGAAGATGTCCCCGTCACGATTGGTCACCCAGCCGGGAACGCGGTCACGCCGAGCAACGCAGCGCGCGCCGTCGCTGGCCATGTCCGCGCCGGCTCGGTCCGCGCCGATGGCGAGCTCGTTCGCGCAAGCCTCGTGCTCGCGCGGCAGGACGCGATCGAAGGTGCCGAGCGCAAGACCCTTGCGGAACTGTCCGCGGGCTACGGCTGCGTGATCGACCCGACGCCGGGCGAGTACGCCGGCCAGCGCTACGACCAGCGCCAGACCGCGATTCGATACAACCATGTCGCCATGCTCGAACCGGGCAAAGGTCGCATGGGCGCGCAATGCCGTCTCGATGCAGCCGGCGAAGAAATCCCCGAAACTGTCCAGGACGATCCACCCATGAAACTCACGATCAACGGAAAAGAATTCGAAGGTGCCGAGGCCCAGGCCGAGGTTACGAAACTCGCGGCGCGCGCGGACGCGCTCACCGTTCAGGTGGCCGACCTCTCCAAGGCCGTTGCGGCGCACGATGCCGAGGTTGCCAAGGCGAAGCGCTCGGCGCTCGAAGCCAAGGTCAAGCCCGTGCTCGGCGCGGAATTCAAGGCCGACGCGAGCGATCGCGATCTCCGGGTCGCCGTGATCAAGCGCGCTGATTCTTCGTTCAATGCCGAAGGCCGCGACGACGTGTACGTCGAAGCGCGCTTCGACGCGACGCTCGCACCGTCGAGCAAGGCCGCGGAAGTGGTCGCCGCTCTCAATGGCACCGGCGCCTCGCGCGCGGACGCCGCCGCGGCGCTCTCCCCCGAGGCCATTCGCAACGCCCACCTCGAAGGCGCTAAGAAGCTCGGCGTCTCGGTCTAACAAGATTTTCCCAGACAGCACCAGGAACCTACGACAATGCCCCAAACCACTCAGCTGGAACAATTTCCGTCGGCACGCGCCGGCCAGACCATCGGCCCGATCGATCAGTTTCACATCGACGGCCGTGGCGTGGTCGAGGTAGCCGCTATCCCTGCCGGGCTCTTCGTGTCCGAAGGTTCGACGGAGGGCAAGCGCAAGCTTCCGACTACGGCCGACGAGGTCACGCTGAAGGGCATGGGCTTCGCGCTGCTCGATATGAGCAAGGCCGCGAACGGTACCAGCGCCGAATACGCAATCGGCGACGCAATCCCCGTGGTCGAGCAGGGCCCGGGTATCGTCGTGACGAGCCAGGAACAGATGGCGAAGGGCGACGCGGTCTATGTCGTCCACGCCTCGACCGGGCGCGGCATGGTTCGAAACGACGTCGACACGGCGAACGCGGCTCTACTCGCGGGCGCTGTCGTCAAACGATCGTTCAGCGCCTCGCTCTGCGTGATCGCTCGCATCGGCTACGCCGTTACCGGCGCCGCTGGCCCGACTGGCCCGACTGGCCCGACCGGCCCGACTGGCCCGACCGCCTAAGTTTTCAACGAGTACCAAGGAACCACGAAAATGCTCCGCATCCTGAACACCCCGAACTTCGAGAATCACAAGCGCGCGCTCGAAGAGCTCGGCGTCCTGAACGAGACCCGCGCCGATGGTTCTGTTGTGGCCCGCACCGATGCGGCCGGCGACACGGCGATCCTGGCGCGAGAGGTCGAGTTCGTCTCGGCCCAGTCGTACCAGGTTCTCACCGACCCGATCAAAGGTCGGCTCTTCGTCAAGTTCACGACCGTGCCGGACGGCGCGGATTCCTGGAACTACGACATGTGGGATCGTATCGCCCTGGTCGAGTGGCTCACGAACTACTCTAGCGCGGTCGGTTCTGCCGATGTGTTCAAGAAGCGAACCCCGAAGGCGTTTTACGACTACGGGTCGAGCTACAAATACAGCGTGCAGGATCTGCAACGCGCGGCGTACGCGGGCGTCCCGCTCGAGCGCGAGCGCGCCCTGTCGTGCCGTATCGGCCACGAGCAGTTCCTGGACAACGTGATCGCAGTCGGCGACTCGGACCGAGGAATCGAAGGCCTCACGAATTCGACGGCCTTCCAGGAAGTCGTTCCGACGGCTGGCGAATGGGACTTCTCGGCCGCCGAGCCCACGGATCCCGATGACTACGAGGCGAAGTCCACGGCCCTCGAAAACGACCTCAGTGCCTTGCTCAATGCGGTCGAGCAGAACAGCGCCGAGAACTTCACGGCCGACACGCTCATCCTGCCGCTGAGTGCCAAGCCCGTCCTCGACCGGCGCTTCTCGCGCTACGACTCAACGTCGCGGCTCAACGCCCTCAAGGCGAAGTTCCCGGGCGTGACGGTTCACTTCTGGAAGCGTCTGAACACCGCGAGCGAGGCCGGCGGCCCGAAGGCGATCGCATACAAGAACACGCAGATGGTTCTGGAGTTCGTGCTGAAGTACGACTTCCGTGAGCTTCCGCCCCAGGCCGAAGGCTACGCGTATCAGGTGCTCACGCACGGCGCGGTCGGTGGTCTCCACGTTCGATACCCCCTCGCGTGCGCGCGTATGGATCTCGACGCGGAAGCGGCTGAGTAATCCAAGGACGGGGCCCGCCCGCGGGGCCCCGAAACACCGCCATGAAGTTCGTCGTACGAGACCACCGGCAGCGGACGAAGCTCACGCTTTCGGCCGACACTTCCGAGCATTGCTCGACGTCGATCACGCTTTCGCTTTCGGGCGCTCGCGTGATCGAGATCTCCAATCGTCTCTGCGCGAAGTACGCCGAGTCAATCGCAGCCTACGTCAAAGCCGGCGCGCTGAAGCCCTGCGCGTAACGCCATGACCGCCGCTGAATTCATCGCGGTTCGCGGCGAATTCGCGACGGTCTACGCCAACGATCCCGCCCGGATCTCGGCCGCGCTGGCAGCGGCTGAGATCCAGACGGATGCTGATTCGTTCGGCGCTTCGCGCACGGAGGCAGTCATGTGGCTCGCTGCGCACATCCTCGCGGCCGACCCGCTCGGGCGGGACGCGCGGATCATCGGCAAGAAGGCGATCCCGATCGAAGCGGGGACGCTGTACCTGCAAGAACGCGAACGCCTCGCGGCGCTGTACGCGTGCGGCATGGGCCTCGCGATCCCGGGCTGCGATACGGAGGAGTGATGCCCGTTACCGTCAAGGATAACGGGTGGTCGCTTCTGAAGGCCCGCCTGAACAAGACCCGCCCGCGCGTGAAGGTCGGGATCTTCGGCGACGCTGCCGCGGCGAAGGCGAACGATTCGAAGACCGCGACCGTAGGGCAGATCGCGAACGCGCACGAGCACGGCATCGGCGTCCCGCGCCGGTCCTGGCTCGGCGACACGATCGACGCGAACCAGTCGGACATCATCGCAGGCCTGCGCAAGGCCGCGGCGGCGGTGCTCAAGTCGAAAGACCCGGGGCTCGAAGCGAAGCTTCTTGCGCAGACCGGCCAGCACATCGCCGGGCTTGCTCGGCAAAGGATCTCAAGCGGAATCTCGCCGGCGCTGTCGTCCTCGTACCTTGAACGCAAGCTGCGCAAGTACCCCGGTGCTACGACGCCGCTCATTGCGTCCGGGCAGATGTGGGGCGCCATTGGGTCGGTCGTCGAAGGCGCACCGGTAGCCATCAAGGCAGCGCGCGCCGCGGCGCGGAAGGCCGCGCGCGCCTCGCTCGCTCGGCGCAAGCGGAACCGCGCCATCGCTCGGCGCAACAAGAAGATCCAGCGCACGACGAAAAAAGTTCGCAAGCTCGCCGCGAAGAACACGCGCAAGCTATCGCGGTTTCTGAAGCGCTCTTTCAAGCGAACCACGAAGCGCGTTCGGCGGGCGCTGCGATGACGACGGCCGCATGGTCTACCCTAGAGCCTGCGCTCTCTGCGCTCTTCGCTCGTCTCTCGACCGTGCCCGGCGCCGTGCCGAGCGCCAGCGGGACGAGCGGCCCAAGCGTCGTTCAGTCGCGGGACGTGCCGCGACAGTTCGCGTCGCCATCAAATCCGACCACGCTGCATTGGTACATCGCTCAAGTCGTTCCGATCGGTCGCGATGAACTGCGCTCGGTATACGACGCTGATACTGCGATCGTCGGAGACACGTACGAGCCGGACCCCGAAGATCCTGAGGCGCGACTCGGCGCGGTTCTTGTATCACTTCACGGCCAGCGCATCTACACGATCGAAGTCCGGATCGAGTGCCCGAACCAGAGCACGCCAGCGTCTGAACACTTCCGAGCTCTGGTCGATCGTATTCGTCTGCCGTCGGCCGCGGATGAACTCGAAGCGATCGGCCTGGCGTATACGAACTGGGACGAGATCGCAGACGACGAGTATGATGGCGAGGACGGCCGACCCGTGTCCGTATACATTGGCCGGCTCGTATTCAACGGAGCGTCCTTCGCGCAAGACGCCCCGATCACGACGATCGAAAGCGCGCTCGTAACGACCACGGTATCCCCTGAATACCCGCTCGAAGAGGACCCGTGACAGAACCCATACGTGTATGCTACCCTGAAAGGGGCACCCCATGTCACTCGACGATTTCTCGACAGTCATTGTAGCCGGCGAGGGTCCCGCCCTTACGCAGGTCGGTTTCGGAACCTTGGGCATCCTGGCGCATTTCCCCGCGTCAATGTTCGGCGGCGATCTCTCGACGGTCGTCACGTCGAAGGCCGCCCTGACCGGTACCGAGGACGATCCGCTTCTCGATTCGAACCACCCGGCCGTGATCGCGCTCGAGCGCGCGTTGCAGCAATCGCCCCAGCCGTCGCCGATCAAGATGCTTCGCATGACGGCAGCGCCGGTGCCGAGCATCCGCCTCACTCCGGCCGCGGACGACGCGACGGTCTACTCCTTCACGCTCGAACTCGTGGGCAAGTCCCCGGTGGACATCTCGATCACGTCTGACGAAGACGGCACGGTAGACGAGATCTGCGACGCGATCGAACTGGCGATCGAAGATCTCGACGACTCGGGAGAAGATCTCGAAGGCCTCGTCGTCACGGCCAGCGGCGCAACGGCGACGCATCTCGACCTCTCGATGGCGGCGGGTAACTGGTTCTACATCCGCGATTGGAACCACGACCGGATCGACGTCGAAGACCGCACGCCCGATCCCGGTGTCGATGCGAACCTTAGCGCCATCCGTGCGGTCGACGCTGACTGGTACCACCTTGGCTGCGCGCACAATTCCAAGGCAATCACGAAAGAGGTCGCGGACTGGGCGGAAACTCAGCGCGTACTCTTCGGCTGCTCGACTTCCGACTCGAACGCGCGCGACACGGGCGAAACGGGCGATATTCAATCGCTGCTCGATGCCGTCTCGTACGCGCGAACCATCTGCATCTTCGACAAGGTCGGAACGGATGGCATGGCTGGCGTTGCGATGATGGCCGAACGTGCACCGTTCGACCCGGGCTCGCCGCCGCACGCCGGTGGTGACTTCAATGCGAAGACGCTGACGGGCGTCCCTGCTTCGAACCTGACGCCGGACGAAAAGGCGGACCTTCGCTCGAAGGGATACACCGTCATCGAGACGACGGCTGGGCGCGTGCATACGCTCGGCGGCGACGCGGCTGGCGGTAAGCCGATGGATCAGACCCGCTTCGAGGACTGGTTCGCAATCCGTTTGCAGGAACGTTTCGCGGCGCTCACGCTGAACAACGATCGCGTCCCGATGTCCAAGGTAGGCCTCGCGATGTATGAAAGCGAATGCCGCGCGCAGATCCAGGCCGGTATCACGGCAGGCGGGATCCTCGCCGTCGACTCGCTCGGACTAGAACCGACGGTAAGCGTCCCGACGCTCGGACAGATCCCGAGCAACGAGCGCTCGGCGCGCCTGCTCGGCGGGCCCGGTATCGTGATCGAGTACACCTACAGCGGCGCAATCCGCGAGGCTCGCTGCTCCGTATTCGTCAAGCTGTAAGCAGGAACCATGGCAACCAAGCATTACGATCCCGACCAAGTCCAGTTTCTATACGCGGGGATCCCGATCGAGGGCTATGCCCCAAGTTCGATGATCGACATCGAATGGGATACCGAGTGTTTCCGCATGGTCAAGGGCGTCGACGGTCAAGTGACGCGCTCGAAGATCATCGGTCGAATCGCGAAGCTAACTGTGCACCTCATGCAGACCTCGCGGTCGAACGGCGTGTTTACCGGGATCCTGAATCAGGATCTACTCTCCGCGGGCGGCGCCGGCGTGTCCCCGCTCATGGTTCGAGACGGCAATGGCGCGTCGCTCTTCGTCTCGGATGAGGCGTGGATCGAGGGCTTCCCGGCCATCGCGTACGGCGAAGAAGCCGGCCCACGAGACTGGAAAATCGTCGTCGTCAATCCCAAGGTCGTCGAAGCGGGTACGTAATGGCTAGCAATACCCTCGAGGTTGGCGGGTATCGCTACGTCCTGAACCACGCCCCGGCGCGCGTAAGCCTGCAAGTATGCGCGCGCCTGGGGAACGCCGGCGCTGCTCTGTTCGCTGGCATGGCGCAGGGGCGCGGTAGCGAACGCCTCGCGAACGCGGTAGCGTACCTTCTGCAATCCCCGGACCTTGGCCCTACGCTAGACTTCGTCGTCAATGCGTTCAGCAAGTACACGCAGGTCCAGAACATCGACAGCGGCGCGAGCGTTACGCTGGCGGACTGCATCGACGTCCACTTCGCCGGGCGTATGGGCGACTTCGCGAAGTGGATCGAAGCAGCCGTCGAATTCGAGACCGGCGATTTTTTAGGCTCATTGGCGGAGCGGGTCCTAAGCGCCCTGGCGGCAAAGGCCAAGGGATCCGAATCGCCATCCCAGCCGGATGTCGCGACGAATGGGTGATTTGGAGACTCGTGCTTTCGCCCGACCTTCGAGCATCGTTCGACGAGATCGCTGAGTGGCCCCTACCGCGCGTGGTCGCGGCGAACGCATTGATCGACGCCGTGGCTGACGCGCGCGCAAGGCCGGTGGACTGATGGCCCTGCGCGAAATATTCGCCCGCTTCTCGTTCGCATTCGACGGACAGCAGAAGCTCAACCAAGCCGGGCAGGGCATCGACAAGATCGCCGCGAAGGCGAAGGGCGGGGAAGAATCCCTACTCAGCCTCGCGGGCGGGCTCGCGTCTGTCTTCGCGGGGAACGCGCTGGTCGGTGGCCTGAACAACTTCGCGGCGCAGCTCGACGTCCTGGACGACTTGAGCGCGCAGACGAAGATCACGACGGACGATTTGCAGGTCCTCGGGTTCGCCGCGCAGAAGTCTGGCTCCTCGACCGAGGAGATGAATTCCAGCCTGACGCTTTTGCAGAAGAGCCTAGGCAAAACGACCGAGGCGACGTCGACGCAATCGGAAGCGCTAAAGGCGCTTGAGATCGATCCGGCGAAGTCCGCGGAGCTGAACGAAGTCCTGCCGCAAGTCTTCGCGAACTTCGGCAAGCTCGGATCGTCTGCCGAAAAAGCGAAGGTCGCTACCGACCTATTCGGGCGCGCGGGCGTGCGCCTGATCCCGACGCTCGAGCGCGGGCAAGAGGGTCTGGCCGAGCTACGGAAGGAACTGGACGAAAGCGGCGGCATCGTCGACGCGAAGACGATCGCCCAGGCCGGCGAGTACCGCGACAATCTCGCGCGCCTCGACCGGTCTATGTTCGCCCTGAAAGGGACGATCGCCGGCGCACTGTTCCCGCAACTATCAAAGTTGCTCGAAGGCGTCTCGAAGGGCGTCGGCGCGATCTCGAACTTCACGAAGTCGACGACGCTGGCAGACAACGCCGGGATCGCGATGGCGGCGACGCTCGCAGGTCCGCTGCTCGGCGCGCTCCGTCCGTTCATCGGCAAGGGTCTCAAGTTCGCGGGCATCTTCCTCGCGGTCGATGAGGTGCTCGGATTCCTCGCTGGCAAGGACTCTGCGATCGCCAGCCTGCTAGACGCGGCTTTCGGCGACGGCTCGGCCGACAAGGTTCGCGATTGGTGTAACGACGCTATCGGCGCGTTCTCGCTGTTCTCCGGCAATGTCGATCTAGCATACGAGACGATGGGGAATTCACAGGCCTCATTTACCGACAAGGCAATCGCGGGGTTCACGCTTCTGACGACGCACGCCGGGTCGACGTTCGACGCCTCGCTCGAGGGTTGGCTCTCGGTGATGAACGACATGGATCTAGCGCTAGAGCGCTTCATCCTCGGCGCCATGCAAATGTGGAACGGCCTGCTTGATGCGCTGGTCTTGCCGGACATCGTAAAGACGGCACTCAAGATCGACACGAAGTCACAAGAAGCCGAAGTTGACGCGACGAAGAAGCGCGGCGACGCTCGTGACATCCGCGCGTACCAGCGGCAGACCGGGACCGGTGAATTCGAATTCACCGCGGAAGGTCGTCGCGCGCAAGAGAACTACGGGCGCGGAAAGAACGGCCTGCGCGCCGGTGAATTTGGCCCGCCCGCGATCGAGTCGCGAACCGATCGGATCAATCGCGAGCGCGCCGCGGCGAAAGCCGAAGCGGTCGGCCTCGCGCCTGCGCAGGTTACGGGAACGCTCGCAGCCGCGTCGCAGTTCGGTACCACGGCCGTCCTGAACGATAACAAGACTGTGAACCTGACGTTCGGCGCGGGCACCTCGGCCGCGGACAAGAACGCGATCAAGGCTGCTGTCGCCGAGGCCTTGCGCACGGATAACCGCACGGCCTTGGAAGCTCTAACGCAACGGGCTAAGAAATAAGATGCCCCGCCCGCGCGACGAACTGCCGTACATCGAGTACACGCCCAAGTCCGGGAAGGCGACGCGTATCTATGCTGACGCCTGGGAGTCGGAAGATCTCACGGCTGCGAGCGCGATCACAGAACACGCGGTCGAGGACGGGTCGATCCCGACCGACCACATCCGGCCCGAGCAGATCATCGTCAATGTGCGGCTGTTCTTTTCGGAGACCCCCACGCGCGGCGACCTGGACGACAAGCATAAGGGAAAGACACAATCAATCCCGCTGCCGGAGTATGTATACCCGACCCTTACGCCACTGCTATCCCCGAAGGGGCTTACCGATGGCGTCAAGGCCGGCGTGGGCGCCATTGCCAGCGCGGTAGGTCTGGGCGCCGCGGCCGGGCCGACGGCATACACGGCGCTCAAGTTTGCCGCCGCGCCCGGCCGACTCCGGAAGGTTCTATCGACCTTGATGCAGCTCCGCGCCGAAGGCGCGCTAATCACGGTAGGTACGTCCGTGGCCCGACTGAAGAGTATGGGCCTCGAAGAGATCAAGATCGCGCGCGCGGCGGAAGATGGCCAGGACGGCGCGATCGACCTGTCTCTTCGGCAGCTATCTTTCGTGACGACGAAATCGGCGAAAGCCCTGCCGCTCCCGCTCGAACCTCGCGGGCAGGCTAAGAAAGAATCCGTTACGATCAGCGCGGCGGAGCTTCCGCCGGGTCCGAAGAAGACCGTCACGGCCGGCATCATCGGAGGCACCTAAAATGCTGACGATCACGATCCCCCAGGGCGCCGCGTTCTTTCAGCAACGAGTCGAGCTCGAAGGCGTCTCGTACACGTTCGACTTCGCATGGGTCGCGCGAGCGCGAACTTGGGCGCTGGCGATCCTTTCGGACGAAGGCGTCCTAGCCTTGTCCGGTATCGCGATCGTTGCGAACCGTCCGCTGCTATCCCGCTTTCACCACCTCGCAGTCCCGCCGGGGGAGATCTTCTTCGTAGACGCTACGGGCCTCGTCGACGCCCCCGCGTTCGATACCCTGACCGAACTCGTCTACGTGACGAAGGAAGAATGGGATGCCCGACACGATCCTCAATAAGCGCAAGCTGCGCGTACAGATCGATACGATCCTGATCGAGGGCGTCCACTCGCCCGGACTCCGCGTCTCCGGCAAGGCCTGCAAGACCTTGAAGCGCGAGCCAAACAAATGCGACCTCACGGTCTACAATCTCAGCCCTGACCATCGGAACGCCCTGACGAAGACCGCACGGCCGACGGTTTCCGTGACGGTTGGATACGAAGGCCAGCTAACGCAAATCTTCCGGGGCCAAGCCTTGCACGTGCGCCATGAGAAGCGCGGCCCCGGCGATGTCATCACTACGATCACGACGAGTGACGAAGGCGCCAAGATGCAGACGGCGCAGGTGCAGAAGTCTTTCGGCGCAGGCGCCAAGCCTGGCGACGTTCTGAAAGAGCTTACCAAGGCGCTCGGCGTCAAGGTCGGGAACCTCGACACGGCTGTGCGAAAGCTGAACGCTGGGAAGGCCGTGTCGATCTATACCGAGGGCTGTACGCTGGACGGCCACGCGCCGCACTACCTAGATGAACTGTGCAAGTCCGCGGGACTCGAATGGTCGATCCAGGATGGCGCGTTGCAGATCCTAGATGTAGGCAAAGCCCTCGCGGCGCAGGCGATCGTTCTCGAAGAATCCGCGCTAGTCGGCGCGCCGTCGATCTCGTCGAAGGGCGTCGTCGAATGCACGACGTTTATCCAAGGCGACGTTCTGCCCGGGCGGCAGGTGCACGTGAAGCATTCGTTCGTCACGGCGATTGCACGCATCGAGAAATGTGAGTACGTCTTCGACACATACGCCGATGACTGGTACGTTTCTATCGAGGCGCAGACCGCGAAAAAGAAATGAGTACCTATCATCCGCCACGCCGTCTATGGGCCCATCGTGAATACGGTTGCACGCCCGGATGCAACTTCTGGCGCTTGCTACGCGATCATGGCTGGTACCCATGAGCCGCGTCTACGTCGACGATGTCGAGGTTACGATCGTGGGACCGACGGGTCCGCGTGGGCCGACTGGTCCCGCCGGTCCGGCGGGGGGTCCTGGCGGTCCTGGTCCCCGCGGTGCAGCCGGCGTGCCCGGTCCGAAGGGCGACCGCGGCTTGCCTGGTATCGGCGCGCTCTCACAGTACGAGCACGCGCAGACGGCAGCCAGCGCGACATGGATCGTCAACCATAACCTCGGCCGATGCCCTCACTACACGCTGCATACGCTCGGCGGCGCGGTGTTCGACGCCGAGGTCGTACACGTGTCCCCGAACCAGTTTCACGTCCTTCTCAATGCGCCGCTGGCCGGCGTGGTAAGGTGTATCTGATCCCATGTCCCGCAAAATCTACAGTGATCTCGATTTCAACTCGCAGGCGAGGATCGTCGGACTGCTCGACCCAGTTGCGCCGCAAGACGCGGCGACGAAGGCATACGCGGACAGCCTGATCGAGGGCGTCGCCTGGAAGGATTCCGTACGCGTCTCGTCCACGGCTAACATCAATCTCGCGGCGCCGGGCGCGACGATCAACGGGATCACGCTGGCCTCCGGTGACCGATTCATCGCGCGGCACCAGAGCACGGCGAGCCAGAACGGTATCTATATCTGGAACGGCGCCGCGTCGCCGGCGACGCGGTCGCCAGACGCAAGCACCGCGGCAGAGCTCGAGCAGGCGACGGTCATCGTCGAAGAAGGCACAGACGCGGGCGCGAAGTTTCGCCAGACGTCGATCAACTTTACGCTCGATAGCGGCGCCGTGAACTGGACCGCGGACGGGAACAGCGCACCTGCCGCGAGCGAGACTACGGCGGGTATCGCGGAGCTCGCCACGCAAGCGGAGGTCGACGCCGGCACGGACGATGCGCGCACGGTCACGCCGCTAAAGCTCGCAGCTTGGCCGGGCCGCGCGCGTAAGAACAATACGAGCGTGGGGGACGGGTCGGCGACACAATACGACATCACGCATAACTTCAATACGCGCGACGTACAGGTCGAGGTCTATCGCAATTCGTCGCCATGGGACACGATCGGCTGCGACGTCGAACGGCCGGACGCGAACACAGTGCGCGTGCGATTCGCCAGCGCTCCCAGTTCGAATCAGTTTCGCGTCGTTACGGTTGCATGAAAGACCTAGGCCTCGCGACGCTCGTACGGCCGCCCGAGATCTTCGAGCTGTACGAGCATTTCGGGTCGGCCGCTGTCGCGGCGACGGCGCTGGACAACTTCGCGGAGTCGTCCAGCGCAGCGGGTACGAACACGAAGCAGGCCGGCGGGCTTTACCATCCGGGCGTGCTCCGGCTCACGACGGGCGCCACGAGCGGAAACAATAAGCGCCTCCACCTCGGAAGCGCGGCGAATGATGCGAACTTCAACCCGGCGCTATTCGACCGCTTCCGGTGGGTCGTTCGTATCCCGACGATCACGACGATCACGATCCGGCTCGGTCTGATGGTCGACGTGTCCGCGGCGGACGGCGGGACCGCGGGCGCGTACTTCGACTTTGACCCGGCCGTGTCAGCGAACTGGCGCATGGTCACGCGGCAGGGCGCGTCTAGCACCGCGAACAACGCGGCGACCGTGGCCGCAAACAATTGGTACGCGCTCGAGGCGCGCCGGCTGGCCAGCGGCTCGTGGGAATTCTGGATCAACGAGGTGCTGCGCTTCACGCACAGCGCTACCTTGCCGTCGACGTCCTGCGCGTTCGGATGCCTCGTGCAGACCGGCGCCGCGGCGGCGCGTAGCGTGGATCTCGATCTCGCCTACGCGCGCGCGACACTTGGCCAGGTGTTCACATGAGCGCGCAACGTGGGAACCCCGAAGACGAAAGCCTCGTCCAGGCGGCGCTAGCTAGCGCGCTTCTGAATCTTCGCGTCGCCGGGATCGGCATCGTCAAGTCCTACGACGACGGGACGAAGACCTGTACCGTCCAACCCGCGATCAAGCGCCCGCTCGAGACCGATGATGGCGATATCGTGCAGACCCCGTCGCCGCTCGTACAGAACGTTATGGTTGCGCAGTGGGGCGGGTCCGGGCTCTCCGGGAATACCGTGCTCGTCGCCGGCGACGCGGTCTTACTGGTATATCTCGACTACGGCGCAACGGGCTGGCGCGGAACCGGCAAGGTGTCGGACGCTGTCGACACGCATAAGCACGGGCCCTCGTACCCGATCGCGATCCCTTTCGTCCGCCCCGAGGGCGGGCCTGGGTCGAACGTGGGGAACTCGATCGGGTTCGAGTCGGGCGTGCGCATCCATTTCACGGCATCGATCGCGCGCGTGGGCGGGGCGTCGGATGCCGAGGACTTCGTTGCGCTCAAGTCCGCGGTCGACGCGATCCAGCAAAACCTCGACTCGATGGCGTCATTCGGCACCCCGTTCGGTCCGACCACGCCGGGGAACCTCGCGGCCGTCGGAGCGCAGGCGAGCTCGACGAAACTGAAGGCGTAGCCATGGCCCTGGACACGGCTGGCCTCCAGGACGCGATCCGCGCGTTGCTCGATTCCGATCAGGCAGACTTCGCCGCGGCCGGCGATGCCTGGGCGGGGGCCTACGACGATTACTGCGCCGGCGCTATGTTCGGGTCTTCGACACCAGTCCTGACCGGGAAGCGCGCGGCGATGGCTGCGACACTCGCGGGGGCATTCGCCTCCGGCGTGGCGGCGACCTCGGCCGCGGCGTTCTCGTCGGCCGTTGCGACTTACTGGACGGCCGTGGCCGTCGCCGGCGCTCAGTCGGGCGTCTGTGCCTCATGCCCCGGCGCGGGCGCTATCACGGCAGCGCTGGCGGCCCTGGCGCCGGGGCCGAACAGCAAGGACGCCTTCGCGGCGGCGATGGCTACGGCGCTCGATACGGCTACTCGCACGTGTACCGCGGCGGTAGCGCCCCCGCCTGGCACGGTCCTACCCATCGGCTAGGCTGTATACGTGCAGCTCACGACGTTTTTGCAGGACGCTACCGGGGACTGGGATTTGTCCAAGGGTCTCCGCGTGGTGCCAGACCGTCCGACATACGTTCGTCAGAACCTCTCGGCCACGTTCAATTTCTGGGCCGGCGAGTGGTTCTTGGATACGCGTGAGGGGATCGACTACTTCCGGCTCGTATACGGCCAAAAGTTCGATCGCGCCTTGCTGGAATCCCTATTTCGTGACGCTGCCATCACTACGGTAGGCGTGGGCTCGGTCGAGTCCGTCGCGTTGCGGTACGACAATCCGAACAGGACCCTGTATGTCGACCTCGTCGCTGAGACCGACACGGGCGACGACATCAGTGGCCCGTTCGTGATCGGCGTCGCATCCGGAGGCTTGGATCAATGACCGAATACGGCGTACTTCCCGCGGGCTTCGTGATCAAACCGCTCACGGCGATCCAGCAATCTATCGTCGAGAAGCTGCAAGCCTCGTCCGCAGTCGGTCCTTCCCAGGACTATTCGTCCACGGCGCCACTCGGCCAAATCGTCGGCGCGGCGTCTTCCGAGATCGCCGAGGTCTGGGAACTTGGATACCTGGTGCATACGAGCGGCGACCCGGAAGGAACGCTCGACGTTCCGCTGGATCAATTGCTCGCCCTGACCGGATCCTCGCGCATCGGAGCGCGAGCGTCGCGCGTTGAAGGTGCGCTTCTGAATCTCGACGCTGGTACGCTCGTACCCGCTGGCTCGCTGGTCAGCGTCCTGGGCCGTCCCGATATCCAGTTCGAGCTCGAAGAAGACGTCGAGAACGCGGGGGTCTCACCGGCCGATGTCCCGGGGAACTTCGTCTGCACTGTGCTCGGCCCGGTATCAGTGAACGCCGATACGCTGACGGTCATCGACAATCCAATCAGTGGTTGGAACAGCGTGACGAATCCAGACATCGCCATCATCGGCCGCAACGTGGCGACGAATATCGAGTTCCGCCAACGGTGGGCCGACGAGCGCGCGCAGGCTGGGTCTACGACCGTCAGCGCTATCCGGGCGTGCCTGCTCGACACGACGACGACGCCCGAGTTCGAGACGATTGAGAAAGTTCTCGTCTTGCAGAACAAGACGAATTGGTACGACGCGAACGGCCTGCCGCCGCACAGCGTGGAAGCGATCATCGACGACGGCGACACGCCGAGCGTCGACGACGACCTGATCGCGCAGGTCCTGTGGGATAGCGGCGTCGCTGGCGGCATCGATACCCACGGCGATCAGAGCGGGACCGCGATCGACTCGGAAGGCGACGAGCAGACGGTCTACTTCTCGCGCGTGACGCGTCGCGAGGTCTTCATAAACATGTCGATCACGCGCGGCGCGAACTTCCCGAACGACGGCGCGCAGAAGCTCAAGATCTCGATGGCAGCGTCGGGCAACGAGTACCAGATCGACGACGACGTGATCGCGCTGTATCTGAAATCCAAGGCGTTCGCTGTAACCGGCGTCGCAGATGTTCCCGCCTTCGCTATTGGACTGTCGTTCCCGCCGACGCTCGAGGCTAATATACCCATGGGCTACCGCGAGCGCGCGGTGTTCGACGTCGACAGAATCAGCGTGGTCGTACTGTGAGCGTGACCGAGATCACACTTCCGGACGGCACCGTCGCGGAGATCGAATCGCACGAATACTCGGTCGAGGTCGACGGCCTTGGCGTCGTCACGGCCCACGCGAACAAGGCCGAGGCTCGACTCATCGAACGCTTCAAGCGCCCGGTATATCGCGCGATTGCACGCGCCATCGGCGAAGAGATTCAAGAAGCCGAAAATATGATGTGGCAGGTTCTGCTTTCGCGCTACATCGATAACGCGGAAGGATTGAGCCTCGACTATCTTGGCAACCGGGTAGGCGAGCCCCGCCAGAGTCAGAACGATCCGAACTACCGCATTCGGATCCGTGCGCGGATCTTGATCAACCGCTCGCGCGGATCGGCCGAAGACCTGCTCGCTATCGTGCGCGCGCTTGGTTCAACCGCGCGCGTGCAAAATACCGGGAACGCTTCGCTGAAGGTCGAGGTTCTGACCTTGCCTGCGAACCCGGAGGTTGCCTCACAAATCGGCGGGCTACTCGGCGAAGCGACCTCGGGCGGAGTAGGTCTGCATGTTACGACGCCGGTTACGGTCGGGATCTCTGCGACCTGGGGCAGCGAGTACGACGCCGAAATGGGCTCGGTTTATGGGAGCGAGTACGACGAATCGGCCGGGTCCGGTGACTACGGCCATAGTCAAATGGTGTAACCAATGAGCGACCTTCTAAGAGACCTGCGCAAGCAACCAGTTCGGATCCCCATTCTCGGCGGCGAGGATACGACGTACGACGCCCCGCTTACCGCGTGGGATGGGGAACCCGTACGCGTCGAGATGGTCGAAGGCGAGGAAGCTCAAGGCTTCGTACCGGGTACACGTATCACGCCGGAGACGCATAACCATGTTTCCGGAACGATCGGCGAAGCGGTAGCTAGCATCGTAGACTCCGCCGCCACGACGTGGAGCTCTCCGCTGAAATCGTTCTCAGCTTCGATCGACTTCTCCGGAATGGGTAACGGTCTTTTCTGCGGTCCGATCACTGCGCCGGCGCAGTGGTACAACGGGACGGACATGGGTGCGGAGGTTCTGTGCGCAGTGAACGCGAGCGGTCTGTACATGTCGCTCGACGGCTGGGAGTGGGTGCTGCAAGGCGCGATCGGGTTCGCGTCGCAGGCTACCGTTCTCGCGGCCGGGCACCTCGAAGTCCTGGGCTCGCACTACGTGCGCCTGGTCGCATACTCCGATGAGTCCGGCGGTTATGAATTCCGCTACTCGGACGACCTCGGCGCAGCCTGGTCGGATGGCGGAGTGTCACCCGGCGCAGTGAACGCGGGCGGTCGGCAGATGGGGTTTTTCAACGAGATCTTTTTTCTCGCGGCCGAAGGGCAAGTCTTCTTCTCGTCCGATCTCCCAGCGGACGACCCGTGGGAAGAAAGCGACGTTACGGGATTCTGGGACACAGGCGAGCCTACTTGCGTCGCGGTGAACGAGACGGAAGCTCTGATCGGAATCGACGCGGAACCCTACGTTGCGAAGTCCACGGACGCGGAAACCTGGGTCGATGGCTCAAGCGGCCTAACCGGAACGGCCGGCGTAACGCACCTCGCGTGGTCTGAGTCCCACGGTCTTTGGCTTATGCTGCGTGACGACGGGTCCTTCTGGACAGCGCCCGCCGGCGTGGCCTCGTGGGCGCAACGCACCGCGCCCACGCATTCGCTGGGTCTGGAAGAAGTGATCCCGGCGCCGTTCACTTGCCTCGGCGTGCACGGACGAACGGTCATCATCGGCTCCGGGAAGTTCTTGTGGGCGTCGCGCGACCTGACGCGATGGGCTCGCATGATCCCGCGGGCGCACGAAGGTTCGGTCGAAACGTGGCAATGGATCCTACCCTTCAACGGCGCGCTATGGGCCGCGCACCTTTCCACGCAGGCGAACGAAACAGGCGTGACGTTCGAACACTCACTCAGCGGCGTCCTCGCGCCGGAGCTCGCACGCGTCGTTCCGTGGTGATGGTATGGCGAAAATCGTTTCGGTAGGCCTCGCGAACGACGCGCGCCCGGGTACCGTCCCGGCGATCCCGGCGGCGGGGTACCGTATCGTCTCGGTCATTGGAGAGAACGGGCATCTCTATCCGGACTGGGAAGAAGGCAGCGGCGGAGGCGGGGACGGCCCGACTGGGCCCACGGGTCCGACGGGGCCGACGGGTGAGACTGGGCTGACCGGCACCGCCGGGAAAGCGGGCGCGCAAGGCGCGACCGGGCCGACGGGCGCGACTGGGCCGACCGGCGGAACCGGACCGACCGGACCGACTGGGCCGACCGGCCCCACGGGCGATCAGGGCATCCAAGGCACCGCCGGGAAAGCCGGGTCACCCGGCGCGACCGGGCCGACCGGGCCGACCGGTCCCACGGGGGATACCGGAACAGCGGGCGCAGCGGGCGCTTCGGCTGGACTGCCCTACCTATTTGATTCGTCGACGTCCACAATTTCGGATCCAGGCGCGGGCGATTTCCGCCTGAGTTCGGCGACGATCGCCAGCATCGTCGAGATCGCGATCGACGACGTCGACTCGGGAACCGTCAATCACGAAGTCTACCTACTCGCTCAGGACGACTCTACGAGCACCCACAAGGGGACGCTCACGATAAAGACCGCTCTGGGCGTGCTGGTTGGCGTGTTCACCGTTGGGACCGCAACCGACGGGGCGGGCTTCGTTCGTATCGCGCTGACGCCGGTTTCCGTCGGCACGCTACCGTCGAACGGCGCGCCATGCGTTCTGCAATTCACGCGCACGGGCGACGCTGGCGGCGCTGGGCCGACGGGTCCGACGGGTCCGACGGGTCCGACTGGGCCGACTGGGCCGACTGGGCCGACTGGGCCGACTGGGCCGACGGGTCCGACCGGCGCGAACGCGCTCGCGAACCAAGTGGACGACGGGAACAGCTCGACCACGGACACGATCGATTTCTCTACCGGTCCGTTTCATCTGTCCACGCTAACGGGAAACGTGACGTACACGTTCACCGCGCCGGCGGAGCATCGCCACGTCCAGATACGGATCGTGCAAGGCGCAGGTCCGTATACGATCACCTGGCCCGCCAGCGTGAAATGGGAAAGCGGAACGCCGCCCGTCGTGTCGACCGGGAACGGCGCCGTGGACTTCGCCACGTTCTACTACGACGGAACGAATTACTGGGGGACGTACGGCAAAGGCTTCGCGTGAGCCATCCGTCCTTCTTCTGCCGAACGACGCTACCAGCGGGCGCGTGGACGCCGGCGACGCCTGGCAGCGTACTCGCGTGGTATGACGCCATGGTCGGCGTAACGCTCGCGGGCGGGAACGTCGACATCTGGAACGACCAAAGCGGGAACGGCTACCATCTGACCGACCTCGCGGGCTTTCGGCCGGGATTCTCGGCGACCGCTTGGAACGGCGCGAATCCCGGCGTGACGAATTCGCCCGCTGGCTTGCTCGAGCAGACCGGGGGCCTTGCTTCGTATCTGAGCGGAACGCCTAACCTGTCGATGGTCTGTTCCGTAACGACCGCGCCGACGGACGGCGGGCTGCGCGTCGTCTGTTCCTGGCGAAATGATCCGGCACTAGATGACCCACTCGTGCTCGGCGTGCAGAACAAGACCGGGTCGCCCTTCAATGACGCGATCGTTCGCATGCATTCGCAGACGGACAACGTCGAAGACGGCGTTGACACGGCAGAAGGTCGCCATACGATCGGGTACACGCTGTCGAGCGGCGGCGCAGTCAAGCTGTACGTCGACGGCGTCGAAACAGCATCGGACACGCTGACGGAAACGTTCGCGACCGCCAACCAGTTCTTGATGCTGTGCGATCACTTCGGCGGGTCGAATTGGCTCGGCGTGGTGTCGGAAGTCGTGATTTATTCCGCGGTCCTGTCGGGGGCGAACGTTTCGGCGTATCATACGTACGCCGCGTCGAAATGGGGCGGCATGTGATGACCAAAGACGAAGACGAGATCACCCGGCCCGGGCTGCCGCGCAATGTGGCGCGGCCGTGTGTGCATTGCGGAAAGGTCTACGGCGACCACGCACAGACCGCGGCGCCACAGACAGCGAACGTCTGCCGAGGCATCCGTGCAGGTTTCTGGCCGGCGGAAGCCAGCCCGGACGAGGACCGATGATCGCCCGCGACCCGCGCCGGAATCACCCGGCCTACGAGATCTCGTCCCCGCTGCCGCCCCCGCCGAAGGTCCCGTCGACGTCGTACATAGCGAAGGCCGCGGACATGCCGCTCGCGCGCTTGCTCGCGCTGGTAGTAACTGCGACGACGGCGCTGGTCGGTCTTGTCACCGCGACCGGTGCCGCGGTCGTTCAGGTCATCGAAGCTACGGCCGAGGCGAACGCCCGGCGTTCGAACGTCGAGATCGAACGCCGGCTCGGCGCGGTCGAAGTTCGCGTGAATGGTGACTTCGGCCTACCGCTCGAAACGAAGGCGCGCCTCGCGAAAGAAGCGGAAGTAGAGGATGAGCTCGGTCGAATCCGGAACCGCGTACGGAAGCTCGAAGCGCGGGATTAGCGCGTGTAGATGAGCACGGGCGTGCGCGAACCGTGCCACAACATAGCGTCTCGCCAGGCATGGGCGACGGTCTGATACAAGCCATCCGCGCAGCGTGCGCCCCGTTTGTGCGGGGTCCCGAGAAATACCCAGGTCCAATTGTTCGCGGCACTCCGGCGGATGATGATCATAACTGCTCTCCTACAAATTCCGCGTCGGCGATCCTGCGCTGCGCGCGTTCCCAGGTCTTGATATCCGATCCGTCCGGCGCGCGCGGCGCGGGCACGCGCGAGGCCTCGGCCAGCGTGGCGAGAACCCAGCGTTCAGCGCGTTCCCGGTCCCGGTCGGACAGCGGGGCTGTAACGCGCGCCTGGGCCTTCGCTGCCCATTCCGCGTCGAGCTCGAAACCAACGAACGCCCGGCCAAGAAGGCGGCAGGCTTGCGCCGTCGTGCCTGACCCGGCGCAAGGGTCGAAGACTGGCAAAGCGCCGTCCTGGGCCGGCTGGGAGCGTTCCGTCCAGGGCAGATGTGGCGCGTTGGAGAACCAGGACACGAGGTCGAGCGCCTGATCCAGCGGTTTCTCGGTCCGATGTTTGTTCACGGAAGCACCGTGGGAACCGCGAAGTGCCTTGTGGCGCAGGGCGGTCATCGACCCGGGGCCGTTCCAGACCTTGCGCCCGCGGGCGATGCCCCAGGCGAGGGTCAGGACCTCGAAGCCCTGCGTAGGCCGGTCGCCGGACTTCTGGGGCTGGGACCAGCGCTCCCACGGCAAGACGTCGACGTAGCCTTCCTGTTCGACGTCGACGAGCACGGATCGTATGTACGCAGCGCCGGCGTCAAGCGATTCGCGCCAGAGATGGGACGACTCGTGATCCGAGTAGATGACCGACCAGCCGGCGACCAGCGCGGCCGCTCGAGCGATGTACGCGCGTAGATCTGATGTCAGAGCGGCGAAGTATAGCGTCTGCCTCTTGTATCCGCGTATTCCCTCCGCCGCGCACGAAGTTGTGATATTCGCGTGGACGTGATCGCTGTACGGCGGATCCGTGATCATCGCCTGGATCGCGCCGTGCGCGAAGTCGAATTCCGTCGCGTCGCCGTGGATGATTTCGATCATAGGTACTTTCCGGTCGGGATCTCTGGATTGTCCTCCGAAAGCAGAAGCGCGAGCCCCGTGCCGAACCAGGCGATGCCGAGCAGCGCCGTTGCCATGAATGGGATCGCAATGGCTGCGACCAGGACCGCGCCGGCGATCGGGACGCCGAGCATACACGCACCGATCTTTTGCTTCGTACTCATTGCTCGATCGACTCCAGGAACTTCCCATGCGTTCCGATGATCCCGAGCCTGCGATCCTTCGCGGCGGCGAGCTCGCCGGCCGTCGCGCGCCGGGCGGCGATCTGCCCGGGCGGTGGTTTCAGCGGGCGCGACGCCTGCATACGCGCGAGCTCCGCGCATGCGTATTCGCGGGCCATACGCTTGCGCCGGGCGTCGTCTGATTCGGGTCGCTTGGGCATGTCGGTCCTACGTAACGACCGCGCCGGAAGTTACAGCTTCGAGCGCTGCGCGTACGCGTTCGATCCCGACTTGCTGCGAGCCCTCGGGGCCGAACCGCTCGTGATACGTCGTGCTCTCCAGGAATTGTTCCGCGTCGTATCCCTTGAAAGAGTGCCAGGCGTCCTTAGCCGCCAGCGTATTGTGGTACCAAGTCAGGCAGCCGCTGTGCTCAATCTTCCGCGTATGGTGTATGTGTCCGTTGTGCATCTCATGCCAGCGCGTACGGCCCCAGGCCTCGCGCGCGCGGGTTGCCATCAGTCCCGGGAGCGCGGACTCTTTCGCGCCGTCGCCGTGTCCCGTGCCGAGAAGCGTCTGGCCGTATTCGCGGAAATTGTAGGGCGCGATCGAGTCGTCGACCTTTACGCGTGGGTCTCCCTCGTATACGGCTTGCAGCCACGAAGCGATCTGGAACGACATGTTCGGGTCGTGGTTCCCAGGAACGCCGAAGTATTCGACGATCTCGTGACGCTGTTTCATCATATCGATCACGGCGCGCAGTACGCGCTGTCCACAGCGCTGGACCTTGAACGATCGTCCGTCGACGTCGAGCTTGTTCCCGTGTCCGGGCGTCTGCTGCAGGTTAGTTTCAGCGTGGTAGAAATCCCCGAGGTTCGCAAGGCGACCGATACGCGCCGGCGGGGACTTGGCGATCAGCTGGCGGAAGCATTCGATGAGCTCCGACTCAGCGATCTTGAGGTCATAGTGCTGTCCTGCTTCCGCTGCGTGAGCGAGCATGCCGATGTGCGGATCTCCCCACCAGTACGAGACGAGATAATCCCGCCAAGTCTCGGTCGGCGCGGGGTAGTCGTGCGCAAGGTATGCGCCGCGATAATCGGCGAACTCGGCGCGGGCGGCCTCACAGAACCCGCGCCACGCTTCGACGGCGCCGGGCTTCGAGGTGAGGTACTGCATACCGACGCGACCGTCCGCGTCGATCCGCGTGGTCGTCTTCGTGATCAGGTGCGTTGGCGGTACGACCAGGCCGATCGCGTTCGCTCGCGCGGTCTGGGTCTTGTCGAACCGGTGGACGAGTTTTCCGTCAGCGTCGACCTTGACCGTTTGGGCTTTCAGTTCCTGGCCGATTGCAAGCTGTACAGGCGGCGATTCCGCGTGGTCGCCCGACGGTCCGGCGATCTGGCCATACGTCGCGTCGCGCGGTACATACGCTGGCAGGTCCGGATTTCGTTCGCGGCGCTTCGCAGCGAGGTGCGCGCGCTTCGTCGCGCGCTCGCGCTCGCGTTGTTCCGGGGTCCAGTTCGATCTTTTGCTCATCGGGATCCTGAAGTATACGCGGGAACGCGCGATCGTGTTTTCCACTCCGCGAGAAAATCGCCGACGGTTACCGTCTCGCGCATGACGCCCGCGTCCGTACGGCGCGGAACCCGCGCCGCGTGCGACGGAATCGCGAAGTACACGAGTGCGCGTTGGGTATACGCCCTCGCGGGCACGCGATGTGGCACGGCGCGACCGAGGCCCACGAGCGCGCCGATCTCGCCGATGTGGTAGGCGCCGTTGGTGCCGCGGACCCAGCACGACGATCCCGAATCAGGGAGCGTCTCGCCACAATCCACGCACGAGGGCACGTCGGGAAAGCCTGCTAGGCGATGACCTAGGATCTTGTCCGTCGCGTCACGTCGATGCTCATGATCCTCCGGCGTCGATCGCCACAAGTTCACGGTAAAAAGCGACGGGTCCGTATGCTCGGCCGTGCCCGCGCCCGCGGCGCGCGCGGGGCAGAGGTCGTCTTGCATGCCGTGGTCGTACGGCGTGCCGCACAATTCGCAGACGGTCGCGGCCCACACGCCAGCGCGCGGCGACTTCCACGCATGCTTTGCGTCCGGATACTCCAGCACGCGTAGCGTTCCGTCCTCCGTGCGCGGCATGTACTCCGCCGGCACGCTGATCCGCTCCGCGATTATGCACGCTTCCCAGTGCGCGCGGGCGAGGTAATCGACGGCCCATGACGGCGGATCGTACTTTCGCGCGACGTGGAGATATCGCTTGCCCGTATCGACCGCGGCCCCGCCCGCGGGCGCCTCGCGGACTTCGGGCTTGTATCCGGCGTAGCCGGCGATCCCAGCGCCGGGTGAATTGAACAGCGTCGAAAGCGTACGATGTGCGCCTTCCCAATACGTTTGCGTCATGAAAGATCCGGAAGTGGAAGCCTGTTCGATTTGACGAGATGATGATGATTCACTACCTCGCGCGCCATGTCCGACACGCGCGCGATCAGCCCGATCGAGGCGGTTCGCTCTTCGAGCGTCCCGTGCAGGTCGATCAGCATTCGCATCATCTCGGCCGCGGCAGCGAAGACCATCGCGTCGTGGGACATCAGCGTCGACGGGTCCTCGCAGGCCGCGTTCACCAGTTCGGACGCGGCGACCAGCGCGAACCCCGCGCGGGTTTCGATCTCTTCGTCTGTCAGCATCTGTATAGCCTCTCCTTCACTACGCCGCGGCCGGGCATATGTTTCGCGCGGTCGAGCTGAAGTATGCATTCTCCGATCGGGAAGTCGTACTCCGATACGAATACCGTCGCGCCGGCCAGCGACCAGGCGCATACGCGCTCGATAAATGCATCGCGATCGAACGGGACAGAATACCCAGTCGTTCCCGCGTATGGTGGGTCACAGTAGATGACGAGATCGGACGCATCCGCCTGGGTGGGTTCTGCGCAAAAATCGATGCACTCGAATTCATGCGGGCCCAGGCTTGCGAACCCGCGCTCGAGCGAACGCTCGGCCTGGGCGGTAAGCGCGTCCCCGTTCCAGTCCAGGCCGGTCCGTGTCGTCCCGCCGTCCCACGCGCCCCCGAAACCGCAGCCGAAGCGCAGGAATGCTTTCCAAGGATTCGAATCGGCGAACGTAAGGGCTTCGTCGCGCACGCTCGGAAGGCAAGGCCCACATTCGTCTGGTCGCCATCCTCGATCCCAGGCCTGGTACATCGTGATCAAAGGCGCGCAGGCGTCGGATAGCAGCGCCCAGGAATATCCGCGAAACGCCGGCGTCATACCGAGTCCGCCGACGAACGGTTCCCAGAGTACGCGCCCGGCGAGATCCGCGTTGATCGGCTCGGCCAAGGCTTTGGCGATCTTGGACTTTCCGCCTACGTATCTCACCGCCGGACCGCGACCGAGACGTCGAGCGCGAAGACCACGCCCGGGATCACCGGCGGTTCGTCGCCGCGGTGCTGCGCGGCGACAAGACCGATCTTCGCCGTGTCGGGCATGAGGTACTCAGCAGGCAGAAGGTCGCGAGAGATGCGCTTGACGACCCATCGCGTACGGACTGATCCACCATCGTCCCGGACCGCAAGCGCTGCGGATTCGGACAGCGCCTCGACCAATGCCGGCGAGTCGTCAGCCATCGCGGCCGCGGTCGCGCGCTCGCGCGCTTCCTGCTCGGCCTTGACCTTCGCGAGCTGGTACGCTTCCAGCTTCGATTTGTAGTCCGCTTCGATCGCCTCGAGCGCACGGATAGCGGGGCGGAACATCTCCTCGATCGTCGTCGCGATCTTCTTCCAGGGCGTCGCCGCTGTCTGGCGGAGTCGGACGAGTTCGTCTTTCTTGGCGCGGACCTCGGCGCGTATGCCGGTCACGATCGTGTAATCCCCCGCGTCGTCGACGGTGATCGTCGCGAGCGCTTCGGGCATCGCATCCGCTTCGGCGTCCTTCTGAATCGCCGCGAGCGTGATCGCGACCTCGGCGCGTGCGCGCTCGAGGGCAGATTCGGGCGTCAGGGCTAGAGCCTTGCTCACTTCGACCTCGGCGGCGGGTAGACGACTTCCAGGACTAGCCCGAATATGAACGCGAGACAGAACGTGGGGAACAGCGGCAGGCCGATAGCGACCAGGCCTGCGACGATCGCCGCGGTCACGAGAACGCGGATGCAGAAGTCAAGCGCGCGCTTCACGGGCGCACCCACGCGCCGGACCGGATCCGAATCAGGCGCCCGGCGGGAAGCGGTAGTGGCTCGAACCGCTCCGGCTCACCTTCGCGCTTGACGACGACCACGCGCGGCATGCGCGCGAACCCGGCGAATTCCCCGCCGTGGACGCCGCCGTAGCAGCGCGAGCC
>Ga0193738_1000113_pt1 | contig 50911 bp, 47 predicted proteins | sample L2a1metaG_FD_144927 | JGI IMG/M metagenome (GOLD analysis project Ga0193738, IMG submission 144927) | Soil microbial communities from a riparian zone of the East river system, Colorado, United States - L2a1 | ecosystem: Environmental > Terrestrial > Soil > Riparian zone | place: USA: East River... | reverse complement strand
CGACAAAATTAATTTTGTGATATTCATAGTTGGCATTATTGAAAATTAAGAATGCATGGCGCATATAAATATACGTAGTAAGCAATTTGCAGTTTTCAAAGTTGGTCATGAATTGCAAACTCAGGATAACGATATTGTTACCGCCTATAGAAAAAATATCCCAGCTAACTAACTTCTGTTTATTTTACTTAATAGCCGTTCTCTCATAATCGATGCGATCATTGTATAAAAATGAGTAAAATGAAAATATTAGGATTGATCTTTATTGTTGTTCTCTTCTCCTGCAATCAAACTAATAAGCAAAGCACTATTATAGATTACCTGGGTCAGAAGCCACCAATTGATACAGCCGAAGTTTTTGCAAAAGGAATGATCAGCACAAGCTCTCTTGAACATAGTGCACCTGTTTTCTCGCCTGATGGTAAAACTGTGCTTTGGTCAATTATGAAGATGCCCGGTTATCATATGATCATCTTAGAAATGAATTATGATATTGACAAATGGTCATCGCCGCATACACCTTTATTCAGCGACACTTTAGCCAACGAAGTTTATCCTTCCTTTTCGCCAGATGGAAAACAACTTTATTTTAGCTCAGACAGGATAGATTCAAAAAATGATACAAATACAATTGGTAACAGGTTGTGGAAAGTAGAAAGAAACGGGAAGGACTGGGGTGTCCCTGTTTTGCTGGACACAATTATTTCAAAAGGTGGCGAATATGCTTGTTCAATAAGTGAAACTGGTAATTTGTACTTTACTTATGGCGCACATCGTTCTCCTGATTGGAATATTCTGCGATCAGAAAATGATAATGGAAAATATGGTTCTCCTGTTAAATTGGAGTTGAATAGCCCCGGTTACGAGGATGGGCCTTTTGTTGCAGCTGATGAAAGTTACCTGATCTTCGAATCAGATAGACCCGGAAGTATGGGAGGAAGTATTGATCTGTTTATTAGCTTTAAGAATAAAGATGGACAATGGAGTGAGCCAAAAAACATGGGTGATAAAGTAAACAGCCCATCACATGAACGGTTTGCAAGAGTTTCTCCTGATGGCAAATATCTATTTTTTGGAAGTAACAAAAATCAAACAGAAAAAGAACCTGGCTTTGATATATTTTGGATCGATGCCAAAATAATTAAAGAGTTAAGAAAAAATAATTATCCCGGGAACTCCTTCTAAAGTATACGATTGATTTTTTTTGAACACTACAAATAACGTAGGGCAGAAAAATATTTTCTATAAATTTATCCATGTGTTATTGGCAAGGCTGCAAAGTTACAAGGGGGCAATACATTCGTTTATTGGCAATCCAAAAGGAAGTACAAAACCTGCGATTGAATCGACCTGTCCGAAATGGTTTTGATTATAAGGATTGGCCGATCATAAAACCGATGGTAGGAAAAAAAGATTTTGAGATCAAGGAAGTTCATTGGGAATATATACCCGAAAACATTTTTAATGTTCAACAGTTACAGGAAGCAAGACAATACAAAACGTGGTTAAATGCCAGGAGTGAAAATCTTTTTGTCAATGAGAAGGGAAAACGATCCATGTACTTAGAAGGTGCAATGAATGGAAGAATACTTGTGATCTCATCTTACTTTTTTGAAAGACGTCATCTTCCTAAGATCGGGAAGAAAGGAAAAATATTAAAGGCTACTCAGCCAATACCTTACTGCATTACATTAAAGGATAAACCTGATTATTTTTTTATGGCAGGAGTGATGAGAGAATGGGAGAATGTAGAGAGACAGGAAACAGCAGATACATTTGCTATTGTAACTACAAAGGCAAACGAAATGATGCAGGTAATTCACAACAAAAAGCAATTGACAAATCCTTTGGAAGATCCTGATCCAAGAATGCCGACGATATTACCTGAGGCATTGGCATATGAATGGCTTTTCGGTGATCTTAGTAAAGAGAGGATAATGGAAATAGCATCTTATCAATCTCCATCTGACCAGATGATAGCATGGCCGGTTGATAAATATTTTGACCGCATTGCTGACCCGACAAAAGAAGTCTTTTACGAAAACCTGCCACCGTTATGATATTACCAGGAGAGAAGTTTGAAATAATTATGAGTCGCTGGAAAGACACCCGTAAGTTTAAGATGATGGTTGAATGTATCTATGCTTCAGAGCAGGTGTTACGATTCAAAATAACCGGTGGGCAGAAAGAAATGATCATGGAAAAACTTTTATTGAAGAAGACAAATCAGTGGAAGATCGCAAAAATGAATTTTCAATTTGAAGGGGATGATGAAAGCATTGCTAAGGCTATTATGGATATCCAGGATAGAATTGAATATTATATTAATCCGCCAACGAAACCGAGTTGGTATAAAGAATGATTCGTATCCCGGGGTCTGCCGTCAACATTTTTTATTAATTGTAGTTCTCTTCGGGTTTATTTTTTCAGTTTAAGTACCATCCATGGTTTCCACTTTTTTCCATTTTCTGACAACTCCCATTTTGCCAACATAGAATTACCATTTTTATTGACAGCAAGGTTAGCCCGCATTTTATCATCTCCAAATTTTAAGACACCTGGTTTTATCAAGTCTGCATACATTGTGATAGATTCACCATGACTGTCAAATGATCTCATGAAATATGATTTTCGGTTTTCATCGTATCCAATAATTTCAATGGCTTCGGTTCTTTCATTTCCCATAAACACATCCACACGATGAAGTATGAAAAATCCTGCTGAGATCCATTCGTATGTATCCATTCCCCTAATTTCTTTAGAAGCGTTAGGAGCTCCTTGTAAAATCTCACCCTCAGTATGCCATTTACCAATTAGAAAACTTATTTTCTTAAGGCGGTCACCTGGTTTTAGCGGGGAAGATTTCTTTTTAGCCATTTCTTAGTTTACGATTAGGAAATATCATTTTCTATAACATTTAAATGCACACTATTTTAATGCCAGCTTTTTGTAAATTGAATAGACGAACCAATAGAAGATAGCAAAAATGAATTTTCAATTTGAAGAACGAGAGTAAGCATAAAGGGCTCATTATGTTTTAAATATTTTTTTGTTTGAAGAAAAAGGAGCACTACCGGCAACAGAGTAAAGAAGCATTAATTCGACCGGATAAACTCAACGATAGCCCTGGTAAATTCTGCAGCATAAGCTACCGGAGCATTATGTCCGCCAGGAATTTCTTTTTTTGTAGCAATCGGAAATTCAGCGACTAATAATTCATTTATGCGTTTATGAAAAATCACTGTTGATGAACCATTCACAAGGAGGACAGGTTTATTAAACTTTTTCAAATTCTTTATTTTATTTTTGTATTTGTTGATAGCTGATAAACCTCTTAAACGGTCTTTTTGTTTTAGCCATGTTGCCCATTGGGGATGTTTCTTTATATCAATACTATCACAATTGAGTAGACCGCATCTAAAATCGATCACGTCTTTTTCGGTAATTGTGGTTGTAGTTTTAAAATTGGCAGAGTGTTCCTGCATTTGTTTCATTCCTTGTGGTGATTCTTTCTTTTCATCAGCGATCCAAAAGGAGGGAGGCTCAAACAATATCAATGAGCGTATCTTCTCCGGATGGTTTAATGCAAAATCAAGTGCAATTACAGCGCCATAAGACCAGCCGACAAGAATGATAGGTTCATTTATATGTAAAGAATCAAGTGTAGTTCCAATTGCTTCACCTTCCATTTTTACAGAATAATTTGAAGGTAGCGTTCTTCCTTCATCAGCATATTGAACATTAAAATGTTCCATGCGAATGATCTTGTAAGTGGCTGATAATTCTTTTGCATGAGGAGCATAAGTTGAGATGTCTGCAGTGCCGCCGGGTAACATAACTATTGGTTGGCCTTCACCATCAACTAAATTTTTTTTGATGCGCTGGGCAGAACTGATAAGTGAAACAAGCAACAGGATAATTAATAATGTTGTTTTAAACATAATAGTTTTTTACAAAAGTAGATTATCTGCCGCCAGAGGACAGGGTCATATACATCTTCAATAAATGTTGGCCTTCAAATTAAATCCATTCTCAGTCAAGATCAATATAGAGAAATACAGCATTATTGTTGAATAGAATTCCCAGCCGTACAAGGGTGCGACTCAAGAAAAGCTTAATAGTAGCAATCAGCCTGGCTCATTAATATTTTATCCAGTTGAATTGAAATTCAACTGGTGCCTTTAACCCACGATCAGAAATTTTTTTGAAACGTTCGGGCAGGCCCATTAGATAATCACGAGCTTTTTCAGCCGCACCAGTAAGGCTGCTGATATTAGCGATATTCCATTCGTTTATCAACGATTCTAAAATATGTGTGTAATCGCGGCTGGTGTACACGCCAAGGCGCTGGGCCGCATCGCTGAAGTGAGCAAAGGTTTTTCCAAGAGATTCACCGGCTTGTCTGAGAAAATGTGCGGGCATTACAATGCGGCTACGCATCATCTGTTCAAAGGCCAGCATCATTTCACTGGCATCGACCTCAAATATTTTTGCAACAAAACTTTTATAAGCTTTTGCATGACGGGCTTCATCGGATGCAATAACACCACAGATCTGCGAGAGTTGGTTACTGCCATGTTTTTTGGCCAACGAAGCAGTGCGCCGGTGCGAAATATTTGTGGCCAGTTCCTGGAAAGAAGTATATACAAAATTTTTGTAAGGATCTCTAGCAGCGGCATTATCCATTCCATCTGCAATTAAATATTGTGTGCTTATTTCCATCTGCCGCATATTGACACGGCCGGAGAGATAAAGAAATTTATTCAGCAGATCACCATGACGATTCTCTTCTGCACTCCACATTCTTATCCATTTGCTCCAGCCCTGTGGTTCTTCTTTTGTGATGCCTTCCACATCCATCAGCCAGCTTTCATAAGTAGGCAAAGCTTCTTCGGTAATGGTATCACCTACGAGTACGGCCAAATAATCATAAGGCAGTTCTTTACATTCTGCTCTTAGTTCTTTTATTTCTTTCACGAAATTTTCGCTGGTACTGTCTGGAAGAAAATCAGCAGGCTGCCAGTTAGTATCAATCTTTTTCAGAAATTCATCAATGATACTGTCTATCTTTTGTGCCAGGTAATGCATTACTTCAATACGGGCAGGTTTCAATTTCACTTCGTACATACTAAAGAGTCCTCTGGCAGTTTTAAGCTGCCTTATTTTTTTGTAACCGTTTAAAGTTACATCATTTCAGCGTCTAGGGGGCTTTTGAATTTGCACATCATGTATGGTTCATAATAACAACACAACCACAACCATCCTAACATTGCTCAACAATTCGAACACTAACAATTGTTATCTTTGCGCCTCAATTATTAATTTTTTAATTCTTAATTCAATTCATGAAAGAAGTATATATCATCTCGGCAGTTCGTACACCGATAGGAAGTTTTGGTGGTTCACTAAAAGATCTTTCGGCAACACAGCTTGGCGCTGTTGCTATTAAAGGTGCATTGCAAAAAGCTGGCGTAAAGCCTGAACAAATACAAGATGTATTGATGGGTTGTGTGCTGCAGGCTAATCTTGGACAGGCGCCTGCAAGACAGGCGGCAAAGTTTGCCGGGTTACCAAATGAAGTGAATTGTACTACGGTAAATAAAGTTTGCGCCAGTGGCATGAAAGCAATTGCACAGGCTGCTCAATCTATTTTATTGGGCGATGCTGATATTGTTATAGCCGGTGGCATGGAGAGTATGAGCAATGTTCCTTTTTATGATCCCAAACTTCGCTGGGGAAATAAATATGGTGATGTGATCGCAGTGGATGGTCTTGCCAAAGATGGCTTGACAGATGTATATGATGGCAAAGCAATGGGGAATGCTGCTGAGTTGTGTGCAAGAGAATGTGGTATCAGTCGCGAGGCGCAGGATGCATTTGCAATTGAAAGTTATAAACGCAGCCAGGCAGCATGGGAGAATGGTAAGTTCAATAATGAAATAGAACCGGTGATAATTCCTCAACGCAAAGGTGATCCTGTTGTGTTTGTAAAAGATGAAGAGCCTTATAATGTAAAGTTTGATAAGATACCGACACTGAACCCTGCATTTGAAAAAGGTGGAACTGTTACAGCTGCTAATGCAAGCACGATGAATGATGGCGCAGCTGCATTGGTATTAATGAGTAAAGAAAAAGCGGAAGCATTAGGATTAAAACCTATTGCAAAAATTCTTTCTTATGCTGATGCTGAACAGGCGCCTGAATGGTTCACTATTACACCTTCGCTTGCTGTTCCAAAAGCTGTTGCCAAAGCTGGATTGAAGATGGAAGATATTTCTTACTGGGAATTGAATGAAGCGTTCGCTGTTGTGGGTATTGAAAATACAAAACGTATGAAACTTGAACCATCAAGAGTGAATGTGCATGGAGGCGCTGTTTCTATTGGTCATCCGCTTGGTGCAAGCGGTGCAAGGATCATTGTTACTTTAATAAATGTATTGAAATCAAATAATGCAAAGTATGGTGCGGCAGGAATATGTAATGGTGGGGGTGGAGCGAGTGCGATGGTGATTGAAAATGTGGTTTGAAATTTTATAGTTTGTGGTTTGTTGTTGGCGTGAAATGTTTGAAGCTTCTCTTTTTGGGAAGCTTTTTTATTTAGATGTATTGTCACCCTGAGCTTGTCGAAGGGGCGTTGAGTATTTATACAAAAGTTGATCAGGGCTTCGACAAGCTCAGCCTGACAGTTCTTTCTTTGTGTCTTTGCGTGAAATTTTCCTAGCAGGAATTTTATCAAGCAATTTGTCAAAGTAGGTTTTCGGGTTAGATCTTTTTTCTACTAGTTAAAACTGCGTTTATCGTACTCTTTTTTTATATGATGGCATAAAGGCACTGTTTTGGTGAGATCAACTGTATAAAATCCAGCCTATGAAAACAAGGTACCTGGTGTTATGTCTTTTCATTTTGTTTGGCAGTTTTCTTTATTACCGTTTTATAAGACTTATACGAGGTAATAAAGAATAACAATTGATTTTACAGATGCTCTCACTGGTTTTGTTTGTTTAATTGGATGGAAGCTTCCCATAATTTGGGAAGCTTTTTTATTTGATAAAGAACCGTTTTTAGAAATACTTTAATGTTGTCACATGTTTTCCCCGTTTAGATTTCCACACAGCTCCCCGAAATGTGAAAAGATCGATAATCAAGTACAATTTCTATATACTATCTGTTGTATTTACTCGTTGAAGTATTAGTAGAATAAACATTTCTTTTTTACATAAGCCTGACCATCCTCACCTGCTAATAGGAGAAATTTGCAGTATTGTGATTCTTCGATATATAATCCTCCCTGATTGAAAACATAAACCATTTACCTTAACCTAAAATCCATTTTTATGCGAAACATGACTGTGACGAAAACGGAACAAGCAAAAAAAATGCTGGTTGTTGAAGATCAGGGCGAGACATGTCTTATACTTGATCTTATTCTTTCTGAAAGAAAATTTCAACCGGATTATGTAAACAATCTTTTGGATGCTGATGAATATCTCCAGAAGAATAAACCTTCGTTGATATTTCTCGATAACAAATTGCCAGATGGATATGGTATTGACTTTATCTCTTACGTCAAGAAAAAATATCCGAAAATAAAAATCATAATGATCTCTGGCTTTGGTACGGCCCGTGATGTTGCCCTGGAAAATGGTGCTGATGTTTTTCTTGAAAAGCCATTTTCATTGGATAATGTCAACCAGGCAATAGACAAGGTTTTGTCTTAAGGTTAGTTTGAATATTTGTTATAGATTAATTGAAGCTTCTCTTTTGAGGAGCTTTTTGTTTAGTAAAGATCGATGAAAGGATCATGATTGAATTTCTCCGTACCTTTTGACTTCAAATTTTCAACATGAAACTATTTTTTATGTCAGAGATCGCTGCGTTGATATTGTTCATTGCAGTTGGCGTTAATTCACCGGGCTCATTCCAGAAAAGTCCTTCAGTTCAAACAAGTTTAACAGGTGCATGGAATGCGAAGAATGGTGGCATTGATCATACACTCGTTTTCCAGGACGGGTATTTTTCTTATAGCATTTTTGATAAGGCGAATAAGAAATTCATTCGTACATGGGGTGGCACTTTTTCTGAGGCAGGCGGACAAGTACATGCCAATATCGAATTCGATAACGAATCAAAAGATAATGTTGGCGGACATAAACATTTTGCTGCTGCTGTTAGTGGCAATTCTTTAAAGTTTGATGCAGGCGCAGGAGTGAATAGTTGGACAAAGGTTGATGATGGCAATACAAATCTTGCGGGTAACTGGCGAATAACAGGAAGGGCGAGGGATGGTGAAATACAGCCGATAGAAAAGTCTGCAAGAAAAACATTGAAGCTCCTTTCATCTACAAGATTTCAATGGGTGGCGATCAATACGGAAACAAAAGAATTTTTTGGTACAGGTGGTGGTACTTATACTTTTACAAATGGCAAGTACACTGAAAATATCGAATTCTTTTCAAGAGATAGTTCAAGAGTTGGAGCATCTTTAAATTTTAATGGAAGCGTTGCTAATAAAGTATGGACACATAAAGGACTTAGCTCAAGAGGCGAGCCGATACATGAAGAATGGATGAGAGAGAAATGAATTGAAAGTTGAGTTGAAATAATTGAAGCTTCCTTTTTTGGGAAGCTTTTATTTTTTACATAAAGTCGCGAAGAAAAGAATACATTTTTAATAAGAAACCCCTGGGATCGTTGCGTTTTTACGATAAGTCTTTTTTGTTTTCTCGCAGCCGTCGCTTCCCATAAATGCGGTTCGGTGAAATTGCAATCGTGGCTCCGTTGCCTGAAATATTCTTTACAGTTACATGATTTGAGTAATAAGCACAATACTCATTTAGTAATTATACAGTGGATAAATACTCAAAACGAAAATTTTATAATAAACACTTAGTACTCACGTTTAAAGTGGCTGGTATTATTACATAGCATTTGTAGTAATCCATAATCCAAAATCCGCCAGATCCAATTAATCGTTATGAAAAAGCCACTAGTTCTATTACTTAATTTCATAAGTTTTATTTTGATTTCAACAATTGCCCAAGGGCAATTTGGAACATTCGCTTCAGCTGTCTGGATCACGGACTGCAATCAAAATAATTTTTTTAATACATCAGGTACTGTGGCCAATCAATTTGGTCCTAATGCATTTGACAATGCAAACCTTGGTGTGTACACACAAAATTCAAACAATCTTATTTTAAGAGGTGCAGGTGTAAAGACATCTAAAACTTCCAGTACTGGAAATGTTTGCAGTGTCAGAATGCATTACCGTGTTTATTTACAGAGCGGCGCACCCGGTGCTTTCACAGATATTGATCTTCCTCTTTATAGTGATTGTGATATACCAGGCGGTCAGTTTGCAGTAGGTGGAGGCCCATGTGTAGCAGGAGACCAGGTATGGCAGCGTGTAATTGCCGATGGAACAACTACTCCTTATTCACCGGTAAATCTTACAAGCTATGCTCCCGGCAGCTATGTGCTGGAAGTTTATTATGATGTTACTGGCTCAAATACTTCATCATCCGGTTGCACTGATAATCTTGTTTTGAATAATGGTGGAAATAATTATAAAGCATTTTTTTCGATACAGTCTCCAACTTTTGGAAGTAATAATCCTGTAACCTGTAACGGAACAGAAGGATATATCACGATAGGAGGGCTAGCAGCCGGAGCTACTTATTCCGTAAGTTATACGGATGATGGTGTAGCAGTGGGACCAATATCACTAACCACTAATGGATCGGGACAAGTCGTCATCACCGGATTAAATGCAGGATTATATTCATCTTTTTCATTAGCCATCAATGGATGTACTACCAATTTATTTATTGGAATTGTTTTATCGAATCCGATCTTCATTCCAACATTCACTTCCATTCCACCAATATGTGCTGGTAATACGCCACCGACTTTACCAACTACATCAAATAATGGTATGACCGGTACATGGAACCCGGTTGTAATTAATAATACAACTTCAGGATCATACACATTTACACCTGCTGCGGGTCAATGCGGAATACCAATAACAATACCTGTTACGATCATCTCACGTGTTACGCCAACATTCAGTTTCGGCACATCACTTAATATCTGTGCAGGTGGTACAGTTCCAACTTTACCAAATACATCAACAAATGCAATTACTGGTACATGGAGTCCTGCGATAGTTGATGCTCAAAATCCAGGTACTTATACATTTACACCTAATGCAGGACAATGCGCTAATCCAACAACATTTACTGTAACAGTAACTCCGAATATTACACCATCATTTAGTTTTGGCATATCACTTAATATTTGTGCAGGTGCTACCGTTCCAACTTTACCAACAACCTCAACAAATGCAATTACTGGTACATGGAGTCCTGCTGTAGTTGATGCTCAAAATTCCGGGGTGTATACATTTACACCAACAGCAGGTCAATGTGCACTTCCTGCAACATTCACTGTTACTATAGATCCAAACCTTACACCAACATTTAGTTTTGGTACATCAGCTAATCTTTGTGCAGGTGGTACGGTTCCGACTTTACCAAACACATCAACAAATGCAATTACTGGTACATGGAACCCAGCAGTAGTTAGTAATTCAACTCCGGGGACCTATACATTTACCCCAACTGCAGGTCAGTGTGCCGTTCCAGCTACATTTACTGTAACGATAACACCAAACATAACACCCGCATTCACTTTTGGAACATCGCTTACAATTTGCGCAGGTGGTACGGTTCCAACTTTACCAACTACATCAAATAATGCAATTACAGGTACATGGAATCCAGCAGTAGTTAGTAGTACAACTTCAGGTACCTACACATTTACACCTGATGCTGGTCAGTGTGCACTTCCTGCAACATTTACTGTAACAGTAAATCCTATAATTACACCTTCATTCGCTATTAATACTTATTCAATTTGTGCAGCAAGTATACCGCCGGTTTTACCAACAACATCACTTGAAGGAATTATCGGTACATGGAATCCTGCTGTAGTTAATAATCAGAATGATGGCGTTTATACATTCATACCAAATCCTGGTCAGTGTGCAGTTTCATCGACGGTTGATGTATTTGTGATGCCAAACATTACACCTACATTTAACTTCGGCACTTCACTTACTATATGTGGAGGAGGAGCAGTGCCAACATTACCTGGATTTTCAAACCAAGGAATAACAGGTACATGGAGCCCGGCGGTTGTTAGTAATACAACTTCAGGTGTGTATACATTTACAGCGGATGCAGGACAGTGTGCAGTGCCTGCAACTTTTACAGTAACAGTAAATCCAGTTATAATACCGGCATTTAGTTTTGGTAACTCACTTGTTATTTGTAATAGCGGTGTAGTGCCAACTTTACCAACAACATCAACAAATGGAATTACCGGTGCATGGAGCCCAACTGTAGTTAGTAATACAACTTCTGGTGTGTATTCATTTACAGCAAATCCGGGGCAGTGTGCAGCAACGACAACATTTACTGTAACAGTAAACCCGATCCTGACACCAGCATTTAGTTTCGGTACTTCTCTTTCAATTTGTGCGGGCAATAACGTACCAACCTTATCAACTACATCTACAAATGGTGTTGTTGGTACATGGAGTCCATCTACAGTCGATAATCAAAATTCAGGCACTTATACATTTACACCTGATGCAGGTCAGTGCGCAATACCTGCAACATTTACAGTAACAGTTAATGCGAACATTACGCCAACATTCAGCATCGGCAGTACGCTTTCAATTTGTACTGGCGGAACTGTTCCATTGTTACCAACTGTTTCAGATAATGGAGTAAATGGTACGTGGAGTCCTGCCGTTGTTAGTGACCAGGCATCAGGTACCTATACATTTACTCCTGCTACAGGTCAGGGACCATGTATTGCAACAGTAGTATATACAGTAACAGTTAGTCCTATCGTTACACCAGTATTTAATTTTGGAAATCTATCTATCTGCATTGGTGCATCGGTACCAGCTTTACCTGCTACTTCGTTAAATGGAATAACTGGTACATGGAGTCCTGCTACAATTGATAATCAGAATTCAGGTTCTTATACATTTACACCTAATGCAGGTCAGTGTGCAAATCCATTGACAATAACAGTAACTGTTAATACAATTCCAACTGTTGTTGTAAGAGCAGATACAACGCTGAATGATGGTGATATCATGCCAACTACTTTCTTTACGGGTACACCTTCAGGTATAAGCTTTAAATGGACAAATTCAAATCCGAATATAGGGTTGTCAGAATTTGGGGTCAATAATGTTCCTTCTTTCACAGCAGTTAATATGGGTAATGATCCAATCATTGCGAATATATCAGTCGTACCTGTTAATGGTGGTTGTGAAGGCACTACCCGCAATTATAAAATAACCGTCAAGCCTCTTGATAAAGATGTATTTGTTCCGAACGTATTCTCACCGAATAGTGATGGCAAGAATGATAAGCTATTTGCCTACGGTAACTATATCTCCAAATTGGAGATGCGAATATTCAATCAATGGGGTGAGCAGATAATCATTATCAATAGCCTTAACCAGGGTTGGGATGGTACACACCGTGGTAAACCGCAACCTGTGGGTGTATATGTGTACGTATTAAAGGCGATAATGACAGATGGAAGAACAATTAATAAGAAGGGATCAATAACTCTCTTACGTTAATGAATAAACCGAAAAACTAAAGCGATGAAACTTTTAAAATGTCTTGCGTTCTGTTTTACAATCGTAGCCGCTAACCAGGTGTCGGCGCAAACAGATCCGCATTTTACGCAGAACTACACTTACCCAATGTATATAAATCCTGCTATGACGGGTAGTAGTGATGGTGATTACAGAGCTTCTGCGATCTACCGGGGACAATGGGGCGGTATAACCAATCCATACCGTACAGCCGGTTTTTCTTTTGATACAAGAACAAGTAAAAATCTTGCATTAGGAGGAAGTGTGCTTAATCAATCTGCAGGCGATGCAGGGTTTAATTATTTTAATGCAAATGCTTCAATTGCCTATACAGGTGTTAAGCTTGGTGCCAATGATGAACATAGAATGGTATTTGCTATGCAGTTTGGCTTGCTGAACCGCACTGTTGATCAAACAAAATTTAAATGGGGCGAACAATGGAACCCGATCACAGGTTATAATTCAAATAATCCAACATCAGAGAATTTTGCAGCTACTTCATCAACGACACTTGACATTGGTGCAGGCATGTTGTATTATGATGCCGGTGCAGATAAAAAAGCAAATGCGTTTGGTGGTTTTTCAGTCTATCATTTAAATAAGCCAAAAGATCCGATCATAACAAGCCAAAGCACTGAGCTTAATACTATCCCCATGCGTTATGTAATTCATGGTGGAGTAAGTTTCAATATTTCAGATCGTGCAAGGATCGTTCCTCATGCTTTATACATGCGCCAGGGTACAGCGACTGAAGTAACGCTTGGAACTTATGTTCAACTTAACGTCAATGAAGAAACTGATCTGATGCTTGGTGCCTATTACAGGTTTAATGATGCGATAGCTCCCTATGTTGGGTTTGACTGGAAAAATTTTGTAGTGGGAGTAAGCTATGATGTTAATGCTTCGAAATTGGGTTCAATGGCAAGAAATGTAAACAGTTTTGAGATCAGTTTCTCTTACATAAAAAGAAGCAAGAATAAAACTGCTGTTGATTTTATTCCTTGTCCACGTTTATAAAATATAATTACAGCATTGAAAAGCCACATTTATATGAAAACTAATTTGTCAATACAACGATCATTCTTTTTAGCGATCGTTTTTATCACCAGTTTACAAGCTACCAGCCAGGTTGATCAACGTATAGCAATGGCTGATAAATATTATAATGCAGGAGACTATTTTACTGCTGCTGGCTTGTATGAGCAATTTTTAAATCCACCTAAAAAAGAAATACCAAAATCAAATTTTCCATTGAACACAAGAAGATATGGGCAGGGTGGCGGAGGCAGTGTAAATAAATATGATGTTATTTATAAGCAAGCAGAAAGTTACAGGCTGGCTAATTATTGGCAGGAAGCAGCAGAAAAATATAAAGAATGTTTTGAAAAGGATAATGAGAAATACGCAAATGCATTTTACTGGTATGGTGTTTGTCAGCGCAGTCTCGGAAATTATGCAGTGACTGAAGAGTATTTAAACAAGTTTCTAGCAACAGCTTCGGCAAACGATCTGCGCAAACAAGATGCAGAGGAAGAATTGCAGACAATACAATTTATAAAAAAGCAATTGGCAAGACCGGATTCAATATTATTCAAAGTAAAAAAGAACAACACTTCATTTGGTAAAGAGAAAGGAATCTTTGCACTTGCCGCTGTAAATAATGATCAGTTCATATTTACAAGCACAGTAACTGATGCTGCGATCAACAAAGAAGAAAGTTCCAATCATAGCCGTTTGTTTTATGCTGAACTCAGGAATGGCATTTTAGATAATGTAGTGCCGATAACTATACAAGGACTTGATTCTTCTTTTAACCAGGGCGCCGCAAGTGTCAGCGCGGATAAAAAAATTCTTTATTTCACACAATGGAAAAAAGAGAATGGTAAAAATGTATCATCTATTTATTATTCAACAAGAGAAGGAGATAGCTGGAGCAAACCTGTACTGCTTTCTTCCATTAATAAAAAAGGATCAAGCAGCAAACAGCCTTTTTGTTCAGCCGATGGAAAAACTTTATTCTTTGCTTCTGATATGGCGGGTGGTTCAGGTGGTTTTGATATTTGGTATGCAAACATTCAAGCTGATGGCACAACGGGTGATCCAATTAATGCCGGCCCAATAAATACTAAGGAAGATGAGCAAGCGCCATTCTATCAAAGTGCAAGTGGCAATCTTGTTTTTTCTTCAAATGGAATGCAGGGAATGGGCGGGTTTGATCTGTTCACAGCAAAAATGAGTGGATCTGCTTTTGGGAAACCGGAGAATATGGGACATCCTGTTAATTCATCAAGAGATGATATTTACTTTTTTACTTCTGAAAAAAATGAATTACTTAAAAATGCTATCATAGGATCTGATCGTGGTTCTGAATGTTGCCTGGAGACTTACACTATTGCTAAAACACCGAAGAAAAAAATGGTAACAGGTATTGTTAGGGATTGTAAAACCAATGAACCGATAGCGGATGCAGTGATAACCATAGAAAATAAAGAAACTAAAACCGGGGCGGATGGAAAATTTACATTTAAAGTGAATGCAGATGTAGAGAGGTATAGCATTGTTAAAGACGGCTACAACAGCAAAATTGAAAATGCAAATGTTGAAAGCATCAATAGCGCAGATATGCTGATCGATATTTATAATAATGCTCCTATTTGTATTGAGAAGATCGTGATAGAAGAAAAGAAGCTGGTGATAAAAGTAGAAAATGTGGTCACACTTTATTTTGACTTTGATAAAAGCATCTTGAAGAATAGAGAAAAGGAAACACTTGACTCTATTTATAATGTGTTGTCGGAAAACAATACAACTACGATACAGATATCTGGTTACACAGACGGACTTGGAACAGTAGAATATAATGATAAGCTTTCCGACAGACGTGCCAAGGCCTGCGCTGATTACCTCATTAAGAAAGGTATTGACAAGGCAAGGATCAGCTTTGTATCATTTGGCAAATGCTGCCCTGTAGAAATGGAGCTAATTAATGGAAGAGATAATCCTGATGGAAGAGTTAAGAACAGGAGGGCTTTAATAAATATTTCTAAAGAGGAATAAATAAGGACAAAATAAGGAGAATTTTGACGATAAAAAGGTGGTCATTGGCCACCTTTACTTTTTTCATTTATCATTTAAAGTAATTCACTTCTGCGTTTCTTGCCTGTTTCTTCTAAGGCCAAACTTCATTAAGTTTTCAACATTATTTTTAAACGGCATTATTATTGTCTTTCTCCTTCTATGAAAACCTAAATTATTTGCAATCACTCTGGGGCGGGAGAAATTTTTATACTGACCCAGTAGTTCTTCATATATACTCCATGATGAAAGTTGTCCCGCCTCGGCGGGACAATTTTTTTATTTCTATTGTTTCCTTAGTTTGCATCCATGCAGGAATTTCTTATACGTTTTGCTACATCCGATGATGCAGAACTGATAGCTGATCTGAGTCGCAGAACATTTCATGAGACCTTTGGTTACGTAAATACTAAAGAGAATATGGAGAAATTCATGAATGAACAATTTGCCCGTGAAAAATTGATAAAGGAAGTAGTAGAACCAGGCAATACTTTTTTGCTTGCTTTTGATGATGATCTACCTGTTGGTTATGTACGAATGAGAGAAGGAAAAAAATTCTCTGAATTTGAAAATAAAGATTCATTGGAGATCGCAAGAATATATTCGGTGAATAGTTATTTGGGAACAGGCGTTGGTCAGCAACTGATGAGGCAATGTGTTTTTATCGCCAAAGAATTGAAGAAAGAAATTATTTGGTTAGGTGTATGGGAGAAAAATCCCCGTGCTATTGCGTTTTATACAAAATGGGGTTTTGAAAAATTTAGTGACCAGGATTTTCTTCTTGGCGATGATCTGCAAAAAGATTGGCTCCTTATGAAAAAACTTTAAACTTTTCGATCGCATTTAATTTTAATGCTTTTATTTTTATATCAGTTATGCGTACACGAATCAAAATTTGTTGTATTAGCAGTGTCAATGAAGCTAAACTTGCCATCGATCATGGCGCTGATGCAATTGGTCTTGTTGGAAAAATGCCAAGTGGTCCCGGCCCAATTCCTGATTGGTTGATCGCAGAGATCGTTAAAACAATTCCTCCACCGCTCGCCTCCTTTTTATTAACAAGTGAACAATCATCGGAGGAAATAATTTATCATTTAAAAAGAGTGGATACGAATACTGTTCAGATAGTTGATGAATTAACAACAGGGGCTTATTCTGATATAAGAACTGCATTACCACATTTAAAAATTGTACAGGTCATTCATGTTACCGGCGAAGAAAGTATTGATGAAGCTGATCGCATTTCTCCAAATGTTGATGCATTATTGCTCGATAGTGGTAATCCCAAAGCCAGGATAAAAACCCTGGGCGGCACAGGCAATGTTCATAATTGGGATCTCAGCAGGGAAATAGTAAAGGCCGTTAATATCCCTGTATTTCTTGCCGGCGGATTACATGCAAATAATGTTCGCCAGGCTATCGAGACAGTCAGGCCTTTTGGAGTTGATATTTGCAGTGGTGTGAGAACGGAAGGGCGGCTTGATCCAAATAAGCTAGAAGCTTTTATTAAAGCGGTGCATTCCCTTTAGGTTATATTGACAGGCTCACTTATTTTTGCCCTTCAAAAATTTTTAAGGTTAATGGCAAGATCAATCGCATATCGTGAAGCACTCCGTGAAGCAATGACCGAGGAAATGAGACGTGATGATAGGGTATTCCTGATGGGGGAAGAAGTGGCTGAATATAATGGTGCTTATAAAGTTAGCCAGGGCATGCTGGCAGAGTTCGGTCCCAAAAGAGTTATTGATACTCCGATTTCTGAATTAGGTTTTACAGCAGTAGGAGTTGGAGCTGCTCAAAATGGCTTAAGGCCAATTGTTGAGTTCATGACCTGGAATTTCGCTGTGTTAGCTTTGGATCAAATATTAAATACAGCTTCTAAAATGCTGGCAATGAGTGGAGGACAGGTTAATTGCCCAATCGTTTTTAGAGGTGGTGGTGGCTCAGCCGGTCAGTTAGGAGCTCAGCACTCAACTGCTTTTGAAGCATTGTATGCAAATATTCCCGGTATCAAAGTGGTGTCACCAAGCACAGGGTATGATGCAAAGGGATTGTTGAAGCAGGCGATTCGTTACGAGGAAGATCCAGTCATGTTTATGGAAAGTGAAGTAATGTATGGTGATAAGAGTGAAGTGCCTGAAGAAGAGTATTATATTGAATTAGGCAAAGCGGATGTAAAAAAGCCGGGACGTGATGTGACCATTGTTTCTTTCAATAAGATGATGAAAGTAGCATTAGGCGCAGCTGATGAGCTTGAAAAAGAAGGTATCAGCGCTGAAGTGATAGATCTTCGTACTATTCGTCCGTTGGATTGGATGACAATACTTGAATCAGTGAAGAAAACAAATCGCCTGGTGATCGTAGAAGAGCAATGGCCTTTTGCTTCCATTTCATCTGAAATAACATATACTATTCAAAAAGAAGGGTTTGATTACTTGGATGCGCCCATTCGCCGCATAACTGCTGCAGATGCGCCTTTACATTATGCGCCTAATCTCGTTGCGGCAGCTTTACCAGATGTTTCCCGTACAGTGAAACTGGTAAAAGATGTGATGTACATGAAAAAATAATATTCCTGATCAATAATTTATTGTCCTGCGTTCCTCATAAGAGCGCAGGATTTTTTTTATAAAGTTATTACGATAGTGTTTATAAAAAATAGTTCCGTTGTTATGCAACCGTCTGGCTTTTTATACGCATCTTCGCCTCGGTTTTTCATAGGATATTGGATTTTACAACGAGGTTGGGTTTCTACCCGACCTCTATTTTTTTAGCCCAACCCCTAAATGGGCAATTAAGAGATTTTTTTTTTCAATTTTACCATCGTTTTAAACTTCCTTTTTCGAATTGCCATTCTGGCGTATACAAGGGATAAATGTTTGATAGATCATACCAAGGACTCAGATCTGGATCAGTATAATTTTTTAAAATATGAATATCCTGCGCAGGCATATAGCCCTGTGATAAAAGAAATATTTTTTTACCCGCCTCATTTTTTGCTACGGCCATTACTGTAACTGCATGTCCCGGAAATCCACCATAAACAAATACATCACCGGGTTGAATTGACTTGCTATCATTTACCGCCTTCAATTGTTTTGATAACGAATAGGTGCCGCAATAAGAATATACAAGCTCCATGAATGAATTATATTCTTGTTGAATGTTAGGATCCTCTTTATGTATGTTGTAGGATACAAGCCTGGCACCTTGTTCTTTCCATCGCATCCCTTTTAGCCAATTATCAAATGCTATCTCATTTCCTGAAGTTGTTAAGAATTTTATTTGATCATATAAATGGTTTTCAAAAAGATGATCGGCTCTCAACTTCATCGCTGCATCTGCACATTGAATAAGATCTTTTTTTCCAATATCAATATTCAATACCCCATATTGCACATCCTGGTTTGATTTTAATTTCCCATTGTAGAGATAAATGGTTTTGCTTTTTTTAAGCTTCAGATCAAGCAACCAATTAGAATAAACTGAATCGCCATCTTCTACATAATTAAATCCCTGTGGTAAGGAAATTCCCCTTATGTTTTCTGTATTGATCCCGGTTATTTTATTGGTTGATCTTGTTTCAAAATTGTTTTCTGGATCTGTGCAGGAGCTGATCGAAAACAAAAGAGCTGTAAGCAATTGAAAATGTATTGGCATTGTTGTGGTTTTCGGTAAGAAGCACCTACCATTATTTTCCATATCCCATACCTGTTAATGATTTTTTAAGATGTTACTGATTTGAACTATTTTCACGCCAATTGAACGACCTTATACTATGGCTGATATATTAATTATTGATGATGAAAAAGCGATCCGAAAGGCACTTACTGAAATTCTTTCTGCCGAAGGATATAAAACCGACGAAGCCGGTGATGGCGAAGAAGGGTTAAAAAAATTCAAAGAAAGAACTTATGACGTTGTGCTTTGTGATATCAAGATGCCCAAACTTGATGGAATAGAATTTTTACAAAAAGCCACTGAATCGAATGCTGATGTCCCGGTGATCATGATCTCAGGTCATGGTAATATAGAGACGGCTGTGGATGCAGTTAAAAAAGGAGCTTTTGATTATATATCAAAACCGCCTGATCTCAACAGGATGCTTATCACCATTCGGAATGCAATGGACAGAAGTTCATTGGTTACTGAAACAAAAGTGCTGAAGCGCAAAGTGAATCGTGTGCAGGATATGATCGGTGAATCAAATCCTATAAAAAAAATAAAAGAGACGATCGAAAAAGTGGCGCCTACCGATGCACGAATTCTTATTACTGGTGATAATGGATCGGGAAAAGAATTAGTGGCAAGATGGGTGCATGAAAAAAGCAACCGTGTTTCCGGCCAGTTAGTGGAAGTAAACTGCGCTGCTATTCCAAGTGAATTGATCGAAAGCGAATTGTTTGGTCATGAAAAAGGTTCTTTTACTTCTGCTATCAAGCAACGTATTGGAAAATTCGAACAGGCAAATGGCGGCACTTTATTTCTTGATGAAATAGGTGATATGAGTTTGAATGCACAGGCAAAAGTTTTGCGGGCTTTGCAGGAAGGAAAAATAACCCGGGTAGGAGCGGATAAAGATATCAATGTTGACGTGAGAGTTATAGCAGCTACAAATAAGGACCTACTGAAAGAAGTGGAGGAAAAACGTTTCCGTCTTGATCTTTATCATCGGTTAAGCGTTATTATTATTCATGTGCCTTCACTTAATGAGAGAAAAGATGATATCCCATTATTAGTTGAAAGATTTCTTTCGGATATATGCACCGAATACGGTGTTGCTAAAAAGAATATCGACGACGAAGCATTAAAATTATTACAGGAATATGATTGGACAGGTAATATCCGTGAACTACGAAACGTGGTGGAAAGACTTATTATTCTTTCAGGCAAAACCATCTCAACAGAAGATGTGAAGTCTTATGTTGTTCCAAAATAGATCCTTTTGTATCATTAACATTTCCTTTGTTAGGCTTATAAACCCTGATAGCCGCCTATCATTACAGCTTCTAACCGAAATAGAACGTAACCATTATCTTTGTCCGCATTAAAAATCACTGAATGCCTTTACAGCACCTATTCATTATCTACCTTATTGGTACCCTTATTGTTTTTCTACCTGCTTTTGGTTTTTATAAATTATTTCAAAAGGCCGGTGCACCTACATGGAAGGCATTTGTTCCCTTTTATAACACATGGGTTATGCAGGAACTTGCACAAAGACCAAAGCACTGGGTTTTCTGGCAATTAATTCCTGTTGGCGGTTGGTTCATCAGCATGGGAATATTTATCGAGTTTGTCAAGATCTTTGGAAAGTTCTCGTTTTTACATCATGCCGGCGCCTCTATACTAGCGCCATTATATTTCCCTTACATAGCTAACACAAAGGACACAAAATTCATTGGAGCAGAAGCGGCGAGGAAACATAAAAAGTCAGGAGCAAGAGAGTGGATCGATGCAGCAGTGTTCGCAATAGTTGCAGCAACGCTTATTCGTCTTTTTATTTTCGAAGCATATACCATTCCAACCGGTTCAATGGAAAAATCATTGCTTGTAAATGATTTTCTTTTTGTAAGTAAAATAAGCTACGGACCAAGAGTTCCTAATACGCCATTATCAATTCCATTTATACATAATTATATTCCCGGTATAGGAGGTAAATCTTATAGCCAGGCGATCAAATTACCGTATATACGCTGGTGGCAAAGACCAGTGAAAAGAGGAGATGCGGTGGTGTTTAACTTCCCCGCTGGCGATACAGTGATACATGCAGATGGTTTTGAATCGGCTGTTCCTTATTATGAGATCAAACGTAAGGATCAGGCAGGTGAACCAACGTATTATATAGCAGGTGGAAGATCAATGAAAGCTGGCCCCGGAGAAATTTTGAATGATCCACAAAACTTTCCTGTCGTCGTTCATCCTGCTGATAAAACAGATAATTATGTTAAACGCTGTGTTGCTATTGCAGGTGATACAATCAAGATAGTTAAGAGTGATGTTTATGTAAATGGAATAAAACAAGTGGCTCCTTCAAATTCTCCTTTTAAATATATTGTTGAAGTAAAAGAAAATGTAAGTCTTGATGAAACAGGATTAGAAGATATAGGTATCAAATTGAATGATGGAGATTTTTACCAGGATGATCCTCAAAACAGGTACCGGTATATTATTAACCTGACTACTGCAGAGAAAGCCATTTTGGAAAAATCATCTTTGATAAAAAGGATCGATCCTGATCTTGATGAACAATCACATCAATTGATGATATTTCCCTATGACACTTTGCACAAATGGTCGGTAGATAATTATGGAGGTGATGGGTTATGGATACCAAAGAAAGGAGGATCATTGACTTTAACCGCTGAGAATTATTCTTTGTACGAAAGAGCAATTCGTGTGTATGAACATAATGACTTTTATACAAAGGATGGTAAGTTCTTTTTAAATGGAAAAGAAGTGACCAGCTATACCTTTAAAATGGATTACTATTGGATGATGGGAGATAACAGGCATAATTCGCAGGATAGCCGTTTCTGGGGTTTTGTTCCGGAAGACAGGATCGTAGGTAAGGCATCGCTTATCTGGTTCAGTTGGGATAAAGGACCGCGATGGAGCAGGTTGTTCAGGTTCGTAAAATAATTTTCAACGATCCCGCCTCTGGCGGGATTTGTTGTTTTAGTAAAATGAACTAACTTATCATTATGAAGGAAAATAAGATTGAGATCAGTTATAAGGTTTTTGAGGATATCAACGAATTAACCAAGGAAGATGCATGGTTGCTGAATGAGGCCCGTGAAGTAACAAAACAGGCTTATGCGCCGTATTCAAATTTTTATGTTGGTGCTTCTGCTAAGTTGGTGAATGGAGAAATTGTTGCAGGTACCAACCAGGAAAATGCATCCTATCCCGTTGGCTTATGTGCCGAAAGAGTTTTGCTTGCATCGGCATCTACTTTATATCCGGAAGTGGCTATTGAAACAATGGCAATTAGTTATCATAGCGGAAATGGCAACAGCAATCAACCAATAGCTCCATGTGGCATGTGCCGTCAATCATTGCAGGAATATGAAATGCGTGTAAAAAAACCAATTCGCCTGATCCTTGCAGGGCTTGAAGGAAAAATATTTGTTTTTGAAAAGGCAAGTCAATTACTACCGCTGGGCTTTACAAGTGATGATATGAGCAGGGGGTAATCCCGATTTTTTATATGCTAAGAACTCTGCTAATACCATTTCTCATTCCGGTTTTTTGTTTTAGTCAGCAAAGAGAGCCAGATAGCTCTTCTATTAATGAAATGGTTAGAAAAATTGATACGCTAAGTAAAACAAGTAGCAGATCATTTATTAATACTAAAGTAATAAAGAATAAAAAAGTAAAAGAAACCTGGCAGCATTTTGATAACAAGCAATTAGCCCGAATCATAATAAATTATACAATAGACTCTGCCTCTTACACTGAAGAATATTACTTCAAGGACGGGTTCTTGATTTATGCTTATGAAGGAATAGATGAATATAGTGCATGGTCGGGTGGATTTTATTTTTCAAATGGGAAATTGATTGACCATGTTACGCTTGGGCATGGGAAGTCTGAATTAGATGATTGGGATCCAGAAAAGGAAATTCTTCAACGATTGAAAAAAAGAAAGGCAGAGCTTCAAGTATTAAAATAGAGTCTGCACGCCATGCGCCACTTTTGCTTCAAGTTCAAGTAACCATTTCTTTCTCCATAAACCTCCGCCATAACCAATCAATTCACGATTGGAGCCAATAACCCGATGACATGGAACTATGATAGCAACATTGTTTCTCCCATTTGCATTCGCAACCGCTCTTGTTGCTTTATGATCACCCGTTTTTCTTGCTAACTCAAGATAGCTGATCGTTTTTCCATAAGGAATTGTCATTAATTCATTCCAAACTTCTTGTTGAAATGGAGTGCCCGTTTGATGAATTGGTAATTCAAAAACCCGTCTTTCTCCCTGGAAATATTGAATCAATTGTTCAAGACATTGTATCATTAATGGAGGGAGATTTTTCTTTCTCCCTTCCGGTTTTTGGGCTTTATCAAAAAAAGAAACTTCACTTATATAATTTTCCGTGCCTGAAATTTTGAGCAAGCCAACAGGAGAGTGATAGTAAGTTGTATAAGAAACTATGCCAGGTATATTAGCCGATGCGTTGTCCATTTTTAACTGCCCTTTCGGGTTGCAATAAAATTACATGATTGTTTTCATCATAAACACCAAGGACAAGACATTCACTGAAGAAGTCGGCTATTTGTTTGGGAGGGAAATTAACTACAGCAATTACTTGCTTATTGACCAGGTCTTCTTTTTTGTAGTAATTAGTAACCTGTGCTGAAGATTTTTTGATACCTAATTCAGCGCCAAAATCGATCCATATCTGGTAAGATGGTTTTCTTGCTTTAGGAAAATCTTTTACATCGATGACAGTACCGCAACGGATCTCAACTTTTTCAAAATCATTCCAGGAAATAACGGACATAATTTTTATTTAGTCCAGTAAGTTAGCCAAATCCTGTAATTCTTTTTGTTTATGAATATCCTTTTCGCTGGTAAAACATTTACTGTTTTCTTCAAGTAAATATTTTATTACAGAACGATTGTTTTGTGGTTTAAAAAAAGCGGGAGAAGGTTCAACAGAAATTCTCTTAAAGTAACTCCCTACATCTTTATGAGTGAATACTTGTCCGCTTGTAGGATCTATATAAAATTCAATTTTTTCCTGTGGATTCTCAAGAGTCTCATCACTATATCCGTGTTTAAAATAAGCCAGCACAAATTGTTTAGGAATAGAAACTGCTTTTACGGGAATATCAAGTAATTCGGAAAGTACAAGATATAAAATGCCATTGCTAAGTTGGTTGCCTCTTTTTGCTTCCAGTGTCTTATGAATTAAAAACTCATTTGTTTCCTGGTAATTTATTTCTCCGCCTTTCAATCCATAGTAACTATAAAGAATGCTGGTGACGATATTTATTTGCTCCAATGGAGTGAGGTAGTTATTTAATTCCAGCCAGATGTTGCGGCGAATTTTTTCTATTTCCTGTAATACGGGTGCTGTGGCAAGATCAGGATATTGAAATTTAGAAACGAGTAACGCACCAAGCATCAGGTCATGATGACCGGAAACATTCCATTGTCTGAAATCTTCACTAAGGTCACGATAATGCAAACGATGAATTAGCAACTCGATGCGATGTTGCACATTTTCATCTGGTATCGTTTCCCATAAATGTTCAAGACTTGGGATAATGTTTTTGCCGTAGTCAATTATTTTCTGTGATACGGCGCCAAAGACCTCTTCATCTGGATCGTCGATGAGGGTAAAAAGTGCGGATAGTTCTTTTGTGGTTTCCATTGGCGGCATTGGGTTTTGTAAATGTCTGTTTTAATAACGATGCAAAACAGTAAAAATTTTCCACAGGTGGGGGAAAGTGACCGATTCCAGGATGTTGGTTACAATAATTTTAGGTAAGTCACATTTTTCTAGCTACCACCATCCAATCCCATGGCTTTGGCTCTGTTAACCATTTTGGAGGCTTTAGAAACTCCGTGTCCCACTCGTATTCTATTTTCTGAAAATCTTCTGCTATGAATCCTTCGTTGCTGAGGAGTAATTGTAATTCTTCTTTAAGGTAATGCTTGGTAGGAACACCATCAATCTCTGCATTGCCTTGCAGGATATTTTTTAATTGGACGCCACTGTGTTTTTTGCTGATAACTCCATTGGCATCTTTATCTGGATTCCATCTTTGGCGGATAATGGAGGTGAGCATGGAAGATTCAAGAGAAGGGATGACAAGGATCAAATGACCATTTTTCTTTATACATTTTTTAATGTTTGAAAAAAAAGTATTTCTTTTTTTTAATGCGTCAGTAAGAATAGCATTAATACAAATACCAACATCGCATAACGGCATTTTTGCTTTGGGACTTGACATGTCAATGCGACCGTATTCAACATTTGTAAATTCAAGATAAAGCTTCTTAGCTATTTCAAGATTTTCTGCTGATATATCAACCGCATACACTTTTTTATAAGCAGGAGAGAGGACGGGTAACCATTTACCAATGGCGCAACCAATATCAATAACAGTTTTATTTTTTGAAGAAGCTTTTTTTATAGCAGAAACAATGATCCCTTTACTGTCATTTTTTAAAACATCAAAAATTTCTTCGTTGTATTCCGGTGCAATTTTCTCCCAGTAAGTACGATCCATTTATTAAAATTTATATGGCGAACTCATATAGTCAGCACCCTTCAACACATTGCCGGTGAAATCAAATAAGGTTACATTATCCCATCCTGAACCAATACCCCAGCTATCATTAAGTCTTGATGTGATCCATGCAGGCTCCCAATATTGAAGGCCCTTGCCTCCGCCATTGATGATTGCTTGAGTCAGGTCTTTTAAATAACGCAATTGATCATCAACCGAAATTGTGTAACCAGGTGCCGCATCATTGGGTGAAAAAATATTATTGTAGCTATCGCCATTACCTGTTGTCCATGGATAACCGGTTTCCACGATCATCACAGTTTTATTATAGGTTGTTACAAGCTTTTTGATCGTATCCGTTACTCCCTGCATTGTTTTTACTGTTGACCATTTAGCATAATGTGATAATCCAATAATATCATAATCGGTTACACCTTCATTAGTAATTCCATTCACCCACCAACCGGCAGATTGCAGTTGAGCTTCGTGAAGAATTATTTTTGGTTTGATGGTTGATGTAGCAGAAAAATCACGAACTGCCTTAATACCACTTTTTAATAATGTTGCATAAGCAGCAAAATTGTTATTTACAACTTTACCTACCGGCCAGCACATACCATTATTGGTTTCATTGCCAACCTGCACTAATTCAGGTGTAAGATTTTTGCTCTTATAATAATTTAAAACAGCTAATGTGTAATTGTAAACAGAATCTTTAAGAATATTTAAAGGCAAACCTGCCCATGCGGCCGGTGTTTCCTGCGCCCCCGGATCAGCCCAGCGATCACTATAATGAAAATCGAGACTAACAGCCATGCCAGCTTCTTTTGCACGACGAATTGTTTTTTCTACTCCATAAAGATCATAATACATTTTACCATTATTCAAATTGCCGATCCATGTTGGAGTATGCCAGAGCCGTACACGAACTGTATTGGCGCCATGGTCTTTTAATATCTTAAAACAATCTTTCACCTTTCCTGAATCACTGTAAGTGCCACCATAATCTTCTATTTGATTTACATATGAAAGATCGACTCCCATATTAAATTCATCCCAGCGATAAAATTTCTTTTCAACCGTTGGTGTTGTGTTTACAGGGTCGCCTTTTTTACAAGAAAAGGAGGCCAGCCATCCGGCAGCTATAATTAGCAAAATATTTTTCATGCTGTAAAGTTAGGTATATGTTTTGCGATTTTTTTTCTAATGAAGATGAAAACAGATTTTTTCAAAGATATCCTATATAGTAACTTGATAAAAACTTGCCAATGAAAAAGAAAACTCCCGGGAACTATTCCCGTCGCTCTTTTTTGCGTGACGCCTCTATCGTTGCCGGCGGATTTATAATAGTGCCAAGACATGTTTTAGGGAAAGGATTTATAGCGCCTAGCGATAAATTAAATATTGCAGGAATAGGAGTAGGAGGAAAGGCTGAAGTAAATCTTCCTTATGCCTGGAACAATGGTGCTGAAAATATAGTTGCTCTTTGTGATGTAGATGATCGTATGGCGGTGAAAGCAAGAAAGATGTGGCCCAATGCTCCTTATTATAAAAATTTTAGGGAGATGCTGGATAAGGAGCATAAGAATATTGATGCAGTCATGGTGACAACACCCGATCACATGCATGCAGTTCAGGCATTGCCTTGTATGCAATTGGGTAAACATGTTTATGTAGAAAAACCATTGACACATGATATTTACGAAGCAAGAATATTAACACAGGCCGAAAAGAAATATAAAGTAGTTACTCAAATGGGCAACCAGGGAAGTAGTGGTGATGATACAAGAAATATAGAGACATGGATACAAGCGGGAGTTATCGGATCTGTGCACACGGTTCATGTTTGGACAAACCGACCTGTATGGCCATCGGGTGTTTCTTTGCCGACGGGCAAGCATGATGTGCCAAAAGAATTCGATTGGGATCTTTGGTTAGGAACTGCGCCGACAAGGGATTATCATCCTGCTTATCATCCTTCCATCTGGCGTGGATGGACAGATTTTGGAACAGGCTCGTTGGGTGATATGGGTTGTCATTTTATGGACGTGCCTTACCGTGCATTAAAATTGGGTTATCCTGTTTCGGTGGAGTGTAGCGTTACATCTGTTTACACCGGTTATTTCCAGGAAAGTTTTTATAAAGGAAGCTTTCCCCCTTCTTCAAAAATTCATATTCAATTTCCAAAGCGTGGAAATTTACCTGCTGTTCAGTCGATCTGGTATGATGGGGGTATCAAACCAAAACGCCCTGCAGAACTTTTACCTGATGAAGAATTTGGTGAATGGGATGGCGGAATTTTATTTGAAGGATCTAAAGGAAAGATAATGGCAGGATTGTTTGGCAGAAAGCCAACATTGCTTCCAACTAAATTGATGAAAACCACAAATCTTCCAAAATCAAAATATCCATTTGTTACAAATGGATCAGAAGGGCATCAGAAACAATGGACAGATGCATGTAAAAAAGGTTATGGAGCATATACAAGCTCTCCATTCTCACAAGCCGGGCCATTAACAGAGACTGTATTGATGGGCAATCTTGCTGTATTGAGCTATAATCATTTTGAGATGAAAGGCAACGAAAAAAAATTTAATGGCCGCAAGCAATTGCTTTGGGATGGTGAAAATATGAAGATCACCAATTTTGAGGAAGCCAATCAATTTGTGAAAAGAGAGTACAGAAGTGGTTATAGACTTGAATTATGAATTAACTCGGATACTTAAGCAATTTGGTTCCTGTTATTTCAACAGGTTTATCATCTGCAATTGTAACCTTTACTTTCGCTCCACCACCACTGAGCAACTCAAATTTTGCTTTGACGTAGTCAATGCCTCCCGCAAAAGTATTATCACCTTTATAATCCATAGCTTCCATTATCTGTCCATTTATTTTTGCAAAAAGCTGGTCGCCGTCTTTATAAAATTCGATCATTGATTTATCACTCATTTCATACAACCCTTCGATCTTTTTGAAAGCAGCTGCTTCGAGTACGTATTCTTCTTTTAAGTAAACATCAAATTTTACTACTTTCTCATTCTTTGAATTCTTTGTCATATCAAGAACACGATTTAACGCACTTGGATCCTTAGCACTAATATCTCCGGCAATATGTTTATCACCTTTGAAATAAACCTGGGTTACCAGGTCTTGCACGCCGCTGGCAGAGACCCTCATATGAATATGTGCAGGTCTTGTCAGCGTTGGATTTACTGCGTAAGGTACAGGGTAGATACTTTTAAAATTATATTTTCCATCTGCACCGGTTTTAAATGAAGAACGATAAACATAATTATCAGAAGTGTTATCATACACACCATTCTCATCGCAATGCCATATTTCCACCAATGCACTTTTTAATGCTTTACCATCTTTTCCGAAAACAGTTCCGCTAAAATGCATTATTTCTCCTTTTGTTCCGGGTTGAACAAGATCAGTTTTAAATGGAGCACCGGGGCGGTAAAATGGCCCGAGTATATCTGTGGTCGTTGGATCGGTTCCAATATATTTTTCTCCATCCCATTTTATTTTTCCAAATACTCCAACTGTTAATGCAAGCATTGCTGAGTCCTGGATAAATTTTCTACGTTTCATTATTGATGGTTTTGTGTTTAAATATATGTGGAAGTATCCAGAGGGTAAAATTTGAAAGGTTATGAAAGGTAGGAAATAAAGTAATAACCTGTCAGCTTTGAATTCAAGCTCATATCAATCAAGGCGTAAATGCTTATTTTAATTTTGAATTCTTTATTTTGCTTTTTTAAAACAAACAAATGAAATCAATTGAAGAACTGCAGCAAACAAAAGGCACATTTTCTATAGGCAAGGCAATAAGTGATGGCTGGAGAATTGTTTCAAAACATTTGGGTTCTTATATTGGTGCAGGTGTAATTACAGTGCTCATTATCATGTTCGTTGGAGTTATACCCTATGGAGGTAGCATTTTAAACAATCTTGTTGTAAGTCCCTGTTTTGCAGCAAGCGCCATATTCATAACGTGGCGAATTTCCAAAGGGCACGCCTGGACAGATTTTGGAGATATGTTCAAAGGATTTAGTTATGCCACTCCAGTTTTGATCTCCACATTGATACAGTCATTTATAATGGTGTTAATTGGGTTATTATGTTTTTTTAGTTTGATACCACAGTTAGTGGATCTTTTTGAATTGTCCCAAGGAAGTGGTGCATACCAAAACCAGGAAGAAATTATGGAGCTTTTCCGAAGTATTTTCTTTAATACCAAAAACATCTTATTGTTCTGTTTGTTTATGCTGGCTATACTATTGCTAAGTGCTGTATGGGCTTTTAAAATACATTTTATAGTAGTGTACAAAATGGATGCATGGCCTGCGATGGAACTTTCACGCAGGGTTACTACACCCAACCTGTTACGCCTGGTGGGTTTATTTATCATTATTGGTTTAATTGTTATTGTAAGTGCATTACCCTGTGGTATTGGTCTATTGTTTAGTTTGCCATTAAGCATTGGAGCCATATACAGTGCCTTTGCTCAAATTACCGGCAGTGATCAGCCCGATGATAGTAATTACATGTTTGATTTTATGGCCGGCGAGAATAATGGTAGCCAACAGGGAGTGTAGTATTTTTTTAAGCCATTGGAGGTATGTCGCCTGGATTTGTGTGTAGCATACCAACAAAAGAAGTTACAGATGATCGGTTGTGGTATGATTTACTATTCTTAAGTTATGCTTTAAACTTAAACACCAACAATGGCGTAAGGTTGTGCATCAGCCACGCCTGTTGTGCGCCGTTTGCTTTACTCTTGCCAGTATTTTGCTTTAAGCTGTTGCAGGTATTCAATACTTTCTTTTGAAAAAACAGGATACGTCAACCCACTCTGTTTTGTGGCTTCATTATAGGTCAGAAAAAATGATATTGGGTCTTCTATAGTTATAATGTGTTTTTGCAGTAATCCCTGTTTTTGAATAATTGTTGCCATAAACCTTCCGGGAATGTGACCGCCATTGCTGCCGAAAGTAGATGCCAGATCTGCAAAGCCATTGTATTGTTGCAAAACATGTTCAGAAGTCACACAAAGTTTCAATAGGCTGTCAATGCTTTTTATATACTTCAAAGAAAGCACCTGATCATTGGTTGTAAGTTGCTTCACTTCATTATAAACAGGTGAACCTTCTTTTAGAAGCGTTGGTTTGTCTATTAAATCTGCAATGCCTTCTTCAGATACATTTTCCATAAAGTATAATAAGCCGAAGTCCGCAGCATTATAATTGATATTTTTCTTCAAAGCTTGTTGAAATGCAGCGGATACTATTGAATGAAACGCTTCATGAGCAGCCAGTAAACCAAACTTATAATTGTCTATCCGGTAAGAATGTAATAGGTCGTTTATTACTATGCCATTAAAACCAGTTGCCTCGGGTGCTCCATAATTCAGATAAAACAAAACTGGAAATAGCGAGTCTGATTGAAGCCTTGGTGGCAAATATGGATATAATAGCACCTTGATACTGTCTTCAAGACCTGGCTTTTGCAAGTCTGAAATGTACCTTTCCAGCTTCCCTTGATTGTCTTTATATGACTTATGATAAAGCTCCTTTGTCGAAAAAGTGTTGGTTAAGGTGGAGCTAGATGGACTGAAGACATGCATCATTTCTGTCTTCAGTTTATTAGTGTCTATTGCGTTTCCAGCAATCATCATCTGATAAACAGGAGTACTAAACAGAGTCTGCCAATGTACAGCAGGTTCACTTTTGCCAGATTCCAGGAGATGAGTCACCTTAAAATAAGCTTCCGCTCCCGAAGTGTTGACTTTGCTAATCTGAGAGCTTTGTGCAAATGTGTAAAACGAAAAAAATAAAATGAAAACTGTAAAAATATATCGTTGGGATTGCATGGACTCTGTTGGAATTATGGATTAATGGCTCACAACTCAAAAATAGGCGAAAGTTTCAGCAGTTAAGCCGTTCACAATCAGCAAAAATAATTTCGCTTTTGAAATTATTGACCGTGAGTTTATTTCTTTTTCTTAGCCGCAGCCTTCTTCTTCGCTGGTGCTTTCGCTGCAGTTTTTGCAGGACCTTTTTTCGCCGCTTTCTTTTTTCCAAATGCATTTGGAATAACTGCTTCGATAATTTTCTTTACATCATCCAATGGCATTTCTTTCAGATCTTCAGCTTTGTATTTTGTATCATCTGCTTTCTTCGGAAGTCTAACGATCTTTTTACCAAACTTAATTAGTGGACCCCATCGGGCATTTTCAACAGAAATTTTTTCTTCGGGCCAATGTTGTATATAGCGGTTCTCTTCTTTTTTAATTTTTGCTTCTACCAGTTCATTAATATCTGCCTGGCTTAAGTTATCATGATTATATCGGCGTGGTACATTAATGAACATATCATTCCATTTAATGTACGGACCAAAACGTCCTTTGCCTTTAGTTACAGGCTTGCTATCAAACATTGCGATCGGCGCATCAGCTAACTGCTTTTCTTTTATCAGTTCAATGGCTCTTTCAAGATCCATTTCCAGCGGCTCTTCACCTCTTGGAATAGAGATGTAAGCTTCACCAAATTTTACATAAGGACCAAAACGACCCGCATTCACATATACTTGTTCGCCTTCATATTCGCCAAGTGTAAGTGGTAATTTAAAAAGATCAAGTGCTTCTTCCAGTGTTATTGTCTCAATACTCTGGTCACGTTTTAATCCGGCAAAATGTGGTTTCTCTTCTTCGTCCGATATTCCCATTTGTACCATTGGACCATAACGACCCATTCTTGCAATAACTGGTTTGCCTGAAATTGGATCAACACCCAGTTCTCTTTCGCCACTTGCTCTTTCCGCTGTTTCAATAGTTTTATCTACATCTTTTTTAAACGGCAAATAAAAATCATCGATCATCTTATGCCATTTCATTTTGCCTTCGGCAACCTCATCAAACTCTTCTTCGATCCTTGCAGTAAAACTATAATCCATTATATCATCAAAATACTGAGTCAAAAAATCCGTCACTACCAATCCAAGATCGGTCGGGAATAGTTTTGATTTTTCTGCACCTGTATTTTCAACTTCAGTAACTTTTGTTACAGTATCTTTCTTCAAGACCAAAACACGGTAATCTCTTTGTATAGCTTCTTTATCTCTTTTCTCTACATAGCCTCTTTTTAAAATAGTAGAAATAGTAGGAGCATAGGTTGAAGGACGTCCAATACCCAACTCTTCCATTTTCTTTACCAACGAAGCTTCGGTGTATCTTGGAGCAGCACGACTGAATCTTTCTGTTGCTTTCAATTCTTTCAATGGTAGTTTCTGTCCAACAGTTAGTGGAGGTAACATTCCTTCTTGTTCTTCTTCAGTTATATCATCATCATCTCTGTCCTCACGATATACTTTCAAAAAACCATCAAACTTTAATACTTCACCTTGCGCAGTTAATTGATCATTATTTGTAGATATGTCAATCTTAGCTGTTGTCTTTTCTGTTTCAGCATCAGCCATCTGGCAGGCCATTGTTCTTTTCCATATCAGCTCATACAACTTTTTACATTCAGCATCTTCAACAGTTGTATTGCTCATGTAGGTAGGGCGAATTGCTTCATGGGCCTCCTGTGCACTTTCATTCTTGTTCTTAAACTTTCTGAACTGGTGATATTGCTCACCATACATTTCTTTTATCGTATTCGTAAGATCGCCCAGCGCAGTATTACTCAAACTCACGCTGTCGGTACGCATATAAGTTATATTACCACTTTCATAAAGCTTTTGTGCAAGTATCATTGTACGGCTTACACCATAACCAAGTTTTCTTGATGCTTCTTGCTGCAATGTTGAAGTAGTAAATGGGGGAGCAGGTGATTTCTTTCCAGGCCGTACCTGTATATCACTAACTGTATAATTTGCGCCGATACAACTTTTCAAAAATGCTTCTGCATCTTCAGCGGTATTTTGTTTTTTACCTTCTGCAGAAAATGTTACCGGTTTTCCGCCAACATCATTTGCAGTGAATAGCCCTTCAACCTTAAATGTGCTAACGGAATTAAACGCATTGATCTCTCTTTCTCTTTCAGCGATCAATTTCACCGCCACACTTTGTACACGACCAGCACTCAGGTTATTCCTCATACTGATCTTGCGCCAAAGAACCGGGCTCAATTCAAATCCAACTATTCTATCTAATATACGACGAGCTTGCTGCGCCATTACCAAATTCATATCAACTGTACGTGGATTTTCAACCGCAGCTTTTATCGCAGGCTTAGTGATCTCATGAAAAACGATCCGTTTTGTTTTTCGCGGATCAAGACCCAATACTTCACACAAATGCCAACTGATCGCTTCACCTTCACGGTCCTCATCCGTAGCCAGCCATACTTCATCTGATTTTTTCGCTAAACCTTTTAAGTCCTTGACAACCTTTTCTTTTTCTGGGGAAACTATATAGGTAGGCTCGTAATTTTTATCCATATCAATCCCCATTCCGGCCTTTTGCAAGTCGCGGATGTGGCCAAAACAACTCTTTACCTGGAAATCACTCCCGAGTATCTTTTCAATTGTTTTTGCTTTCGCAGGGCTCTCAACTATCAATAGGTTTTTCGCCATATTCGGTTTTCAATATTTTTTTGATCGTCGACATTGCTACTATTAAGCTTTACTTGCGACGCTCCGTTCATCTTTCGGTACGTTATTGGGCTGATTTCGGCTCGCTTGGGATGATAGAAAATTAAAAATTTCCTATTTCTCATACATATATTATAGTACGCCAGATGGTCTAACCGATGCAATAATAACGCAGAAATTTCAATTTTCTGAAATTGCTTGATAATCGGACGTTGTTTTGTGAGCAAACTTGTGGACACAATCTTTTGGAAATGAACGAGAATACTTTTCTAAAATTTGTTAGAATGCCCTCTTGGCAAACAAGTCTCCATCATTCCATTTAGGTCTTGCCGGTGTTTGTGCTATCGAATAGCTGATCAAAAAATTCAATTGAACATAGGTTTTGGCCGCTGTAAAATTGAAAATACCACCTTCTAAACCATCAGCAGCCTGGTGATAATATTTAGCCCGCCATTGTTTTACAAATGCTGTAAGATCAAAACCGGGAATATTAGATTTGGTTCCGTATTTAATATGCAGGGCAGGAATTCCATTCATCACAAAGCTATATTGATCACTTCTCACAAAACGATTTTCATTTGGCTCGGGGTCTTTCTCAACATCCAAACCAAGATAACCAGCGGCAAACTTTACATTATTCATGATACTCGAATGTTCGGCACCAAGTGGAACAACAGAAAGGAGCGGAGCTATCACTGTTGGCATATCAGTATTTACATCAGCAACGATCGATGTTTTGGGCACTGTTGGATTTGCAGCGAAATAAGAAGAACCAAGCAAACCCATTTCTTCAGCAGTTACCATCACTATCAAAATAGAACGCTTTGGTTTTGCACCAGATGATTTGTACACTCTTGCTATTTCAAGTAATGAAGCTACACCGGATGCATTATCATGAGCACCGTTATAGATCGAATCACCATTAACAACTCTTCCTATTCCGACATGATCTAAGTGAGCTGAATGAACAACATATTCATTCATTAAAGTTTTATCAGAGCCAGGTATTAGCCCAATTACATTATAACTTTCAATATCAGTATGTGTTGTTGAATAACTAACAGAAAGGCTGTACCCAAATTCAAATGATGATGCTTTTCCTTTTTTAATATCATCCAGCACCTGTTGCATGTTCTTTCCTGAGTTCATGAAAAGTCTTTTCATCAATAGTGTTGAAGCACTTACAACTACATTTAAATTTCCTGTAAAGCCGCGACTAAAAGCCATTGTCTTTTCAGGATTAACTGTGGTGCTTGATTGCAGCGTTGGATTTGTATTAGTTGATGGGCGATTTTGCGAACTATACATGATCACACCAATTGCTCCTTTTTCAAAAGCAAGATTCATTTTATTTCCGCCATTTGAAAAATGTGCACTAACAGTTGAAAGTAATCCATCGGGTGAACCGGCAACCAGCACAACAATTTTTCCTTTCACATCAATACCTGCATAATCAGAGTAGGCGCCGGGAATTTCAACACCATATCCTGCAAAAACTATTGATCCTTCTGCAGAAGTTTTTGCTTTAATTGGGTGAGGAGCCGGAGCAAAATCTTTACTGAACGTCAATGAATCAGTATTGCCATATTTATCTTTTAATACAGCGATTGCTGAGCTGTTATCTACAAGCGATTTTCTAATTATAAGCTTTTGTGTAAATCCGCCGTTATCACCTGCCGGTGTTAAACCGATCTTTTTAAATTGATCAGTTACATAATCAACCGCCATTTGATAGCCCTCGGTACCGGGCATACGGCCTTTCAGCTTATCATCAGCTAAATAAGCAATATGAGAACGGATAGTATTGGTATCAATTCTATCCATTGCTTTTTTAATATCTTTTGAAATGGGAACATCTTGTGCTGATAAACACAGTGAAATAAAACTACAAACAGTCAGGAAATATTTTTTCATGGGCGAAAGATAAATGTTTTAGACATTTATCTTTTATGTTTTATATCAGAGGAGTTAAATAGCTCTGGCATTAAGGCCAGGGGATTAAAAACAACTAGCCCACAATTTATTTGGTTACAAAAAAGCTTTTATTTTATCGGCAAGTTTTTCTGACCACCTTTTATATTCTTTTGCAGAAGGATGCAAGCCATCTGATGCAACGAGTGAAAGATCATTGGCGGCTTCTCTTGTCCATGGTGTGATGTCTATATAATTTACTCTATAAGTTTCTGAAATACTTTTATTGGCTGTATTATAATCATCGATCTCTTTTGCTATCTGTGCTCTATCTCTTCCATTAGCAAAAGGAGTTACACCCCAGTCAGGGATGGATAATACAATAACACGATTGGCATTACCACCAGCAAATTGTATTGCCCGTTTTAATAAGCTTTCAAACTCAGGCTTATAATTCTCAACTGTACGACCACGATATTGATTGTTTACACCGATCAATAAAGAGACAAAATCATACGGAGGGGTGAATGTGTGATTATTGATATTGTTTTGAAGTTCATCTGTTGTCCAGCCGGTTGTCGCAAGGATCTCCGGTGATTTGAAATTGTAATTCTGCTGATTCAGCAACTGAACAGTTTGATTAGGAAAATTTTCAGACGATAAAACACTTTGACCTATTGTATAAGAATCTCCGAGGGCAAGATATGTGTATGCTTTCTTTGTCTCAGTCATTTGAAAAGGGTATTTGTTTTTTGCACAACTGAAAATAAGAATTACATGGAAACTGCAAAAAGTAATAATGAAATTTCTCATTTTCATGTAATAAAATTAACGAGATAAAATTGAAGCTGGATTTAGCATATGATCATGAAAAATCGATCACCCAAAGGGATCATTTAATATTGACCTTGACTCCTAATGATAAGGTAACTATATCTGTTATATGAAGGGATTTTGTATTTGAAACCAGGCTGATAATTTCCCTGTCAAAGCTTAAAATTTCATAGTATAAAGAAACCCGACGTACAAAAGTGTTTGCCGGGAAATCAAATCCTATCCTGCTTCCCACAAATAACGCTGAATGAATAGCTGTTGGGAAACTATAATACGAATATGGATAATAAGGAGGGTCGAAACTAAAATATTGTTTTCCGAAACTATAATTAAAAATGAGCCCTGTCATTAGCGGTTCTACCTTGTATTTTTTTATACTTACAGAATGAATTGGTATCCAAATAACTTTTGCAGAGATCGAATGAATACGAACGCCGCCGATGCTTTTGGGTAAATAACCATAATAAAGATCGGCCTCTAATTTTTTATTTTTAGTATTGTAACCAGCTCCAATGGAAATAAAGCCCATACCACCTGCATATTGAACCTTTATATGGTCGGGCGGCTTTATCTGTGCAGATATTTTTTCTGTTGCGAGTAACAGAAAAAAAAGAGGTATTAGCAATGACAATCTAAAAAAGTATTTTTTCAACTTCGGTATTATTTGCATTGACCTTTATGAGTATAAAATTTCTTTCATGGATACTATTAACAACTAAGTAATTGACAGGTGGACCATACGGTTGACCTAAATAAGAGATGTCATCATGACCATGAATTGAATAAATAACATTTCCATTGTTTGTTAACGTTCTTATGTAAGCTTGTTCAAGTGATCGCTCAAAATCTCCACTAAAAGGTGCTATGTGGGATAAAATAAAAATTTTCTGTTGAGCAGGTGTGGCAGCAAGCTCTTGTTGAAGCCAGGTTGTATCAGGAAGAGAACCATTATGGCCAACCTCTTGTGAGTTTGAGTTTAAAACTATGAACTTATGATCTGAAAAGCTAAATCCAAAATTTTCCGGGCCAAACATTTGCTTGTATAATTCACGACCATTACCTAACATATCATGGTTGCCAATAACAACAAGGAAAGGAAAAGAAAGTTTTTGTAGTCGATGGCTTATCCATAGATACTCTGATCTCAGGCCAAAATCAGTCATGTCACCATTTAATATAAGAAAGGAAATATCCGGATAGCTGTTCACTTTTTCTACAAAGTCATCCAACTCCTCATAAAAACGCTGGGTATCGCTGATCACAACAAAATTAAAAGAATCGCTTTTTGGTTTTGAAAGTAAACGTTCAAGGTTTTTTGTGTTTTGATCCCTGTCTTTTTCTTCGATCTTTATTTCATTAGCATTGTAGGTGAATGTCTTCTCGCATGAGATCAAAAAAATACTTAATAGCAGGGTAGTAATTAAAAATCTCATAATTAGAGAGTTTCTGATTACTCTGGTAAATCAAATTGTTTGCCAGTTCATTTTACGTTTACTCTATTAAAATAGTGTGGAAACAGGGCATAAAACAAGCATGTTTATGTCAATTATCTTTCCCTTTTGGCAAAGAATACAAAAAGAGGGATAAAAATTTTTATAGAAATTCTATGATCGCTTTGCTTATGTTGCTATCTCTGTAAATTCTTCTATGTCCCAATCCCTTTGTAACAATGAATTCTATATTGGAATGCTGATCATCCATTACTTTCTTTGCGTCATTCCATGGGGTCATTGTATCTTCTTCATCATGACACCAAAGAATTTTTGCTTTTAAGTTTTTTATAGCCCTGCTTACAGAATACCATTCAGAGGGTTTGTTTTTTACTCTGTAGATAATTTCATCGAATTCTTTTCTTACATCCTCGTTTAATTTCATAAACGAAAAGAAAATATCGATCGCAGTTTTAGATTCAGTAGCCGGGGCGATCAACACAACATGGCAATCATCAGTATGTTCTATGTCTTCCAATGCAAGACAAATAGCAAGGCCACCGAATGAATGACCCACATATGATCTTATCGGCCCATATTCTTTATGAATGTATTCGATCATCTCTTTAAAAATAACCGCATTTAAAGTTTTACCTGTGCTATAACCATGTGCAGGTGCATCAAAGGCCAATACTTCGTATCCTTTTTTTATCAATGGTTTAATATAACGATCAAACTTTGCAACGGAAGAGTTAAAGCCATGAACGATCAATACCTTTCTGTGTCCATCACGATTCCATCGATAACCTGTAACTGTTTCTCCGTGTAATTTGAATTGTAGTTTTTCAGATTCATTAAATACTTCAGGCAATTGCTTTTTATACCGGAATTGTGGAGTTGTAAACAGGTCCAAAGCTAATTCGGCTGCTTTTCGATGTGATAATGCAGAAAGGACTTTAAATTTTGTACGATAATACCCGATCGCTATCCGTTGCCCTAACTTTGTCATTATACAAATGTAATTATGGATATTGTAATTCTGGGATCGGGAAATGTTGCAGCAGTTTTAGGAAGAAAATTTAAAGCGGCCGGGCATAACATTTTGCAGGTAATAAGTCGCAATGCTTCTGCAGCCAGCGAACTTGCTTATGAATGGGATACTGAAAGCTCCAATTATTCGAGTATCATGAAACAGAATGCTGATATATATATTATTGCTGTTAGTGATGATGCAATTAATGATGTGATCGATAACATAAAGCTGCCGAAAAAAGTGGTTGTTCATACTGCTGCGTCTGTATCAAAAGATATTTTAAAGACAGTGACTGATCATTATGGAGTTTTTTATCCATTACAAAGTTTGCATAAGGAAGATTCATATCTGCCTGAAACACCGATCTTTTTTGATGGTAGTGATGAAATGACCAGAAAAAAGCTGGAAGCATTGGCAAATTCAATTTCTCCGCAACATGTAACATTGGCTAATGATGATGCAAGATCAAAATTGCATGTAGCTGCTGTTTTTGTAAATAATTTTACGAATCACTTGTATGCTCTTGCCGAGAATTATTGCAAAAAAGAGGGGATAGATTTTCATGAAATGCTGCCGCTAATTGAAGAGACGGCATCACGAATAAAGGATATCTCCCCGTCAAGATCGCAAACTGGCCCTGCCATAAGAAATGATGAAGAAACCATACAGAAACATCTTGCATTACTTAGCTCGCATCCCGAACAAAAACGGGTCTATGAGTTTTTAACCTCAAGTATAAAGGGTTTCAAAGGATAGAGGTTATTTATCTGAAACTGACACTTTTCCCAAACAAGTAACTGCCAGTTTTCTTTTTACAGTTACATTTGCACCCCAAACGAGAATCGATGTATAATTTGAAGATAAATTTTGAAGAGAAGGGAGTTGCGCCTATCACAATAGCAAACCTGGAGCCTAATCAGACCCTGTTGGAGATATGCCTTAAAAATGATATTGAGCTTCATCATAATTGCGGAGGAGTTTGTGCCTGCACTACCTGTCATTTATATATAGATAAAGGAATGGATTCAATAGATGAACTAACCGATAGGGAAGAAGATTTTATTGACAGGGCAATGAGCCCAAAATTGAATTCAAGATTGGGATGTCAATCGCTTTTGCTTGATGGTGATGGAGAAATAGAAATAACTTTACCAGATCAAACACAATTTTTAGGAGAATAAGATAATTTGCCATCAGCAAATTAGTATATTAATATTATGACTCACTTTGAACCACCAATACACTGGGCCGATCATGAAGATATTGCCCAAAAATTATATGAACGTTTTGGCGATGATTTTAATGAAGGAAAGATTTATCGCATTCGTTTTACTGAACTTCTTGAATGGATATTGCAAATTCCAAATTTCGAAGGCAAGAAGGAAGAGAGCACAGAGGGTCACCTCGAAATGATACAAAGTGCATGGGTGTACGAGTGGAGGGATAATCAAAAGTAATTTCAGATTTGGGATTTCGGATTGTAGATTTGTTTTGAATGAAATCCGACATCTGCAATCTAAAATCTAAAATTGATGAACGTTCTCGCCGAATTTAAAAAAGTTACCACATTTATTTTTGATATCGATGGTGTGCTCACTGACGGTACATTATTGGTGCTGCGTGATGGTTTGCAGGCAAGACAAATGCACGTAAAGGACGGATTTGGTTTGCAAATGGCAATGAAGCAGGGATATCGTGTATTGATAGTATCCGGCGGTATTTCAGAAGAATCAAAAAAGAGATTGGAATATCTCGGTGTAAAGGATATACATCTTGGTGTATCTGATAAGACAAACTTTATTGCAGATCTTCTTAAAAGTAATAAAATAAAATGGGAAGAAGTTCTTTATATGGGAGATGATCTGCCTGATATGCCTATAATGTCGAAAGTTGGTTTATCTGCTTGCCCTGCTGATGCTGTCAGTGAAGTAAAGAATGTTGTAAAATATATTTCACCTATTAATGGTGGCTGGGGTTGTGTACGTGATGTAATTGAAAAAGTTTTAAAAGTGAACGGGCATTGGAAGTATGAGACAGATGTGACTTCGAAATGACAACATCTTTCTAAACTATTCATCTCATTATTTACATCTCTCATCTTCTCTTACTAACTTCCCTGAAAATTACTAACTCATGAACCTGGTTGGGGCTTTTATAAAAATGATCCGTTTACCCAACCTGTTTTTTATTGCACTTACCCAGGTACTTTTTCATACTGCTGTTCTTGATACAATTCTTCTGCCTCTTGGAACCAGGCCTTCAATAGATGGCTTAAATTTTATTTTGCTTGTTGTTTCCTCCGTACTTATTGCAGCTGCTGGCTATATTATCAATGACTATTTTGATATTAATATTGATCAGATAAATAAACCAACAGCGAATGTGGTTGACAAGATCGTTTCACGCCGCTGGGCGATGGCATGGCATTTTGTTCTTAGTGGCGTGGGGATCTTATTAAGTGCATGGGTTGCCTGGCGAACAGGTTTCTGGTATATTCTTTTGGGAAATTTCATGTGTGTTCTGTTTTTATTTGCTTATTCAGTTACTTTAAAGCGAAAGCTACTTTCAGGGAATATTCTTATTTCTTTACTCATTGCATGGGTAATTTTAGTTATTGGTTTGGCGGAATTTACATCTCCCGTTTTTACAAATAGTAAGATCGTTGAAGCAAGCGGAAAGATCATTCGTATCAGTTTACTTTATGCAGGCTTTGCATTTGTCAGTTCATTGATCCGGGAAGCAATTAAAGACATAGAAGATATGCAGGGAGATGAAAAGTATGGATGTCGTACGATGCCCATTAAATGGGGTGTAAATGCTGCAAAGGTTTATATCGCAGTTTGGTTGAGTGTTATTCTTGCATTACTTGTCATTTTACAAGTGTATGTTGCGAGATTTGAATGGTGGTGGGCCATGGTATATTCAATTGTGTTTATCATTGGGCCGTTTGTTTTAATATTTTTTCAATTATACAAAGCAAAAGATCAGAAAGACTATCATCGTTTAAGTAATTGGACAAAACTGGTAATGCTCACCGGGATTTTATCAATGATATTTTTTTACTTCTATTTATGAACAAGATAATTCTTGCATCACAATCACCGCGTAGAAAGCAATTGTTGGAATGGGCCGAGATCCCTTTTGAAATTATTGTAAAAGAAACCTCTGAAGATTATCCTCCCGGTTTAGAACCTGAAGAGATCGCAGTTTATATTGCTCAACAAAAGGCTGCTGCGGTACAGAAATTGATCTCCCCAGATCAAACATTACTTGCTGCCGATACGATCGTTGTCCTTGGTGAAAGTATTATTGGCAAACCGGTACATCGTGAGGAAGCAGTAAGCATCCTGTTTGCTCTCTCAGGAGAAAAACATAAAGTGATCACAGGTGTTGTTATCAGGAAAGGTGAGAACGAGATATCATTTGCTGATGTTACGGAAGTTGAATTTCATAAGCTCACACTGGGGCAAATAGAATTTTATGTTGATAAATACAAACCCTACGATAAAGCCGGCGCTTATGCTATACAGGAATGGATCGGCGTGGTAGGAATCAAATCAATTAATGGAGATTTTTATAATGTAATGGGATTACCGGTCAGCAGGGTGGTAAGAGAGTTGCAAAAGATAAATGGCTAAAATGTTGAATTGTTGGTTGGGTTTCGGTAATTCAGTAACTTAAACCATCAGACCATTTTAACCATCCTTAATGGCTACTAAGAGTAGTATAGAAAGTTTTGATCTAGGTTCCTCCTTTAAGGGGACAGAGGGTATGACCGAACGCCTTCTCCAATTCATCTGGCAATTCCAGTATTTCAATAAAGGCGAGTTACAATCTACTTCAGGAGAAGCGATACAAGTTATTTTCCCCGGCACATATAACACAAACCAGGGCCCTGATTTTAATGATGCAAAAATTAAAATTGGCAAAACAACATGGGCGGGGAATATTGAACTTCATTTACGTTCCTCCGACTGGAACAGGCACAATCATCAAAATGATAAGAATTATAACAATGTCATTCTTCATGTTGTTTGGGAAGATGATTTTCCTGATTATAGTATGCCGGTATTAAAGTTAAATAACAGGGTTGCAAAATTTTTTCTGCAGCGATATGAAGAACTGATGAACGCACAGGGTTTTATTCCTTGTGAAAAAACTATTTCATCAATAAAGCCAATTGTATTGCAAAGCTGGAAAGAAAGATTGTTGGCGGAAAGACTAATAAGAAAATCTGCTATTGTCGAAACATATCTTGATCAAAACAATCGTCATTGGGAAGAAACATTCTGGTGGTTATTGGCAAGAAACTTCGGAATAAAAATAAATGCAGATCCTTTTGAAGCAATGGCCCGGAGTATTCCTATAAATATTTTGGCTAAACACAAAAATCAAATTCACCAGTTAGAAGCACTGCTAATGGGGCAGTCAAATTTGCTAAATGAAAAATTCAAAGAAGATTACCCCATCATGTTACAAAAAGAATATGGATTCTATAAGAGCAAATACAAGCTCAAACAAAACACATATACTCCCTTTTTCCTTCGAATGAGACCGGGAAACTTTCCTACTATAAGGCTGGCGCAGTTGGCTATGCTCATTCATCATTCAGAACATTTGTTCTCTAAGATCAGGGAATCGAATTCTCTAAAAGATGTTAAGAAATGGCTTGATGTTACCGCCAACGATTACTGGCATTATCATTATCGTTTTGATGAGCTGTCTTCATTTAAAAAGAAAAATCTTGGAGCAGGAATGGTTGACAATATTCTGATTAATACAGTATGCACCGTGCTGTTTGCCTACGGACATTTTAATAAAGAACAAAAATTTAAGGATAGGGCAGTGCAATGGTTGGAGGAAATAACAGCGGAATCAAATTCAATAACAAAAGGGTTTGAGCAAACCGGCTTGAAAAATAAAAATGCCCATGATTCACAGGCATTGATCGAATTAAAGAACGAATACTGCAGTAAAAAAAGATGTCTGGATTGCGCCGTAGGGAATGCACTTCTCAAAAGCAGCTAATTACCGCATTGGGTGGCATTTCTTATAACTTCCATTAGCAGCCTGGTCCGGTGTAAGTGCTCTTAAACATGATGAAAAAAGCACCATAACAATTAACGCCAAAAGTATTACTCTTGTCTTCATAGGTTTTAATTTGAACTTAAAAGTAGCGGCCAGAGTTTATACTTCAAAAGCGATTACACCTGCAATATTTCATGGATTTATACCTTAAAAACATTCAATTAAAGCCCTGCATTCCTAAGGAATATTACGAGAAAAAAGGACAAAGGTCTCCAAACTAAGTCCAATTTCCCCAATTCACTTTCTGCTCAATGTCTGGATGAACACTCAATGCAACAGGACAGGTCATCCCGGTATTTTTCAATATCGTTTTTGTTTTTTCATCTATGCTAAGCAAACTATCTGGAATATGAAAGGTCAATTCAATGCCACCCACACGACGAGGATCAGCTTTCATGATCTTTAATACATCTATCTTAACTCCATTCAGATCAAATCCCATTGTTCTTGCTTTTATGCTCATTACCGTTATCATACAGGTTGCCAGGGATGTCGCCATCAGGTCGGTGGGGGAAAATCTTTCGCCTTTACCATTGTTATCAACGGGGGCGTCTGTTTCAAAACTATTGTCACTGCGCAAATGGGTACAAGTGGTTCTTAACTCGCCATTATAAACTACTGTTGAGGTCATTATATTTTTTTGCCCTAAATTTACGTTATAAACAATGCTAAGAGTAAAAAAGGGAAAAGAAGCAACAGGATGGTTCAAGTAATAATGTATTTCTCTTTATCTCATTCTCTCTTTTATTTCTCTTAGTTAAAAATATTTTCCCTTGAAAAAACTATTCATCATTGCATTCTTGTTTTCCCTCGGTTCATCTATAATGTCCCAGGAGGTTCCAAAAAAGCAAACAAAAAAACAGGTACGCAGGCAGGAAAAGGCAAAGAAGGCAACTGAAATGACCCGCCAGGAAGAAGAAGGTGTTCTCGTTTATTCATCACAAAGTATTTGGGGTTTACAACTTCGCACAAATGGATATGGAGTTTTTTATGAAAGAGGCAAAAAGAAAACACAAAGAAATGGAATTGTGTATGGCATTGAGTTCAATGAGATAAAACACCCTAAAGAAGATAAATTGCCAAATGGTACCGGCGGCTTTTCCTTTGGTAACCCTTATGTGTATGGCAAGATCAATAATTTTTATTCATTGCAACTCGGCTTTGGCGGCCATCGCTTTCTTGGCCAAAAAGGAAACAAAAATGGAGTAGCCCTAAGTGTAGTTTATAAAGGTGGCTTGTCATTAGGTTTACTGCGTCCTTATTATATCGAGGTGGAAGATAATGGCGCTAACAAAACAATTAAACATTCTCCTGAAACAGATTCCCTGTTCAAATTTGGTTTTATAATCGGCAGTGGCGGCATTGGCATGGGTTGGGGCGAAATGAAATTTAAGCCCGGAGTATTTGCAAAAACAGGACTTCGTTTTGATTTCGGCCGCTACAATGAAGTTGTATCAGGTATCGAAATTGGCGTAAGTGCGGAATACTATACTTCTAATATTCCGATCATGCTTTATCAAAGTGATAAGCAATTCTTTTACCAGGGCCATATTGCTTTCATGTTTGGTCGCCGCAAGTAATAGCTTTATTTTTGCAGGATAATTGTGTTACCAGCTAAGTGGCTACTATTAAGCTTCCGTTGCGTCGCACTCTTGTACTTCCGGTAATTCTATTCAACACAAGAAATGACAGAACTTCCAATAGTATCAGAACCCAGGCAAAAGAAACCAGATTGGCTTCGCGTTAAACTTCCCATTGGCGAAGAATATAAGCATGTCAGAAGCCTTGTTGACACACATAAGCTTCATACAATTTGCGAAAGTGGTAATTGCCCTAATATGGGCGAATGCTGGGGAGCAGGCACTGCTACATTCATGATCCTTGGAAATATCTGTACAAGAAGCTGCGGGTTCTGTGCAGTGGCTACTGGCCGCCCAGAGCCAGTTGATTGGGATGAACCACAGCGAGTGGCAGAAGCTATTCATTTAATGAAAGTTAAACATGCCGTCATTACTTCTGTAGATCGGGATGAAATAAAAGATGGCGGATCTATTATTTGGTACAATACCATCAAAGCCGTCAAAGCTTTGAATCCCGATACAACACTTGAAACATTGATACCTGATTTTAAAGGTGAGCAGGAAAATATACAGCGCATTATTGATGCAGCTCCTGAAGTTGTTTCGCATAATGTAGAAACAGTAGAAAGATTAACAAGACAGGTACGCATACAAGCTAAGTATTGGCGAAGCATGGAAGTGATAAAGATTTTAAAGCAAGGTGGCATGAGAACAAAGAGTGGCATCATGCTCGGTCTAGGCGAAGCAAGAGAAGAAGTAATACAAACAATGACCGACCTGCGTGATAATGGATGTGATGTAATAACTCTCGGCCAATATCTCCAACCAACAAAAAAACATTTACCTGTTCATCGTTTTGTACACCCTAATGAGTTTGCCGAGTACCGTGAGATCGGTTACAATCTCGGATTGGATTATGTAGAAAGCGGCCCGCTTGTCCGTTCCTCTTACCACAGCGAAAGACATGTGTTTGCTGGACTAGGTAGGAAGGAATGGGAGAGAAGTAAAGTGAGTTTATAATCTTTAGTTTTTAGTTTGTAGTTATGTATCCTGTAGTGGCGGGATTTTTTGTTGAAATAGTTAATTTCTAAATTAACTAATAGCCGATGGCCCTGAGAAATTCCTGTTTTTTTCTTTTAGCCACATCCAAAATTACATTGTTGGAAAGCATGACCTGGCCGCCTTCGCCCCGAATGTATTTTTCAACGCAGCTTACATTGATAATATAGGAATGATGGATACGCACAAAAATATCCGGCGGCAGTAGTTCTTCAAACTCTTTTAGGTTGCGGCTCGCCGTGAGCTTTATCCCGCCAGTAAGATAGATCAATGTATAATTAACCGAAGCCTCGAGGTAAATGATGTCCTCGATTTTTACAAACTGCAAACCATCTCTTGCAGGAATGGCTATTCGCTTAAATTTCTTTTTTTCAAGCATTAAGTTTTCAAGCAACAGATTAAGACTCGGATTACCTGCTTCAGTAACATGTTTTTTTTCTAATGCTTTTTCTACTGCCGCTTTCAATTCATCGACTTCCACAGGCTTAAGTAAATAATCCAACGCACTATAGCGGATGGCTTTGATAGCATACTGATCATAGGCGGTTACAAAGATCAGTTCAAATTTTTTGTATTCTAAGTTCTGTAATAAAACAAAGCCATTCATTACAGGCATTTCCACATCCAGAAAAACGAGATCGGGCCTGAGAGTTTCAATTGCAGTTATGCCATTTTCGGCTGCATCACACTGTCGCAATACTTCTACCTCAGGACAGTGCCTTTGTAGTTTTTCATATAGTGCACTTAGTCCGCTGCTTTCATCGTCTATCAATATGGCCCTGAGTTTTTCCATTATTAAGAAGCATTCACTTTTATTTTCAGAATGAGGCAAGTGCCGACTGGTTCATTATCTTCATACAGATCCCGCACAATAATATAATCTTCTCCCTTACCTCTATTATGCAGACCAAGTCGTTGTGCAGTAATTTGCCATCCATAAGATGTGTGCCCGGGTCTGTTCAAAACATTCAATTCATTTGCCCTTACACGACCCACTCCATTGTCAGTAATATTAAAAACAATAAAGTCATCCTGCAGCGATGCTTTTACTGTAAGCTTTCGGTCATCGCTTTGTTTATTCATCAGACCATGCAAAATAGCATTTTCAATAAAAGGCTGTACAAGTAATGGGGGAATGCTGTAACCACCATTAAGCAATTCAGGTTCTGCACTGATGTCAAATTGAAACTTACCGGTGCTTCGAAACTTTTCCATATCAAGGTATAACTGCATGGCCGCAAAATCCCTGTCAAATGGCACCAGTTTGTTCTTGGAGCTATCAAGCACAAGGCGAAGCAATCGTGCAAAACGCCCAAGGTAGGTAGTGGCTTTATCGTGCTGGTGAGTTTGAATAAGATTATCAATTGCATTGAGTGAATTGAAAAGAAAATGCGGATTCATTTGTGCACGCAACGCCATCATTTCTGTTTCGGCAAGCTGCTGTTTCATTTCTGCATCACGTCTAATATTTTTTATTCTTCGACGTACAATATAAATGATGACTGCAGCCAGGATCAAAAAGCATATTGTGACGAACCAGTCTCTTTGCCATAAGGGATACATTATAGTAAACTGGAGCGCAGTTGGATCTCCCCATTGCCCGTTCCATCCAAATGTTCTTACCTCAAACTGATACTTTCCCGGTCGCAGGCTGGCAAAAGATACACTATGCATGTTCTCAGGTAATGTCCAGGTTGTATCACCACTACCCCTGAGTCGATAACTGTATAGTATTTGTTTTTCATTAATATAGCTTGCAGTCGTAAAATCAATTCTTAAACTGTTTTTTCGATCGGATAGCTCTGTGGGCATTGTCGCCGGCGAATACGATGAATCTCCAATGCTCAATGTTGTAATATATACAGGCCGCGGCACATTTTTTTCCATTTCATTGTCTTGGAGGTATACCAGGCCATTGTTTTCAGTGATCAGCCAAAAATTACTGTTGCCATCGGGTATGATTTGATAAATATTTCCAAAAAAATTATTCACACGGCTGAAATTAAAGACTCGGTAACTGCTATCTTTCTGCTTTACTAGTTTATCAAGGCCGTAAGTATAGGCCATCCATATATTTCCTTTTTCATCCCTGGTAATATTGTGAATCCAGTTTGAGCTTAATCCTTTTTCCGTATTCCATTGTTCAGTTTTATATCCATCACCATTCCGAATCAACCTGAATAACCCTTTATATCTTGTGCCCACCCAAATACATCCTTCCTTATCTGCCATTACAGAACGGATACTGATTCCGGAAAGAAGCGTATCTTTTTTCAAAATGCGAAATGATCCATTTTTATTTTCATACTGAATTCTTATAACACCTTCACCCCAAGTACCTAACCATACTCCCCCGTTTTTATCCATGGCGATACCTGTTATAGGATGGTGTGTAATGAAGTTTGAAAAAACTTTCTGTTTGTCATAAATATAAAAACCAGATCCATCACTAATAAAAAACACACAATTGCTATCCTTTGCAGCATGGAGTATGCGTGAAGAATGCTGGAAAAGAAATCTCTCCAGATCGCTGCCTTCTTTTGTGTTTTTCAAAACAGGTACTCCCTCATCTGTAAGTAAAAGTGGATGGCCTTCCATATTTTTCTGTATGATATATGGATGCTCATGAGTAGGTATAATTTCAGACAATTTCCCGGTCTGCTTATAATAATATTGTGATCCCTTCCTTGTACCGATCATCAACCTGTTTTCATTTTCATTATAAATGAAGTTTAATACAGATATTCCCATCTCTCTAAATATATCAAATGTATTAATGGCATTATTTGCCTGAATTTTACATAGACCAAGGTTTGTACCGATCCAAAGATTATTTTCATTGTCCTCAAATATGCAGGTAACCTGGTCCGAAGGCAAGCCGTTTTTTTTCCCCAGGACTTTCACTATATTATCTGTACCCCATTTCACAAGACCATAGATACCCGCAAACCACATATTCCCTTTACTGTCTTCAAAAACCTGGTCTATAGATGATGCAGATAACGGATAAATGCGAAGAGCATCGGGCAAGGGAATGATCCCTTCGGTAGAAAGCATAGCCAGGCCCGGTAAGTTCGATGTCCACAGATTACCTCTCCTGTCTTTAAAGACATTGTTCTCACCATAGTTTATCAATTGTTTGTTTAATATTTTTACGAGGCGATAATCTTTTGTCAACAATTGAACTGAAGAATCGGATCCGACCAGGAACAGACTGTCATTGACTGCAGTAATAGAGAAATAATTGATATATGGAAATGGTTGCGACGGTTTATATAAGATGCCATCATTAAATTCCTGGATGCCTTGTCTGTCTGTGACTACGAGTATTTTTCCGGATGCTGCCCGATAAAATACTCGTAGTCAC
>Ga0193738_1000112_pt1 | contig 51481 bp, 71 predicted proteins | sample L2a1metaG_FD_144927 | JGI IMG/M metagenome (GOLD analysis project Ga0193738, IMG submission 144927) | Soil microbial communities from a riparian zone of the East river system, Colorado, United States - L2a1 | ecosystem: Environmental > Terrestrial > Soil > Riparian zone | place: USA: East River... | reverse complement strand
CGAAGCCACTGTCCGGATCGTAGCCGCCACCTGCCCCTGCACGAGATAAAAGCACAAGCTGTCCCAGCTCATTGAGCAGGTCTACCGCAGCTTGTGCTAGCTCGTCGTACAGTGCGGATGCCATCACACTCTTTCAAAGGTCACAGAGCCGACTCCGCCAGTCAACTCAATCAGGCCATACAGCAGGTCGCCGATCACCGGATAATATTCCGCTGGCTTAATCGCGGCAGGCTGTGCGTAGCGCAGTGTCAGAGGCCCTACCGTCTTTTCAAGTATCGGGGCGGCATCCAGGTCCCGGTACAAAGTGCCCTCAACGTGGCGCCGCGCCGCCTCGGCCGTTGCAGCGGCTACGTTCGGGTGAACACGCGCTACTGGCGGTGTTACCGTGGTGTCCCACAATGCCGCGGTAAGAAGACGACGAGCATAGATGAATTGTGTTGCACGCCTCAATGCTGCTTCGCGCTCGGTCGTTGACTTGTTGTCCCAGACGTTCTTTGCAAAGCCGAGATCAGTCAGATATTTGTTGGCATCCTCGAGGCTGATGAAGCTGTCATAGCCCGGAGCCGGGTAGACGGCCACAGCCATGATGCGTTACGCCTCTTCTTCCTTGAGTCGCTTCCAACCAGAGCGCTCATGAAGCTTCACATTGGCCAAGCCTTCCACGTCCATCTCATTGCCGGCCACATCCACCATGCGAACGACCTCGTCGCCTTGCTCAGCTGTCTCTTGTTGAAGCGCGCTATCCACAACCAGAGTCATGCCAACATCTGGATTCGGTCCCTCCGACGGTTCGCCGTTAGAGTGCTCACTTGCATGGGCCGGTCTAGCTCTGACATTCTCCCGCTCGAGACTGGTGGACGATGGATGAATGTCTTTGGCAATCTTCTCGACCATCTGTTGTTCGTCATCTAAGATAGATGCGGACTTCGACGCTTTCTTTGCTGCGGTCATCTTGAGCCTCTCGATTAAAAACCTCCGGACCGAAGTCCGGAGTAACTTACGACCGACCAACATCGGTCACAGGAGAACACGCGTCAGGGTTTGTTCAGCGGGTTGATCTGCGGTGTGTCACCACCGGGCGCCGTCGTCGGACCGCTCTGTTCATCTTCCGGTGGCTCGGGCACATCTTCGCCGCGAGCGCGACGTGCTGCACGTTCTGCCTTCGCTTCGGGCGAATGACCGCGCCCAGCTTCGCCGGACTTGCCGGGTGCGCCGCCGCCTTGACCGGGTGCATTGCTACGGCCTTGGCTTCCGGGATCGTCTGGTTTTGCCATGAAAAGTTCTCCTTGAATAGTAAAAATTCGGGTGTTACCCCGAGCGGAAGACACGGAGCACCTTAGCGTGCGTTGTGCCGGTCGACCAATTCTGCGAACTCAGCCTTCTTTGCGTCGGCTGGGAACTGCACGCCCTTGGCCTTCAGGGCCGTCCGCATCTCGTCGGACGTCATGCCCTCGGATGCCGGCGCGCCGCCTGATGGTTTCGTCTCTGGCGCCGTCTGATAGCCCATACGTGCATCGACTGCGGCCTGAGTGCCTACTTCGTCGATGTTGAGCGGGCGCCCAGACGTGGTGAGTGGGTTCATGGCTGTCGGTTGTGCTGCGTTGGGCACAGCCTTCACCACCTGGCTGCGGCCGTACTTCTCCGCGGACAGTCCCGTCTGCAGCTCAGCGTCCTCGCTTTGCAGTTGTGGGATGTTGACAGCATCGTCGCCCTCGCCCTTTAGACGCGGGTCGAATTGCATGCCGATCATCTTGCGAGACTCTTCGTCGATCTCGTAATCTTGCCCAGGCGACGAGAGAATCTCGCGTGCGTCGATGGGCTCGAAGTATTGGACGCCGTCGGTGGCCTCCAACTTCTTGTTGAGCGCTTCGTCATCGCCGGTATAGCGTAGTCCGATTTTCATTGAGTGCTCCTTACGGCTTCGCGAGGAAGATCGTGTTGTTGATCGATGGTGCCGCGCCGCCGGTGTCGTGGAAGGCACGGACATACCGATAGTAGGTGCCAGCGACTTCGTTGTTGAACGGAATCTCTGTGCGTCCAGTTGCTTTGATCTCACGTGCTGCGAGTTCAACTGGAGTAGCAAAGTTCAAAGCAGAAGCGCCTTGAATGCGCACGGTATAGGTACCCTGTGCGGTGTCGACGGCGCTGGTGTCAACCACAGCAACGGCGTCCATGTGTGCGTCGCCCAGGTCAACGACGCGGGCAGAGCCGCCGACCTGAGCAGCAGCGTCCACGGTGACAACACCGGCGTCCTTCAGGAGGGTCAGATTGTCGTAGGTGCGAGAAGCCATATTTGTTCTCCTTACGCAACAAGTGCTGCGTTGCTGATGTGCCGAATGCGAGCAGCAGCGCGACCGTGTTCGATCACGATGCCGTTGTACCATTCGACCCGAGTGCGGAACACTGGTGCGGCTTGTAGCTCGCCCAGGTCGCGAACGTCCATGGGACCGTTCTGGATGCCCTGAATACGTCCGGGGCCAATGCTCAGGATGTAGAGGGACGTAGCCGTTGCTGGACCGCTGGCTGCTGCTTCATCGAAGCCGAGAATGTCGTCGCCGCCGTTCGCGCCGTATGCAACCAGCATGGGGATGTCGTTGTAGTTCGAGATGCGCCGGCCAAATGCGTCCGCGTTGTACGTCACGAAGCCTGCAACTGAGGTCGTGCGCGCTGCCGCGGTGAACTTGCGCCGCATGCCTTTGGACATCAGGTAATGCGTCGGGTTGTCCACGGTGTCGGTCGCGTCGTCGATCACACCGAGCGATAACGGTGAGCCACCGGAGGCGGCACCGGCCGAGATCACCTGGGCATTGACCAGACGCTTCTGCAGACCGTCGAACTCACGCGGGTTTGTGGACGAGTCACCCTTGATGAACTTCTGCGTCCAGCCCGCCGCAAGCGACTTGACCTTCATGCGTTCGTGTGTCGCACGTACGCCCTGGCCTTGAGTCTGGATGATGAATCGGTCCACATCCAGGTCGCCGCCAGCAATGACGAGCGCCTCGGTTTGTGGGTTGAGCACGCCGGACGATTCCGGGAATGCTTCGTTCACGCCGCGGAAGCTGATCCCTGGCAGGGAGCCTTCACGGTTGTATTTCAATGCGTTGCCAGCGATGTCTTCGAATGGCAGGACCTGGAGGATGTCCGATTCCTGCGCAAACATTTCGATGACAGCCGAACGCACGATGTCGCCAGAGTTCAGCTTGGCGGCTTCGACGAGGGTCAGTGCCATTTGTTCACCTTAAAAGGATGTCACCTCTAGCGCGAACCACCTACCGCTTGCTGACCGCGGAAGTGAGTGATACGAGCCTCGGGCGAGAGTTTGGATAGGTCCGGGCCACCTTTGGTAGCGCCGTTGGTGCCCATTGCACCGGAACCCTGTGCCCTTGGCCAGAGGTGAGGCGCGTTCTCGCGCAGAGAAGCCGCCCACTCTTCAGGTGTCAGGGGCGTCTTGCCATCCTTTCCGAAGACAACCGTGTCGCCACTCATGGCGATCACATTGCCGTCGTCGTCGATGGTCCAGCCGGCGCCCTTAGCGCGCAGCACGATGTCTTCTGTTGCTTCGGGCAATGCTCCTGCCTTCTGCGATGCCTTGATGATGGACTCGGCCATTGCACGCTCAGCCAGCTTATCGGCTTTCGCCTTCAGCTTCTCGGAACGTGTTTGTTCAGCCTTGAGCTTCTTGTCCCAGTCCGCCGCCATGCGTTCGGTGCGCTTGTTGAGCACCTCGTCCAACTTGCCCTGCTTGATGAGCGTGGCTTCTTCGTCGTCCACGAACCTTTTGAGAATGGTGCGAACGGCTTCGGGGTCAATGCCTTCGAACTGCGCAAGCGCAGTCTTGAGTTCTTTCTCTTTGCCAATCAACTCACCGTTCTTCGCCTTCAGCCCCGCAACCTGTTCGTTAACTGCTGCCTCGATCATGCCTTGCACGACGGGTTTCAGGTTGTCAGGAATCTGGGGCGGAGCAGGAGGAGGCGGGGGCGGCGGAGGAGCACCGCCACCAGCACCGCCATCGGGGTCTGGGTACCGATACTTCATCATGACGTTGCGGGTCAAGAACATTTTTCAAATCCCCTTGGGAGTTGGACCTGGCGTTGCTGGGACCGATTGTACGTCCCAAAACATCGGTATCATGACTCCGCCCATCAAACAATCGTAGCAAATACAAGCGTAGATAACGGTGCCTCCGGTTGGCCCCTTCTTACCGCGGACAGCACCATTGACGACACGCGCGTAAGTCTGAGAACCACACCGGCGACACCGCAACTGTCCTGGGCGAATTGACGACGTCTTGGCACGTAGCAATACGGCCACCCTCGCTGAAGGCGGCTTCCCTGCAATCAGGACAGGACAGGAGGACATTAGCGTGTGCAGTTCACAGCGCTACGCGGCACCACGCCGCCAGTCGTTGCCGCAGTTGTGCAAGTCGTCGTCAGCACAGTCTGACCGTCTTGCTGCACCGTGAGCGTCACAGAGGTGAATTGAATGTCCGTGATTGTCTCGGTCCAGTTCGCGTTCGGACAATCAGGTGCACCTGGGATTGGACTCGTCGGCGGTGTTGTCGTGACGCTGAAGCCGACGTTGCCGTTCTTGAACTGCTCGTCGGGAATGGCCACGGACCCGGAGAGGGTCACAGGCTGCGGCACTTGGCCGGGAGGCTGGTTCTGTCCGCTGGGGTTCGTGCACGTTGCGCTGATGGTGCCAGTAGCGGAGAGGTTCACAACGACGTCGCCCTCACCCAGACCTGCCAGTGACCCGGTGGCCGAGATGGACAAGCCATTGTCAATCAGGGTCGGGTTTCGATTCTGTTTGAAGTGGACATTCGCGGCAACCGCCGAGAACGCAATTAGGCTTGCTGTGACCAGAGCGGCCGTTGTTTTGATCATATTTGTTCCTGTAGTTGAGTTGGGAGGGCGGACAGCCCAGGCAACAATACTCCAAGCCGGGACAAATTTCCAGGCTTATTTTCCTAACACAACCGTAGCAGGTTGGCGATCACATCTTGAATGCGTCGTATTTCGGGGACAGCGCCCAGGCAGCACAATTCCGACATATAATTGGGCCATGAACCAAGCACAAGTCGCCCGCCGTATCGCCCTCCTGGAAGGCCAGTTGAACAACCTGATGAACAACCTGACCGCCCGTTGCCCCCTACGGTTCAAGGTCGCACTGGTTGCTGAAATTCGCGCCCTTAAGAACATCGCCTGAATTATTCTGGTACACTACGTACTTCAACCCACCCACTAGAAAGCATCGAATGACCCGTATCGACACCGCCCTCTACGTCCTCGCCCACGGCCGCGCCCCCAAGGGTTTCGGTTATTGGGCGTTCGAAAGTGCCAATGAGCCGCATCTTACATACAGGTTCCGAGGCACCTACAGCGAGGCCAAACGTGCGGCTATTTCGTGGGCAAAAGCCAATAATCACGTCGTCCTGTTTGTTTGTTCTTGATTCTGATGTATAATTGACACTTCAACCCAGAAAGGCCCACCATGTTCAAAATCTTCGCAACCTACCTCGGCACCGACGCAGCGGGCCACGCCCGCAACCACTACCTCGAGGGGTTCCGGTTCCCCACACGTGCGGAGGCGTTGAAGCACGCCACCGCCCTCAACAACAAATCGTTCAACCCCTACTTCTACTCCGTGGTTGACGGGCGCCCAGCCTTCAACCCTTTCAAATAAATGATTCGGGCTTCGGCCCGATTCTGGTGTATACTACGTACTTCAGCCACCCACAACAGAAAGCACGAAATGACCGTCACCTACGAAGTTCGCCGCAACGACGAAACCCGCCGCTCGTACATCGCCATCGAGCGCACCCTGCAAGACGGCCTCATGCTCGTCACCTGGGTTTGCGAACGCAAGACGACCAGGCAAGCCCTGGCTGCTTGCAAGGCACACGAAGCCACCCACATCAGCAAATAATCTGGTACACTACGTACTTCAGCCCACCCACAACAGAAAGCATAGAATGTCCTACGTCCACGATGAATACGCCTACGACAACGCAGTCGCCGCCAAGATCCGCCGCAACATGCGCGCCAAGTTCGAGCGCATGAACCCAGACCACTTCGAAGTCGTGTCGTTCCTCCAGTCGGCCGCATCGTGGTCGGAGTTCGCCAAGTCCCTGAGCGAGTCCTACGACAACCGCGGCGGTTTGTCGGAAGGCCAAATGAACGCAGCCCGCGGCATGATGGCCAAGTCCCAGGCCCGCGCCGCAGAACGCCTGGCACAGCGTAACGCCCCGGCCAGCTCGGGCCAACACGTCGGCACCATTGGCGGGCGCGAAGAGTTCACCCTCACCATCAACCGCGTCATGGAAATGGACGGCATGTACGGCGTGTCCTACTTCCACACGTGCACCGACGTCGCGGGCGCGGTCATCGTCTACAAGGGCACCACCGAGCTCGGCGAAGTGGGCGCGACCGTCCGGGTCAAGGCCACGGTCAAGGAGCATGGCGCTTACAACGGTGTTGCCCAGACCACCATCAACCGTCCGAAGGTGCTGTAATGTTAGAGGCCCTGACGGCCTCTGCCGTCCTATTCCTGCTCACCATGATCACCCTCACCATCCTTACCCTTCGCAAGGCCAAATAATGTTCATTCTCACCCTCACCCAATTCCAAGCCAACGCAGCACTCACCGCCCTTGGCGGGTTCCTAGACAACGAGCACGACAAGGGCTGTGACGAAAGTCCAATGGTCGAGGCGGCCGAACAAATGGTTCCGCTGCTGGCCAAGAGCACGTCCGTCGACCTCGGCCTGCTGCAACTTGCGACCCTGCAGTACGCTTGCGAGTCCCAGGGCGGGGACGAAGGCACCCTGGACGACGACGGCGACGACCCGGAATATACGGATATGTGCCTCGCCATGCGTGCCGTCAACACCGCTATCGATATGCTTCTGGTCGGGCGTTAGCCTCTTTCAGCCACTGCATTTGATACCCGATCTGCAGCCCCTCGAGAGGCAGCTCTATGCCGCCCGACCGGGCGCGCCAGGCGGGCACCCACGCCCGGTAGTGGGCACCGGCGAGGATCACCAGCCTGCGACCCGCCAGGCCCTTGTCTGCTAGCTGCCTGGCGACCTTTTGCTGCCAGGCGTCCCGCTTACCCTTGCTGAGGGTGTTGAGCCGCACGTCGTACGGTTCTATGACCGACTGCGGGTCCACCACGCCGTAGAGCGCGGACAGGATGTACCAAGCATCACCCTCCCGCTCGGCATAGGCACGGGCCTTCTTAAACAGCATAGATTGATACAGGTCCTGAGCAGGTGCCGCGTGTGGCAATTTAGGGCCACAACATGCTACCAGCACAATCGGGCGTTCGTCCAATGACATAGGGGTTCCAAAAAGAAAGAGAGGGAAATAATTATACCCCACTCGGGCTATTTCTTCCTGGTCTTTGCCCCCTTCTTAGCGGCCGCTTTACGCTTGACGGCGTATGCGATTGCGACCGCTTGCTTCACCGGCTTGCCCGCCTTGACTTCGGTCTTGATGTTCTTGGCGAGCGCTTTCTTTGAGGATGACTTTTTGAGTGGCACACTGTTCTCCTTGAGCTTTGACCCGTTTAGCCTCGTCGAGGGCTATAAGCTGGTCTACCTGCCGTCGTAGTCTTGTGGCGAGCTTCTCCTTCACGCACCAGACCGCTTAAACGCTTCCCCATACCGCTTTCGGAGCTCGTCCAAGGTCAAGTCCTCACCTCGGGCGTTACGCAGCTCCTCGAACGTGAGGCCGCCTTCGCTAAAGAGCTTCGCCCGCGTGGCACCCAGCACCTGGACCTGGCGTGCTGGGGACTGGTCCGCCAGCCAGGTCTCATAGTCGGTTTTGCCTGGCACCTGGCCGTCCATGCTAGCACGATCGCCCACGTCGAATTCTTCCACGTCAACACCGAGCTCCTTCCAGGACTTCGTGAGCTGCACGTAGGTCGAGCGGCACTGCCAGTGCAACCGCCCTGGCCCGGCGCCCCAAGGGTATTCATGGTCGACTGGTTTGTGGTCCAGTGTGTAGACCTTGCCGTCTCGCACTTGGCACTCTGGTGTTGTGCGAGCGTCCAAGGTCGACAACCACTGCAAGTTGCCAAGGATGTCGCTGTTCTCTTCTGTGAACTTGTCCTTGGCGAACTGTGCTGTATGAGACAGAGCCGTTCTTACAACGGCGGCTGCCTCACGCCTCGTGACCTCAAGAATACCATCTCTATACTTGTTCTCCCTTGTGCCACGCAAGTCCCGAATGATCTGGTCTGTTGTTCTGTTCTGCACGTAGCCGTCTGCTATGGTCCGCCGTATCAGGCGAGCTTTGCTAGCTTCTTGGTCCTTCAGAAACTCGGACAACAGGCCGCCTTGGAATGGGCGCGACATGGCACCAGCGTAGACCTGATTGATGTCCACGCGTGCGATGTCTATAGACGGTGGCATGTTCTTGGCTAGCATCCCTTCCTGGAACTGTAGCTCGAGGGCCGTGAGGCCTTTAATCTCCTCCCGTAGCGTGCTGTCAACCGCGGCATACGCAGCATGGTTCATGTCCCGTACACTCTCAAGCATGACCTCTAGGCGCTTGATGGTGAAGCGCTCCGGCGTCATGTGCTCTAGCTTCTGAACAAGCTCAGAGAACAATGCAGCATCAGCACGGTTAAGGACGCCAATGATGCGGCGCACGACGGTGTTGGAGTAGTTGCGCAGGTCCACAGAGTGATCAATCTGTGCGTCCCGTAGTTCGGTGTTGACTGAGCGGACCATTAGCGTGCTCGCGCCTTCGCTCTACGTTCGTTCTGCGGTGGTACAGGAGGCACGACCTTGATCTGGGGCGGTGGCTTACCTCCTGCTGCAGCAGCGGCTGTCGCGGCAAGCTGCGGCGGTGTCACGCCTGGCATCGGCGGTATGCCTGGCAAGCCCATTGTGCCTAGCGGCTCTTCTGCTTCGACATCCTTGTCGATGTCCTCATTACTGCGTTCAGTAGCAATAAGCCCAAGACGACGGAAGAAATCACGAACGTCATTCTTCGCCAGAAGACCGCTCTGCCAGCTCTTTGTGAGTTCGGCCATGAGTTGCGGATTGGCTTGTAGCTGGACGAAGTCCTGCTGTATCTTAAACGCGTCGGCATATCCGTCCTTCGGTTCTGCCATGTCTAGGAAGCGTGCGCAATAGCCGATGGCACGCTGGTATGCCTCAGACACGTTCACGACACAGAGGGACAGGACAGACGTCGTAGCTTCACGATCGTTGTTCTCACCTGTTGCTGTCTTGTTGACCTTCGTTGCCTCGATCATGCGCGCACCCACTGCTACCATCTGCGCTTCTTTGTGCTCCATGGCCTCTTTCGCGAGCGAGTTAGGCTGGGCCTGCGCCATACCGAATGACGCGCCCTGTGGCAGCAACAAGGGACTGCGTGAACCGATATACATCTTCTGCCCTGTGTAGCGGCGCTCCCCATTGGCATCTAGCACCCAAGGGTTTTGCATGAAGTCCCGCCACTGCTCGGTAAGTCCACTGATCCAGGGCTGGACCTGTCCGCAGAAGAACACGCTATCCTCATAATCAGCACTATTGCGATAGTGAGCCAGATTAAGTTGCGCCAGTCCATAGAGCGGTGCCGGATCGATGCTCGCGTCATTGTTATTCGAGCCAATGAACGTGAATGGTATCTCCGTCAACACCGCGCCTCGGCTGCGGAGCTCTACCGCCTCGATAAGTTGCTCCTCCCCCGTAGCCTCGTCCTTCACTGTGCCAAGGGACACAAGCCGCTTGTGCTTCGTGACGCCGGTGTCCTCGCGCCATAAGCGCACCTCGACATTGCCGGCGTCGTTAAGTCGTATCTCGCGCCACTGCTTCACAAGCACAATACCCCAATCACCGTCTTCTATCTCTGCTTCCTCTTCCAGCACAACCATCACAAGAGACGCTTTGCCATCCACAATCTGGTAGCGCCAGTTGATGATGGCCTCAGCATGGTAGGCCTTGATGAGAGGATGGCCAAGCGCCTCGGACCAATCCACGAACAAGCCATGTCGCCCGACTGCCAGGTTGTTCTGCAGTACGCTCTGCGACTGCTGGTACAGGCTGACGCCCAGGCCGTCACAGTCCTCCAGCAGGTACTCGAGCTCTTTGGGCAGCTCGGTCACAGGGTCACGGTGAAAGGCCAGGCCGACTAGCCCTTCGAGTGTGAACTGCGTCGCAGGGTACCAGACAGCACGCTGACGGTAGGCCTTGTTCCGTGCTACGTTCTCGACACTGGCGTCCGCGGCGTTGAGCTGTGGCAGATAGATGTCCGTGCGCAGGGCATTGTCCCCGGACACCACGTCGCGCACGACCATCCAACGCTCACGGATGGGTTGCGGCACACGGTTAAAGCCGACGTCGGTTGTGATGCTTGTGACAACAGCCATGATGCCGCCCTACTTCTTTGAAAGCCAACGTGTGAACGCGCCACGGATGCCACCGACCATCTCGGTGCGCTCTGCATCCTTTGCCAGTGTGCTCACGATGCGCGACACAAGCACGTCTCGCCATTCAGGACGTCCACTCCATGACCCAGCAGGTAAGCCCTCCATGAATTCTCTCACCTCGATCATGAGTAGGCGTTGTTCTTCAGATAGCATAGCGTGCTCCTTAGCCGTTCGTGCTGAAACCCATGTTGATCGTCATTGCGTCTGTGGCTTCCTTGAGCAGCCTATAGCCACTCTCGTCCGCAACGTGGTCTTCCGCGTCCGTGTCAATGTCGTCCGGCTTCTTCTCATCACGTGGCAGCACAGGTATGGTGCGAATGAACTGCGGGCACGTGTTGAATATGAATATGCCCGCGTCTTCCATGCGAGGCTTTAGGGACGCTGCCATACGCCCACGCATCAACGCCCAGCGCCGCATCCGTGAGCCTGGCGTCTTGTCCGCCTTCGACCAGTAAACACCGAGCGCAGCCTGCTGCTTAGCGGGGCTGTCGCCGTTGATCTCGTCAAAGATACTCGAGTCAGCGGGGCCTTGCACGCAGCGCATGTGAATGCCCCACTCCTTCTGCCGCTCAATGATGCCCGCGGCAATGGTGCGGTCCGAGAGGCGCAAGCCTTGATTCGGTTTACCGTTCCAGCCATACCACTCACCAATGCGGAACAGTGTGCCTCGAGGATAGCTCCAGCGTTTGCCGCTAGCAAGGTAGCATTCCGTGCCATCACTCTCGGCCCACCAGCCCACGCTAAAGGGCTTACTGCTTCCCCAGTCGAACGCACGGTCCACTGTCCACGAAGGCGGAATGGCGAATGGCTCAAGTACATGCCTCTCCCTGCTCCACACGTCGTCGAACATACCGCCGGCCACGATGTCCCAGTCACCCTCCAGCATGGCACGCACAAGGGCAGGGTTGCCAAGCCCCGCCAGGCGCGCTCTGTAGGTCGGGTCGGCCTTGAGGAGTGCAGGGTTGTCCGCGAGCCTGGCTGGTATGAAGGAGCGTATTAGACCGCCCTCCTCTTCTTCCATCTGCCTAAGTTGGAACGGCGAAGCGTTGTCGATGAAGCAGGCCTTGACCCAAGTATGCCCAATGCCGCCAGGGTTGCCGGAGACGAGCACTCGCGGGAAGAGGCCAACATACTCGGGAGGCACCGCAAGACCCACCATGCGGACACGGCCTCTGAGGTAGGTATACATCGACTCGGTCCAGTGCGTGATCTCATCGATAAGCAGCACATGAATCTCAGCACCTTGATAGTTATAGATGTCATGCTCGTATTGGCAGTGACAGAGGTGAATGACAGAGCCATTGTAGAAGCGTATCTGTCCTAGCCCGTAATTGATCTTGCACCATCGGAACAGTATCCAAGAAGCCAGCAGCATAGGAAAGGACGTTGGCCCTTCCATGTGATTCTTGTTGAGGTCGGGGAACGTCCTTCGGAATATGTAGACCTGTAAGCCAGGTATCAGCACGCACCATGCAATAGCGGCCACTCGCATGAGGAAGCTCTTGCCGCCGCCCGCGGCTCCACCATAGAGAAGCTCTGTTGCCTTAGACAGGAACGCGAGTCCCTGCTTATATTGCAGACGAAGAATGGTCCCGAGGTCAGGACTTGGATTCATCGTCACTAGGCTTGCCCTCGATGTGGACAGTCAACACCGGCGGGGCTAGTGGCGCGCCTCCTGGGCCTGTGACTTCGGTGCGTGTGAGCTTCGGAGCCACGTATTCGGCTAGCTTGTTCAGCAGGTCTAGGGCCTTGGCTGGGTCCGCTACGACTGGGATGTGCACAGTCTCGCGGACACCCTCTGGGCTGGTCTGGTACTGGCCAGGCACGCCGTTCGCCACCTGCGAGAGCCACAAGCGCACGTTGTCGCCGTTCTCGTCCACGAGGTCTTGGATGATGCTCTTGAACTCGCGTGTCACTTTGTTCGGCACTCCCTTCGTGCGTCCAGCACCTTCCGGCCTCTGGCCACGAAAATTCCAGCCTCGAGAACGGTCTTCGGGGTCGCGGTCTTCACTCATAGCCTTAGATCGTTAGCAAACGTTTGTTTCACGTCAAATGGTGAAAAGTATAGGTCGAAAACCACGAGGCGACAAGCGCAGCCCACGTTCTTAATCGACACCGCCACTTTGTCTAAGGCGATAAAACATAAACGGCGCAATCTTTACGTTAGAGTCAATGTCGTTGCGAAGGTGTTTAGTTAATTCCGACTTAGTCATGCCATTCGATTTCTTATCTATTGAAACCACCATAAATGCACCATGACCATTCACCGCCACGTGAACTCCTTTACTCGATATGTCCGTACAGAGCGCTGACTCACGCAAGCTATATCGGCTTTGTCCAATCTTCCACACCGCACCAGGAAACAGTGCTGTTAGCCTTTCCAATATTTCTTTAACTGCTTTATCTTGTCTAGCTTGATCAAGCTTCATACTTTGCTCCTGAATAAAAACACAACAGTCAACACCGCAACTAAAGTAACCATCGACCAAACGACCAATAAAAACGCCGTTTCCCCATCCCTCCCTTATATACCTCCGCCACACGTAGGATGGGGAAAACAGGGAATCTCTGGTGTTTTGGTTGTTCGGTACAGCTCGACGGTGTTGAAACCGAAAACCATAGTCCGTATTCACATATCGTCTCCGCTATGGGAACGCTCCGGCTTCGCTTGAATATAGAACTGCTTACCAAGCTCCGACAGGCGTACCCACTTCCATTTCCACACAGCACCAACCTTCTTATCCTTCATTGCGTCCATGCTGTAGTCCTCCTTATTGCCGTCTTCTGTTTCTTCTGTCCAACGCCGTTTCTTCGTCTTAAGAGTATCGGCAAACGTGAACGGTGTCTTGTGTTTGTCGATACTCCTAGACGTACACCATAGCCGGTACATCCGATAGAACGCGTCCTTCTCAATCATGTTCTGGTCCTTGATGGCCAGCCACTTGTCCATCTTTTCTTTGGTACCACCGCGAGCACTCAACGCTTCCAATTCTTCACACTCGGGCTTGCTAATAAACACTGTGCACGCAGTAATGAAGTTAGACACCGAATCTAGTGTGCTGCGATGGTCGGCAATCTGGTTCAAAATCTTCTGCGGTGTTTTTACTATCCCGTCCGTCTGAAGATATTTAATTGAGCACTCCACAGCCCAACGCAACACCGCACTACAGCCTTTCTTGCTTCGAGTCCATTCCAGCAGTGTCTGGTCCCAGACATAGTCGGCCTCGGTATCCTCTAGCGGGCCAAACTTCTTCTCGCATGGGAACAGTTTCAACCGTGCGAACATGGCATCGTCGTCGGCATTTAACTTTGGCTTGAAGTTCGTGGCCAGGGTGAACTTGTGTGTGGCATGAAACACTTTGAAGTTCTGAAAAGCATGACGTCCCTTTAGCGTCGCTTCGCCAGTCAACGACTTAACCATTTCGGCCTTGAGTTCCGCTCCCTCTGCCGTTTCGGACCCGTAGGCGAAACGCACGCCGTAAAGATCCATCTTCGCATAGAAGTCATTGTTGTCGGAGCCGTTGCGACTCGTCTCCAGGAAACCACTAGGTAGAGGACATGCGTACCCGCCACCAGTGTTGCCGAGCGCGTAACCGAGTGCGTCCATCAACAGGCTCTTGCCGTTGCTACCGCTGCCCCACATCACGACAAGTGAACGATCGTTTCGTTTCCCGGTAATGCTATAACCTATCCACATACAAAGGAATTCGTAGAGCTCCTCATCTTCGCCGCACATTCGCCAGACTGCCTTCTCCCACCGCGAATAGTCAATGTCTGGGTCGTAGTCCGTGCCCGTACATCGTGTGAGGTAGTGTTCGGGCTTGCGATGATGTAGCTTGCCGGTGTTGAGGTCGACCAATCCATTCGCACAATTCAACACCGTGTCGCCGGGATTCATTTGCTGCCGCTTTGTCCAATGGATGGTTTTCAGGTGCTCGTATAGTAGCTTGCCAATGGTGCTGATCGTATTGCCCTTGCCACAACGCTGGATCAACTTAATGATACCAGCCTGGCTCCGAGATAGTGCTTCACGCTCGGTAGCGTCGTTTGTCGCCTGGAGTCGTATCTGTATGTCAACGAGCTCGCGCGTGTAGTCCGTGACGATGGTCGAGACATACGTATTGATCTGTTCTCGGATCGAATAGCTTGTCCACGTCCCCGTCTCCTTACGGTACAGGAATATTTCCGAACCCTTCTCACCTGCGTCGTCCATGCAAAACAGATGTCTATATTTGTCGTGGAACTCGCGCATGATGTCTGTGTCTTGACGCCCTGCACCGACGGCCTCAACGTACTCGGCGACGTCCGGCGACGGTATGTTAGGTACATCATCTTGTGGCTCGAGGCGTTTGCGTCGTTCATTCTCATCCGATCGTTCGTTTAAGTCATCAAATGGGTCGGTCACGTGTTATCTCCATAGAATGGGCCGCGTCTGCGCTGGCCTTCCTTAATCACTTGCTCGGTTACCCATGACTCGAGGTCGCCCCAATTCTTAGTCTCACAGTGCCCGTGATGACACTTGAAACCACCCATATAGCCGTTCTTCTGCATGGGAGGGGCCACCGCAGCGCCGGTGTTGCTGCGTGCGGTGTGACTGTCGATCCATGGACACTTAATGTCCATCCAACCTGTCATAGACGTACTCTTGATACGTCCAAGTCGTTTGAGTGCGTACTTGATTAGCTCGTAGCAGCGTTTGCGTTCCAGTGTGACACCGTCGTTCGGTTCCACAAAGACTTTGACGTGTTCAATGAGTCCGAACTCGTCGCGCAACTCACGCCACGACGTTCGCATACTTGGACGCCAGTGCATGACCTGGCAGCGCCAGGGCTTGCCGTCGACTATGCTAGTAGGCTTACCGTTAACACCGTCAGGCAGGCGCAACACGCGCGTAACCCCAGCCATGCCAGGGTCCGTTCCGTCTCCAGTAAGTCGGACAATGATTTGTCGTATGGCGTCGGTGACACGGTCGGCATTGTCTATCGGTTGTTCTAAGAAGTAAGTGGCTTGGTGGTTGCCGGGCGAGGTCTGGACGACCAGTGTGGGCACAATGCCGAGCTTGTTCAACAAGTCCAGCGGGAGCTTCGTGCCAAGGTCATCGATCATAATGGCCCACGTGCGGCTGAACTGTGACTTGCGTCGCTTGAACCGTCCATCTTCTTCCTTGAAGCTGCTGATGGCTACGTAGTTGTTGCGGTCGTGGTGGAGGGGACAGGACCCGCCGCCCCACGGTATACCGGCCCACGCCTGCGGGTCAGCTTCGCTCGGGTTGCCTCTGACGGAGCAAAGGACAGCACGTTCGTCTGGTGCTAGGCCCTTAAATAATTCTGCGAGAACAATTTCGTTTGAAATGCCAACGAGGGCGGGCATGCTTTCTAGCCTTTCTTGTCAGTAAAACACGTACAATTTAACCCCCCACTTTACCACCAATTTTTTGAGGGCGGACCCGTTGCCCTCCCTGTTTTTCCTGGTACAGTCCAGTCATCCCCAACCCCAGAAAGCTACGAATGGAACTCAATTGCTTGTTTGAAAACGAACACTTCATTGTCTGCCAGGTCAAGGGCAGCGGCGCCTTACATACGGAGGGCATTGAGGTCGTCAGCAAGGACAACCACATGACCGCGTACCTCACCGGCGGCATGCGTAAACTGTTCATGCGGCAGGTGGCCGACTGGCGCGAACATACACCAGAGGAGGCGGTTGTCGAAGCACGCCTGGAACAGTTCCTAGTGCTGAACGCGAACCCTCTTGTGCTCCACTAACCTCTTCACCACTCAGAAAGCAAAGAAATGCAAAATCCCGTCACCAGCAACTGGCCCAATACAGCATGGGCCACCAAATCCGACTCACCCTTCGGTACCATCGACTTGCAACCTGGCACCCGTTTCGGCTCACTCACCGTCCTCAAGCGCGCACCCAATGTCGGCAGCAACCGCGCCTTCGTGGTGCAGTGCGACTGCGGTGTTGTCAAACCCATCCAAGGTCGGTACCTCCGTCTCGGTAAGGCCAAGTCCTGCGGCTGTCTCAACGTCAGGACCATAGACGGCGAAAAGAAGAGCAAGCACCCACTCTACCAAATTTGGAAGAACATGATTCTGCGGACCTCCAAATGGTGGCACACCGGCTACGCCAACTGCGGCGCACACGGCGTTCGTGTCTGTGAACGCTGGTATACGTTTGAAAACTGGTTGGAGGACGTCGGAGCACGGCCAGCAGGGACCATGTTCTGCCGGCTGGACAGGTCCAAGCACTACGAACCTGGCAACGTTGGCTGGCTAACACCCATCCAGCGCCGTGCTGCCTATCACCCGAAGTACGCATGACTACCGTTGTTCTAGTCTGGATGCTAGTCATGACTGGCGGCGAGTCCAAGGGCCGTATGATCGGTCCATTCCAATCCGAGGCTGCTTGTGAGAAGGTACGACTGGTCTTTAATCACCGAGCCGGTGTTGTTCGCGACGCTGGTGTCTGCGCGGAGGTGATGAAATGACCGAACCACTCCCGCCACGGTTCAAATATAAGACCGCGCCTCGAGGCAAGCAAAAGGAAGTCATCGAGGACACCTGGGACCGGCCTGCATTGGCTTATTTATGCAGGCCGGGCACTGGCAAGACCAAGATCGGTCTCGACCACGCCGCCATGAACTTCCTGGCGGGCCGTATTGATGCTCTTCTGGTGATCTGTCCCGACGGTGTGGACCGCCAATGGCTCGACGAAGGCGTCCCGAAGCATTGTGCCGTGCCCGCGGTCTGCTGTAACTACTACTCACGGATGCGTAAGATTGCGTACGAGAAGCTTGAACGCCTTGTCCTGGCAACACCGCCGAATGACACGTTGTTCATTCTCACCATGTCGTTCGACGCCTTGCAGACACCTCGAGGCAAGAAGATCGTGAAGCTGCTGCAGTCCGTCAAACGCTACATGGTGGATGTCGACGAGTCACACCGCACCAGCAACCCGCGTAGTGACGTCTATAAGGCCGTGAAGCCTGTTGTGCGTGGCGCCAGGGTGCGGCGCATAGGGACAGGCACACTCATCCGGCAGAACCCGTTTTCCGCCTGGGGACAGTTTGAGCTTATGGGCGATGCTATGCTGGGCTTTGCCAGTCTCGCGTCGTTCAAGTCCACTTACGCGGCCATGCTGGCCCCAACGAACCCGCTGGTCCAGCACATTATGAAGAACCTCAACGCGAAGGGTCGTGTGAGGCGGGATTCCATGGGCAACCCCATCTACCCGAAGATCATTGCCAAGGACGATGAGGACAAGCCTGTCTACCGGAACCTCGGTGACCTTCGCAAGCGCATCGAACGGCTGTCCGCATTCTTGACGCTAGCAGACGTCAACGGTGTTGAACCCATCGTGAACGAAAACTCACGCTACGTCAAGCTCTGTAGTCACCAGCAGGTGCTGTACGACGAGCTCTTAAGATGGGGCGTGGCCCAGGCACCCGGCGGACAACTGACTACAGAGGGTGCCCTGGCCCTGGCTATCCGCCTGGCGCAGGTTGTCGGCGGTTTTGCTCCGTCTGACGACGACCCACAAGCGCAGCCCATCACCCAGGACGGCGAGAACCCCAAGGTGCAGGAGCTGCTTCAACTTGCCTTGGAATGCGAAGGCGAGAAGCTGGTCGTCTGGTGCCGGTTCAGTGCCGAGATAGACACAGTCGCGGACACGCTAAGGCGTGTCTGTGGCGGTGAGGCGGTGACCGAGTACCACGGCCGCATGACGGCAAAAGAAAAGGACGCCAGCAAGCTCCGGTTCATCCACGACCCGACGTGCCGCTTCTTCGTAGGGCAACAAAAAGCGGGAGGCACCGGCCTGGACGGCTTACAAGGCGTCGCCTCATACATGGTCTTCTACTCGAATGACTATTCGTACCTCGAGCGACTCCAGGCCATTAGCCGTCTCGCCCGTACAGACGGGGCCAACACCGTGCAGGTCTACGACCTCATGGCGCAGCACACAATTGACGAGGACATTGTTCGTTGCCTCAGATCAGCCGAGGATGTCAGTGACGTTGTTTTACGGGCAGCGGTCGCGCACGTATGGGAACACTGAAACCCAGCTTTTCCACTACAATAACCACTTACCATTTAGAAAGGGTATCACCATGAAACCCGGTCGCGTTTTCATCACTCAGAATCCGATGCGTCGGAACGTCTATAACGACCTTGTCTACAAGTACGACCTCACCGCAGCCCGCGAATACGGCAGCCTCGAGGTGCTGTTGCCCTCCGGCCCTGTGCTGATCTCCCCGCAGCTTGCAATCGTGAAGATGCGGCAGCAGCTCCGTGACTTCAAGCCGAACGACTGGCTGCTGTGCCTGGGTGACCCTGTAGTCATTGCCGCGGCCAGCGCGATCGTCGCCAGTGTCAATGGCGGTGTTATTCCAGTGCTTGTCTGGGATCGCCAGGTCAAGAAGTATCTTGCAATCGTGGTAGACATCCACGCGGTAAGGCCATCCGAAGAATTGGCCGCGTAGTTCCTCAACCTAGAAAGGATGAAAGATGTTGATTCACAAGAAAAGTGTGCTCACGGATAAAATGAACACCATGGACCTCCCGGTGACGCGGGAGCAGGTGAACAAGTGGAGGACGAGCGGCATGCTCATCCAGGATGTCTTCCCTGGCCTCACACCCATCCAACGGCAGTTCCTCATGTCAGGTGTGACCGAGGAGGAATGGGAAAAAGCCTTCGGCGACGAAGACAACATCGACCCGACCGACCTCATGAAGATTGCTTCGACGGCTGGTAAGACCGTGATCATTGTCGACGGCGAAGGTAATGTGAAGGGCGAGTTGCCATGAACGAAGACCTACGCGCAGACAACACCGAGAACAACTGCACCGTTGACTCCGATCCACCGGACCAGCACTCTCGCCCGCATTACTGGCAGTGGGAGAGCAACGAAAGCAACTACCGCATCTGCTCAACATGCGGCCGACGCGAATTCAACAACAGAGCAGGGAAACTAGCACCATGATTGACGGACCCATCACACAGGACACCGAGTACGTCGAGGACTCCACTGGTGAAATATTCACCGTGCTCTCCGGCACCGAGGACGACGGCAAGCACACAACGACGGTGCTCAAGGTGCTGGGCACCGAGCTCCCAGCCGTGGTCTACTACAGTACGAGCGACGCCTCCAAGACCATCGTCGTCTCCGAAGCAGCATTCCGCCAAGACTTCAGCCCGAGTGCCACACCATGAGCGGACCAGACTTCAGCGACGTTGACTCCGGCCCGCCACGCGAGGACCACCTGCAGATGCTGGTGAGCATGGCCGACAAGCTACGGGCGAAACTCAACGCCGTGGCCGACGCACAAGCCGAGCTCGACCGCCTCACGGCGGACCTCAACCAGTTCCAGCTCAGCGTGCTCCCCGAGGCCATGGAGCTGGCCGGTGTTGCCAACTACACACTCTCAGACGGCACGACCCTCATGGTACGCCCGGACCTCAAGGCGAACATCACAATCGAGAACCGTCCCTATGCCCACGACTGGCTACGCCTGCACGGACATGGCGGTGTCATCAAGGAAGCATTCAACGTAGACGTTCGTACACTAACAGAGGAGCAGCGCACTTGGCTTCGCAGCGCGATAATGGAGTTCGGCGTAACCCCAGAGAGCATCGAATCAATTCACGCCGCGACGCTCAAGTCTCTCGTCAAAGAGTTGTTGGAAGAAGGTACCGCTCTGCCACCTTCTATCAACGTGTTCCAGTTCAAAAAGGCAGAGCTCAAAGAGCAGAAAGCAAGGAAATCCAAATGACCGACGAAGTAACCACCTCCACCATCCCCAAGGCAACGCCGCAGGAGCAGCCTGCCGCCAATGGCGATGTCGCAGTACGTCCAGACAATGCTGTGACGACCACGGCGTCGGACGACTTCAGCGGCTTTGCCGGCGAAGGGTTCCAGGGTTTGAGCAAAGAAGACCTGGCAATCCCGTTCCTGACCATCCTGCAGTCTGGTTCCCCGCAGCTCAAGCGCAGCGAGGGCGAGTACATCCCAGGCGCCGCCGAGGGCATGCTCTACAACAGCGTCACCCGCGAGGTCATGGACCCTGTGGCCAAGCACATTTTTGTCGTGCCCTGTGCCTACGACCGGCACTTCGTCGAGTGGCGCATCCGTGAGAACGGCGGCGGGTTCAAAGGCCAGCACAGCGTCGAGGACGGGTTGAAGCTGCTCGAGAAGTCCATGCGCGACGACAAGAACCGTGACATCATTGAGTCGGGTAACCAGCTCAACGACACACGGACGTTCTTCGTTATGATCTACGACAAGGAAGAAGGCTACGCGACACCTGCGCTCATTACCATGACGTCGACGCAGATCAAGAAGGCCAAGCAGTGGCTGATGCAACAGAACCTGCTCAAGCTCAAGGGTCCGAATGGTCCCTACACGCCTCCCATGTTCGCCAGCAAGTGGCGGGTCAACACCGTCCCCGAGTCCAACGAGAAGGGCAGCTGGATGGGCTGGGCGTTCTCCCACGAGGGCTATCTAAGTGGCCCACAAGACCCGGTGTTCGTCGAGGCCCTGAAGTTCGCCAAGAGTGTCAAGTCCGGTACCGTCAAGCCAGACTACTCCAAGGCACCTGAAGGTGCTGTTGGCGATGACTCTGATATCCCCTTCTAGCATCACCGCCGCCGGGCGACAGCGGCGTAAGCTCATGGGGCGTTGATGGTCTCCACGGACCCCATGAGCACTGAAGACAAATATGTCATTCACCGAAATCACAGTCTGTGCCGCACGCGTCCTGCTGCTCGTTGCGGTCATCGTATGCGCTACAGTGTTCATCTACCTATTCTTCTTTTCACTCCCATGACGACGAATCTCCCCGATTGCATTCTGACCGGCTGCTACTTCCACAGCCCACTCGAAGCCAAGTTTGTGCGAGGCGACCTGCACCGCCTGGGCGACTGCTACATAGTGACCGCCAACACCGTCGAAACGAACAATGCCGACTGGCTGTACGGGCAACCGCCCGCTAACGACATGGTTGTGTCGGCCATGCAGTCAGCCTTCTTTGAAAGGCGAGGGGTTATCGTTTTTACTACTAAAGTAGCCGTATTCAACAAACGGGCCGAGGAATACCTGGGGAAATGGTTGTCCCCTAATAGTAGGGTGTAGCTCTGGAACAACTGGTTCCAATTCTTTTCCGCCTGGGTCGCGGATGGGGCAGGCAAGTGGGGTACATTACATAGGTCGCCCAAGCGATACACCAACAAACCCCACCAGAAAGGCACACCATGTTCTACGTCATCACCAAAACCTTCAACGCCAACAACGAGCGCACCCTGCTGGCACAGTTCGAAAACCGTGAGGCAGCTCGTGAGTTCGCCCGTAGCAACGAAGGTTCGGTCAAAAACGATGCTGAATTCGCTCAGCTGACAACGGACTTGAAAATCGCCCCCATCGCCTCCCCCACCGCAACCCAGGAACCCATTATGACCCACGAAACCAGCCCCGCCGCAGACAAGACCGACGACGTCATCACCAATGTGACCGCTCCCGAAGAACACCCGAAGGCATCCAGCTCCATCATGGACGCAGCCGAAGAAGTGGCCGGCGAACAAGCCAAGCGCACCACGATTGGCAAGAAGGCCAAGGAAGAACCCAAGCGTGTCAAAACGTCGGACGAGGTAATGGCCCAGGCCCGCGAACACGCAACCGAGCTGGCCAAGCTGGTTCGCACCGCCCAGCTCAACAAAGTCAGCTTCCCTCGGGAACTGGCCCTGTGGAACAACCGTGTCCTCACCCGCGGCGACGTCATCCAGCTCGTGGAAGAACAACGTCTCGGCATCAGCCCGGCAACCGTGAGCTCGCAGTACCAATTCGCCCGCAGCTCCAAGTGGGAAGCCCACGTAGAACGTGCTGCCAAGCGCGGCAACAGCGGCGAGGACCGTGCTGCCAAGAAGGCGGCGGAAGCCGAGGAAAAGGAAAAGGCCAAGGCCGAGCGCGAGGCCAAGGCCAAGGAGCGTGCCCTAGCCAAGGAAGAAGAACGGGCAGCTGCCAAGGCCAAGTCCCAGGCCGACCGCGAGGCGCGGGCCAAGGAACGCGAGGAAGCCAAGGTCAAGCTCGAGCAGGACCGCCAACAAGCCGCACGTGACCGTCAAATTGCCAAGGAAAAGCTGGACGAAGAACGGGCAGCTGCCAAGGCCAAGCTCGACGAGGAGCGTGCCGAGGCCAAAGCCAAGGTTGACGCAGAACGTGCTGCTGCCAAGGAGGAAGCCAAAGCCTAACTCAACCCGCGGGGCCAAGTGCCCCGCTCTTAGAATTATCCCCACCTAGAAAGGTCAAGAAGTGAACACAACCAAATCCCGTGCTTCCGCCCAGACGCGCGCCACGAAGCGCATCCTCAATACCCGCGAACTCATCCAGCTCAGTGACTGGCTACGTACTCCTGGCCACCTCGAGGGCCTGGGCACCTACCAAGACGTCCTGGACAAGGTCAACGAGCTGAAGGTGCTGGACAAGCCAGCTTCTCTCAGCAGCATCTCACACACAATGGTCTCGCTCGGCTACAAGCTCACTCGCACCAGGAAGCCGCGTGCAACACCGGCTAACGGCAACAGTGACGCGGTGTTGCGTAAGCTCACCGAGGTCGTGGCCCAGCTTTGCGCCTACGCCCTGCTCGACACCGACACCCCGAACAAGGACCGGCTTAAAGCTGAGCTGGCCGAGCTGCACAAACTCCTGGAGGTTCTGTAATGCCCATCCACCGCGCAAACAAACCCTACGACCCCAACGACAACGCGCCAGGCACGACGTTCAGTAGGCCGGTGGACCCCACCTACCTGGACCCCATGAGGGCGCCCCCAAAACCGGGCGTGTCTGGCGGGCTGCTGGCGTGGACCCTCACCTGTGCCGCCATCACGATAATCACCGGCATTGTCTTGTTCTTGCTCTACAAGTGAAGCAACAAGACAAGCCAGTGCCACGCGACAAGCCAGGTCCAACACGCGACAAGCCTTCTAGGCCACCGGAACCAAAGCCACGAAGTTCTGCTGTATAATTAGCACATGAACAAACGTACCCTCTCAGACCTGCAACAGAAGTGGCTCGCCTCCAACTGCGAGCGCAGCCAGTTCCTCAGCTCCATTGCCGTCCAGTACGGCGAACGGGGCTGGATTTCAGAAGCACAGTACCAAGCCCTGGCCAAGTGGGCAGCCAAGGACCCGAGCGTCAGGTGGTAAAAATATAGCCCGACAGTACCCTCAAAATGGGGTACTTTCGGGCTATAATTTAATCCCCAACACCAGAAAGGTTACACGTGAAATTGCTTGTCATCCCCACCACACGGAACTCCCAGGAGCACCCCTATTACCCCCTCACGGCTACGGGCAACGAACAGGAGCTCATCACCGTAATCAATCAAGTCATTCTCGACGACGAGGAGCTGGAAACCGCATCCGTCGTGGCCGAACTGGCTGGCATACTACCCGACGACGCTCCCCTGTCCCACATTGTCAATTGGGTCAACCGTGTCGCTCGTGACATCGAGGTGCAGTTGGAAATAAACGACTAGCACAAATTATTTTGGCCCCGGAGTCATTCCGGGGTGAATCTAGGGTACATTAACCCATCGACACAACGGTTGTGTCGGACAACAGAAAGCCAGAAATGATCCAGCACATCGAACTGAACCCGAACAAGACCTACGCAACCCGCGAGAACGCAGTCAAGGCCGTTGAAAAGGCCTTTGGCGAACGCGTGACGGCCCAGAACGGCGAACGCCTGTCCTACATCCTGAGCGTCAACGCGGCAGGGCGTTTCTTCCCGGTGTTCCTTGGCGAGCGTGCACTTCAAGCTGGCGTCCACTTCACCTTCTGCGTTGCAAACTAAATCAAAAGAGAAGGGGCCAAGTGCCCCTCGAGGAACAACAGTGTATTTCAAGAATATTCCAGCACGCCCGAACTGCATCTACTGCGGCAAGCCGGTGGCCGACGAGGCCTGGGACGAGGAGTCCTACTCGTGGTTCAGTTACGGCCCGAACTGCATGCTGTCCCACCCGAACGGACGCTATGCTGTCCGTATGACCGAGGGGGACTTGTCCATCATCTACTCCGTCAAGCTCACCACAATGGCCCGCGCGGTGTCGATGGCGGACTACCTTACCCGGATGAATCCGCAGTACAAAGGCAAGGTCACGTTCACCGCGGTGGACCTGGGCAAGGGCGTCGCCCATGAATGCAAAACCAATCACCACTAGGAGAACAAAAATGAGCTTCGAACAATACGCACAGACCATTGCCGAGAAGGCAGAGGCACGGGCAGCTGCCCTGGCCGCCATGCAACCCCTCTACGAGGCCGCCCGCAAGCGCATCCTGGACGACCTCAAGTCCGACGGTCTGGTGGAGGCCATCCGTCGCTTCGAGATGCGAAAATTGGCAATTGATAGAGCCATCAACGAAACGCTCTAATAGTTGAGCTATAATCCAGGTATCGAAACCCCATAGGGGGTTTCGAACCCCAGAAATCAACCCCGCCAGAAAGGCTACCATGAACGACCAAAATTTCAACACCGAGCGCGCCTCCGTCCTGCGCCGCATCCAGAAGCTGCTGGCCATCGCCGAAGACAACCGTGCCAACGAGCACGAAGCAGCCGCAGCTGCCGGCCAGGCCGAAAAGCTCATGCGCAAGTTCGACATTGACTACGCTGATGCCATCGCCCAGGACATCCGCAAGGGCCACGGCGAGAACATGACGACCGTGGACGTCATGGCGACCGCTACAGTCGGCCCCATGCTGTGCAAGCAGGTCCCAGGCTGGGCACAGTGGATTGCCGTAGCGGTGGCCGACATGCACGACTGCGGTGCACGTAACGCTCACATGCGTACCGCCAAGGGCCAGGAAGCCTGCATCCGGTTCTTCGGGTACGACACCGACGTCAAGGTCGCCGCCTGGACGTACGAGTACCTCATCTCCACCGTCAACCGCCTGTGCAAGGCGTTCCGCAAGGACGCACGGTACATTGCCGGCGGTCGCGTGGTCATGAATTCCTACCGCAGCGGCATGGCAATGGGCATACTGCACAACATCAAGGCTATGGCCGCGGAACGCCACCATGAGCAACAGCAGGCGGTCGCCAGCCGGGCGCTGGTCGTGGTGAAGAAAGATGCCATCGCCGAGAAGTTCGGTGCGTTCCAGTACGCCACCAAAGAGTCCAAGGCCAAGGTCGACTTCACTGCGTACCACGACGGCCACGCCGCAGGTAAAAAGATTGACGTCAACCGCCGGGCCGTTGGCAATGACGTCACCAAGCAGGGTCGGCTGAACTGAAATCCAACAAATCCCACTGACACAAACTGTTACATCTAAGTGAGGCAACCCATGCCCGTTGCCCACTTTTCCCGATACAATACGTACATCGCAACACGGTGTTGCGGTTAACCAGTAACTAGAAAGGCCTACCATGTCCAAGCTCATCGCCCTTACCAATTCCGACATCGCCCGCGCAGCTCCCAGCGTGTTTGCCAACGAACCCGCACCCGGCGCTTCCGACCGTTATCAGTTCGTTCGCACCGCCGACGTCATCGACACCATGCGCACCGAAGGCTGGGAAGTCGTTCAGGTGTCCCAGTCGCGCACCATGAACTCGGAAAAGAAGCCCTACGCCAAGCACCTCGTGCGTCTGGTGCACAACGACTACCTCAACGGCAAGCTGGCCGTAGGTGACTTCGTCCCTGAAATCGCCATGACGAACAGCCACAACCGCACGTCGTCGTATCAAATGATGGCGGCCCTCAAGGTGCTGGCCTGTCTCAACGGCCTCATGATTCCCTCGGCCGAATACGGTAGCATTCGCGTGCTGCACAACGACCCCAAGATGATGGACCACATTCTGGACGGCACGAACATCATCCGCGAAGTCCACGCTAACACTGCGCTCCTGCGGGTCGAGAAAATGAAGCAGGTGGAGCTCACCAAGCAGCAAGCCATCGAGTTCGCTACGGGCGCAACCCTCCTGAAGTGGGGCGAGAAGCGCGAAGACCACGTCGACGGCCTCCTGTCCATCCGCCGGGCAGAAGACGATAGCAACACCCTCTGGTCGGTGTTTAACCGGGTCCAGGAGAACGCCATGAAGGGCGGGTACGTCGCCCAGGACCGCGGCGGTCGCACCATCACCGTGTCCGGTATCAACGCCGTGAACCGGGACATCGACTTCAACGCCGGCATCTGGAACTTCGCCAACCGTGTTCTGGACATCGTGGCCAAGTAATCAACTATAATGGGGCTTCGGCCCCACAACAGAAAGCACCAGAAATGATCACCTCCGATTGCAACACCCTCGACGTCCTTACCGTCGCCAGCCTTCACAGCTACACGGCCGAGGCCTCCAGCCTGGGCTGGCCCCCTGGCACCTGGCCCGTCGCCTTCACGTTTGTCGACTTCCTCGGCAACGGCCAGCACTTCAACCGCACCGAATACCACTTCGAGGGCAACGACCGCGACCTCATTGCCGTCGACTACAGGCAGAACCTCGGCTGCGTCACCATCCGGGTCTACAATGACTAACACGAACATTCCCTGGGCACAATGGCCCGAAGAACAGAAGGGCCGTGTGCGTAAAGAAATCACGGTACTTCTGGGCTTGCGCTGCATCGAAGAGCGCCCGCAAGTCATCCACGCCGTGCTCTACGAGCTTTACCCCTACGCCATCAAAGACCCTGCCTACGACACGCTTGTACGCGACATCTTCGCCGACGTCCGAAGCATCAGCCCCTCATGTGAACACCTCAAAGAGAACACTATGCCAGCATCAAACGAGAAACAACACACAGACGAAGAACTGCTACGGCAAGCCAGGCGCGTGCTACGACTGTGCGTCGGTGTCAACCCCTACGGCACGGCAGATAACGCCGCCCTGGCGCGGGATGCTAGGGCCAAGGCACACAACCTACTCGACGCCCTGGACCGACGCCTGGGCCTTACTGGCGCACGCTACGTAGACTGAGGACGGTATGGGCTACGCAATCACTCACTCCCTGGCCAACGGCCTCACGGCGAACCTGTCCGTCTCCAAGCCTGGCGTCTACGCCGTCTACGGGCCGGACGGCAAGTTCATCACCTACGCGAAGAACATTACCGTCGCAAAAGAATACGCGAGGAACTACGAACCCGAGATGAATCCGGGTTATAATTGTGCATCAACACAGAAAGGTACATCATGAAAATCTCCCATGCAAATCGGTTCAAGGTCGGCGACATCATTCGTGCATACGAATTCCAACCGATGGCGGGCCGTGACGACTGCTACCACGAAGGCAAGGTCGTCGAAACGTGCAACCGCGAACATGGCTTCGACGCATACATCCTCGAGGTCACCCGCCACGTCTTCGGCGGGCAGCAAGAATCGTTCCGCCCTGGACTGCAAGTCATGGTGCCTCACCTCGTAGCGTTCCGGGAATACAGCCACCGCATTGTGCCCCTCTAACCTTGTTTATAGGGGCGTTTTGCCCCTATAATTAAACCTCCACAGAAAGGCAATAAACGTGTCCACAGAACAGAATGGAATGGCCATCAGGGCCAACCGACATCGGAACATGGTCTGCGTCTTCAAGCGCGGTCCCAAGCTAACACACTACGTCGGCATCAGCGGTCCCCAACTCGCAGTCTGCACAGTCGACAACGATCACTTCGAACGCGAGTTCTCCCACATCCCAGTCAAGAAGGTAGCCGGTGTTGACCTTGAGTACACTCCGGTTGATTTTGCGACCAGCTACATGAAGGCAGAGGCACGCAAGATGCTGCCCATTGCCCCGTCAGCTCTCCGGGTTTTGACAGCTATTCTTCGCGGTAGTCAGTCGGCCACGGACGATGAGGACGGTGCCGGCGATTCGGTACCTGCCTCATCCCACATGGAGCAAATCATGACAGCAGCAAAAGACGAGGGGTTCCGAAAGCCAGACGGCCCGGTCGCCACAATTCACAAGTACCTGGACTCACGGTTCAACGACATCCGCAAGGGCGTTGTCGGTCGTAAAGAACTCATCGAAACCCTCATCGCCAATGGCAGCAAGGAGGGTACCGCAGTCACCCAGACCGGCGTCTGGGCACGCAACAACGGTATCAGCTTCGCCGCCGTCAAAAAGAAGCTCAAGGAAACACCGTCAAATGGAGATGTTAATGAATGAGCATAAGCGCGACAAGGTCGTTGTCGTATTGTCAGGTGGCCAGGACTCAACCACGTGCCTACTATGGGCCAAGGAACGCTATAAGGAGGTGTTCGCCGTCACCTTCGACTACGGTCAGAAGCACCGTATCGAGATTGACGCGGCGACCTGTATCGCCGGCATGGTCGGTGTTGACCTCCACCGCATCATCAACGTTGCCGGCACCCTCCGCGGCCGCAGCCCACTCATCAACCCACACGCGGAGCTCGAGACGTACAGCAACTTCAACCAGATGGAGCAGGTGATCCAGGACCGCGTTGAGCTCACGTTTGTACCGCTACGCAACATGCTGTTCCTCACCCTGGCGGCGAACTTCGCACTGTCCCTGGACTGCTACGACATCGTCACCGGCGTGTGTCAAATGGATAACGCCAACTACCCGGACTGCACCGACGACTTCATCTCGGCCACGACGTTTGCCATGCAAGAGGCCCTTGGAATGAACCGGCCGGACTACATCAAGGCGGACCGACCGCAGCTCCGTGTACTAACCCCACTCATCAGCCTCACAAAGGCCGAGACTGTCAAGCTCGCTGCCAGCTTCCCAGATTGGAAGAAGGTCATGGGCATGAGTCATACCTGCTATGCCGGCGAAACGCCCCCCTGCGGTAAGTGTCACGCCTGTGTGCTGCGGGCAGAGGGGTTCCGTCAGGCTGGTATTCCCGACCCGCTTGTAGAGCGCTGGGCAGCGATTAAAGCTCGCTGGCCGGCAGCAATGGCGAGTGGCATTACCTTGGGAGAGATTGTGGAGTTCGAACGGGACCCGACACACTGGAAGCACACGCCTCCACCTGGCACAGCAACCGACAAAGATGCGGAGGAAGCATGAACGACACCACACCACACCAGAGTACCAAAATCTATTGGAACTACCCTTGCGCGCACAGGCAACACCGGCACAAGGGGGTCTGCGCGCTGGTGCATGGGTACTCGCGCAGCTTCCACTTCGTCTTCGGGTCCAGCGATCGCGACGCTTGCGGTTTCGTGGTGGACTTCGGTCAGCTCGGCTGGGTGAAGTCGTTCCTCGATGAATACTTCGACCACACGCTTCTACTGTGTGAGGACGACCCGCTGCTGCCAGCGTTCCGCGCTATCGAGCAAGCAGGCGGGGCCAAGATCCGCTTGCTGCCCTACGGTGTTGGCATGGAAAGCACGGCACAATGGGTTTGCGAATGGGTGAACGGACATCTAATCTCGAAGTCGTTAGGCCGATGCTGGGTCATCAGCGTCGAGGTACGTGAGAACGACAAGAACTCGGGAATCTATATTAACCCTAGGAACTGACGATGCACAGCCTTCTTGATCCACCCACAAAGCGAAAATTCCCCGTCATCAACGCAGACGTCAACGCAACGAAGACCTCGTACGAAATGCTACAGCCCGACCAGCTCCTGATTCACAGTATGTTTCACACCATACAAGGCGAAGGCCCGTATGCCGGCCAACCCGCTCTGTTCATACGGCTGGCCGGCTGCAACATTGGACTAAAGCAAGATTGTCCATGGTGCGACACAAAGTTCCACCTGGCGGATGGCCGGGTGACACAGGCACACGACGCCATTATGCACGAGCTGCAAGCGCACAAGTGCGACCTCATTGTGTTCACCGGCGGTGAGCCGTTATTGCAGTGGCAACAGATCAAGCACATCATTGCCCAGGTCGACCCACACTTCGGAATGCTCAGCCGGCCGACCTGGCAGTTTGAGACGAACGGGTTGCTGCTACGCGAAGAAATGATCGACACCGCGCGCAAGCACGGCCACATGCGCTTCGTGTGCTCACCCAAAGTGCCGCACACTCGTAGCACGTACCCGGCCATACCGCACCTCTGGCTAAACAGTGCCGACGTGCTGGACCTCAAGTACGTGGTGACAGCAGACAGCTCATCTTCGTATCACGACGTACCAGAGGACGCACTGGTTGCCGAGAACAACATCTACATCAGCGGCATGGCCGTCTACAAGCGTAGCACCTTGCCAGGTGAGGTAGCCACCATCTGGGACGACACACTCATAGACCAGAAGGCAACGGCCCTCAACTACAGACACGCAGCCCGGCTGGCAATGGACTACAACCGGCGTATGACGTGTCAGACACACTTGTTCGGAGGTGTTGAATGAAGCTGGACGACGATCTACTACGCATGTCGATGTCGATCGAAGAACAACTACGCCATATAGAAGGGCTGAGCCGTTCAGAAGGTCTACGCGAGGGCATCCAGGAAACACCGCAACGAGTGGCTGACGCCTGGCACGACTTCTGGGCAGCCGGCTACCGTGTCGACGTGGATAGCCTGCTCAAGACGTTCCTGGACGGCGCCGACGGTGTTGACGAGATGATCGTGGTGAAGAACATTCCACTCTACTCTCACTGTGAGCATCACCTCGCCGCCATCTTCGGCACAGCTACGGTGGCCTACATCCCGAACGGCCGCATCGTGGGGCTGTCGAAGATCAACCGTGTCGTGGACGCATTCGCCAGGCGCCTACAGGTCCAGGAACGGCTTACAGCACAGATTGCCGGGGCCATTGACCGTAACCTCAAGCCCCTCGGTGTCGGCGTACAGGTACGCGCCAGGCACTTGTGCATGGAGAGTCGGGGCGTCTGCCAGCAGGGACACTACACCATCACAAACGCCTTAAAGGGAGCCATCAAAGATGACGCAAAAGCACGTGCCGAGTTCCTCGCCGCCTGCAACGGAGGCTGATCATGTGGATGCTAGTTCGGGCACTGTTATTCATGTGTCTCCTTCTTATCACCCTGGATGTCAGCACGAATGGGCTTATATCCAAACGCGAATGGAAGACGGGCGAGTCGACGAAGAACCCAGCCACTGCCTCAAATGTGGAATGAGCTTCACAAGATATATCTTCACTGAGTGCCCATGAACCATACAGAGGGTTTTGATGACTGCATTAAGATTTATGCTGCTGCTCGTTACAACGGTCATCGGGCAGACTCTACAAGTGGCAATCCAATGCAGATTGCTGCTGCCGCCGAATCGTACCCGTTCCACCTTGAAAGCTATCACTACATCGGCAAAGGACAATGCGATGAAATAATCCGCCGTAACGGGCACAAGATATTCATGGACTCAGGTGCGTTCTCGATGTTCACTCTGGGCATCAAAGTGGACCTGGACCGTTACGCCCGCTACATCGTGGGGGCGCAAGACTACATTGAGATAGCATCCAACGTGGACGCCATAGGTGCGGGCCTTGAGGCCAAGAGCTACGAGAACCAGAAGTACCTAGAGTCGCTCAAGCTCCCGGTACAGGTCTGCCCCGTACACCATGCACGCGACCGTGATGAATGGCTGGTGCGGTACCTGGACGAAGGCTACGACTACATCTTTATCGGCGGCATGGTACCGGAGCCAACACCGTACCTCATTGAATGGCTTGACCACATCTTCGACAAGTACCTGGCAAACCCAGACGGCAGCCCGCGGGTGAAGGTCCACGGCTTCGGCCTGACAACCTTCGAGCTTATGGAACGCTATCCATGGTACTCCGTGGACTCGACGTCGTGGGTCATGATCTCGATGTTCGGTAGCTGCATCATGGACATTGGTGGCAAGCGTCGGGCCATCTCGTTCTCCGAGAAAAGTCCAAACGTGAAGACGGAAGACAAGAGCTTCTGGAGCCTGGACAGTGTGACGCAGAAGTACGTCACCGACCTATTACATGCTGAAGGATTCAAACCGGAGGACCTCGCTACAAACTATGGCGCTCGCGACGCCTGGAACTTGCGTTATTTCAAACACTACATGAAGAAGCTCGGACGCCCGACCTTCATGCGGTCAGCAGTGACTTTCTTCTAATGGACCTTACAACACTCAAATACTTATGTGCTCACATAGGTACGCTTCTGCCAGCTTTCCAGAAGCTACACGTCTATGACGATGAGTACGGTGAACGACGCGCGCAGGTGAATAACGGGCGCTACACGGTGGACGTTCCATGCAGCATGCCTCTCTGCACGGTAGACGCCGTGAAGCTGGCCAGCGCATGGGGCGTTTGTGATGGCGACCCGACCTTCCGGGTAACCGACGCAAGTTTAATGGTCGTGGGACACGCCAGGCGCTCCCGTATCGGTCTAACAGACGCCAGGGAATACCCACGTACCGACCCCACGCCCAAAACCTCCCACACAGCGCCCGGTGTCGCCGCCCTCATTGAGCAGCTCCGACCGTTCGTGGCAACCGACTCTTCGAAGATCTGGGCCAATGGCATCTGCCTACACAACGGGTTTGCCTACGCCACGAACAACGTCATTCTGTGTCGAGTGCCATTCCCCACGGTGTTGCCCACGACGGTCATCGTGCCATCAGCCTGCTTCGACGCAGTAACAACGAAGGGCGAACCTGTGGACATGGGCGTGGCCGAGAACAGCGTCACCTTCTTCTTTGAAGACGGCTGCTGGGTAAAGACACAACTCATCGCCGCTCAATGGCCCACACACGTCGTCGATGGCTACGTTGCCGGACTGGAAGAGGTCAATTGGGCAACACCGCACAGCGCATTGGCCGGTGTCCTGGATGCGGCGGTGAAGCTGGCGGACATGCGCATACCCATCGTCGAGTTCCGAGAGGCTGGGTTGAGGCTACTAGACGAAACATTCGAAGCCGACGACCTCGAGTTGCCGGCCACAGGGAAGTTGAACGCGCGCATGGCTGCGCTTGTGTTCGAGCACGCCACGGCTATCCAGTGGCATATCAAACCCGATACACACGCCTTCAAAGCCGGCGAAGTGATTGGGCTATTCGGAGGTCAAAGATGACACGCATCGAAGAGATATATCATCAGATGGTTGTGCTGGGTCGTGAGATCAAAGAGCGCAACGCACAATTGGACAGGCTCTTGGAAGAAGCTCTAGTCATCGTCAACGAGGGCACCACGCCCATTCCGGCAGAAACACGTGAACCAGTGCATCACGTCGCCTATGCTGACCCGGCAAACATGCATGTACTCGCGGGCACACTACCGCCAAACATCCTGAAGAAATAAATGCTCCAGCGCGATGACTCGATTGGCTTCTTCTGGGAAGAGCTCCAGGTCAAAGAGAAGCGAATCAATTATGATCGGCCGACGCCACCTATTCCAGATACAGGATGGGTGGCGCCGGGCGCTTTTCCGCGGCTATGTGAGGCTAAGATATTGGGTCTGGACACTGAGACAAAGGACCGCGCCCTTGTGGAGAAGGGTCCAGGCTTCCGTCGAGAAGGCGAAGAAGGCGCTCACATCGTAGGTATCAGCGTCGGGACGTTGGACGGTGGCCGCTGGTACTTCCCCATGCGCCACAAGATAGCACCAGAGCAGAACCTCGACCCTGGCCATGTGTTGGCATGGGCACGTGACAACCTGTGCACCGAGGGTCAGGCTAAGGTCGGTGCGAACCTCTCCTATGACGTGGACGCCTTGTGGAGCGAGGGCGTCCCCGTCACCGGCCCGTTCATAGACGTCCAGCACGCAGAAGCACTAATCGACACGAACAGATTCACGTACAACTTGGACGCACTGTCCATGTCGTACCTGGGTGAGTCCAAGGTTAAGAACGAACTCCAAGCATGGATTGAACGTGCCTACGGTGACGGCGACAACTACCGTGCACACATCTGGGCTGCACCGCCCTGTCTCGTAGGGCCGTATGCCGAGGGCGACGTGGACCTCCCGCTACGCATCTGGGCCAAACAGCAGCCAATCCTTGAGCAGCAGTTGATGCTGGGTCTGTTCGACCTTGAGACAGAGCTCATTCCAATGATGGTGCAGATGCGGCAGGCCGGTGTGCGTGTGGACATTGGCTACGCTAAGCTGCTGGACGACGAGCTTACCGCTGGCATTCTCGAGGCCGACATGCGTCTCAAGGCCGTGTCCGGTGGCGTCCTCAACAACTTGGACCCAGACAAAGATATTAGCAAGAGCGACCTGGCAGCACTGTTCGACGCGGCCGGTGTTGTCTATCCAAAGACCGCGGCAGGTGCCCCCTCGTTCGTCAAGGAATGGCTAGAACGTGTGCAACACCCAGCCGGTGAGCTTGTGCGACACCGCAGGCAGTTGCAGAAGTACCGCAACACATTTGTCCGTTCGTATGTGCTGGACAAGCATATCAACGGCCGGCTGTACGCGCTCTTCCATCAACTCAAGGGCGACGCAAATGGCACGGTGTCGGGACGGTTCTCGAGTAGCCTGCCGAACCTCCAGAACATTCCGTCGCGTGACGAGTATTGGGGTCCGAAGCTGCGGGCCTTGTTCATACCAGAAGAGGGCGAAGAGTGGGTGCGTCACGACTGGAGCCAGATCGAGTACAGGTTCCTTGCCCACTACGCCCGCGGGCCATCTGGTGAGGTTGTACGTCAACGCTACAACGCAGACCCGACCACGGACTTCCACGAGATGACTCTGGACTTCGTGGCACCGTTCACTGGCTGGGACATCAGCAGTCCGTCTCTACGCAAAGGTTGGCGCAAGCCGGTGAAGGGTATTAACTTCGGACTCGTGTACGGCATGGGCGTCGACACCATGATCGCCCAGCTTAATCTCTCCCGCGAAGAGGCTCAGTACATCATTAACCAGTATCACCAGGCCCTGCCATTTGTCCGGGCCACGTACAACACCGCACAGAAGCGTGCGGCCGAACGTGGCTTCATCACAACCTTCGGAGGTCGCCGTGCGCGCTTTGACTTGTTCGAACCACGCTGGGGTCATGAGGACTACAACGGCAAGGCCAAGCGGTACGACGACGCTATAGAGGCCTGGGGACCGCGTGTGTCCCGTGCCTACACGCACAAGGCCCTGAACGCATTGCTACAGGGCAGTGCTGCGGACCTTATGAAGGAAGCTATGCGGCAGCTCCATCGTAGCGGTGCCACAAAGGTCATTGGCCCTCCGAAGCTCACCTGTCACGACGAACTTGGCCATAGCGCCAATACAGCCAGCAAGATTCATCAAGAGGCCGTAGCAGAGGTGACTCACATAATGGAACACTGTATGACGCTGAGTGTTCCAATCCGAGCCGACCGGACCGTCGGTGCTAATTGGGGGTTGTGTTCATGAACTTCGAATTGTGGAGTACCGAAACAGATCGCCTGCTGGGAACAATCGATGTCCCACGGCACGTCAGCGAAGAGATTGGCGAGCGTGTGCCTCTCAAGCTAAAAGGCTACGTCGAAGCATCTAACGGCAAGAAGTACAACGCCATCGAGGCTCTCGTGTGCAGGATGAAAATCAACGGCAAAGAATATTGGGCACTCGAGACAAACCTGCCGCTCTACTTTGTGCTAAAGCTCGAGGGCTTCGCTCCCAAGCTGGAGCGTCCCAGCCTGGCACAAATGTTCTATATCAACAAGCCAAATCAAACAGGCAGCAGTGACTAATGACTGACGAACAAATCGACACAATCTGGCATCTGAAGGTCGGCACGCCAGCAACTATTGCTGTACGTATATTTGCCCACGCACTACTCGAGGCATCCCGTGAAGAATTAAAGCAGGCATTCCAACTCGGGCAGGACTACTGGCGACTAGCAGACAGCGACTCACCTAAGCAACAAAGTCGCGCTGAAGAAGCGCAAGCCAAGTTCGAGGCACTGCTTAAGAGACATGGATGAAGTCGGCTTCTGGGCCGAGCGCATCCGGCCCAACCTCACCAAGAGCTGCCAGGCATTAGGTCTGCGCTTCCACTTCGAACGCATTGAGAATGTAGTGGCCGACGGCACACCCGACGTCAATTATTGTGTCGACGGTGTTGAGGGCGGAATAGAATTGAAGTTCAGCGACTTCGTTCGGGGCGACACCGCACAGGTGCTGGGCGTTGCCTACGGTCTACGGCGCTCACAGATCATCTACGCTTCCCGCCGGACCTGGGCTGGTGGTAGATGCTGGTGTCTTATTGGCAACCCGGCGGCAACCTGGCTGGTGGACCTACGGGGAATGACCCCCGAGGACCTGGGTGCCCTGTCGGTTGCCAGTGCCGCCAGGCTTCGCCAGGTCGCGACCTGGCATTGCGGGCAACGTATGGGCGGTACCCTACCCCTAGCCCTGATAGAAAGACTGCCCAGGATTGATCCCTACTTTTCCTCTTCTTCTTCCGGGTTGAGCGGGACATAGGTGACAGCGTTCGCCTTTACGCCGACTGACGTAGCAAACGACGCGACCGCCTTTTGTGCTTCGGCCTTCGACTCGAAGGTCTTCACGCCCTCGGCGATGGTGGTTTCACCATTGTCGGACTTGAAACGCCAGGACCATACACCGCTGGAACCTTCGCTGACTTCGATCTTCATGGTAGTGCTCCTTGATCAGTTGAACGTGTGGTGCGCGAGCCAAGCGCAGATTGACGGCTGCCGGCGAACGACGACCCGAGCCAGAAGGCCCCGATCGTAGAAAGCGAACCAATGATGGCTGTCACAACGATTAGTCTAACCTCGTCGGTGTAGATTTGTCCACCGCCCTCTCTAAATATTTCCCACGGGAAGAGCACGACAAGCACCATCATGACAACGAGCCCAAGCATGACCATCGAAATAACAAAGGCTGGCTGTGACATGAGCGAGAGTGACTCGCCTTGTGGTGTACGCATTTGCGCAACGGCAATACTGTAATTGCGTGCTGCCGCAATACCTCCGCCACCAGCCTCTTGGATGTTCAGGTAGTTTTTCTCTATGGCCTGCTTCACAGCCGTAGCCTGGACAGGGTCGGCCTTGATAGCTTCAATGACCTCTTGTTCATTCTTAGCACCAATGGCATCCTTCGCTACAGTAAAGACAGCTTCAGCCGCGGCTAAATTGCGCTGGGACACTTCAGAGCCAGAACCAAATATCTTTGTGAGTTGCGGCACAAGCTGGATGAGCGACGGCAGTAGTGCTGCTACGATGGCTGGAATGGGCATGGCTTTCTCCTGTTGCAATTCAACGCCGGTGTCCGTGCTGCCACGTGCTATCTCCGCCGTCTTGCTGGCAATGTGTGGCAACTTAGCGGGAAGCTCTTTGACCGGCAGCATCATCGGTTCTTTAGCTGCTTCCTCGTTCATCAACAGTCCGCCTGCCTCTTCGTACTCACGTAAAAATTCCTCCAGCGTAACGACTGGCTGACCGTAGGGTGAACCTGGCAAGCTCGCCCACTCTTTATTGCACTTCAACACCGCGATATGGATACGGCCTTCAACGACGTCCTCGAGGGCCTTGCGCCCATGAATCAAGGCTATAGCACCCAGATCCTGTGTCGGTGGTTCGAAGTTGATAAACCCATATTCACCACACAGGGCAAGCCAGGTCTTCTCGAGGAATTGGTAGGCACCGGCCGCGGTAGACGTCAGCCGTTTGCCGTTCCGTAGCGTGACCGTTGTGCGGATGCGCGGGTGATCGGCGAAGTCATCGAACGTGCTGTAGACACCGTCCGCGCCCAAGAACAGCTTGCCACCGAACAGCGTGCGGTACCCATCCTCACCCTGCGTGCCTTCACCATAGCGCAACGCCCAGAGGAACGCACGGACATTCCTCTTGACGATGTAGTCTGTTAATGTTATCGACATCAATAAAACTTCGACTTCTTCGGCGGCTTGTAGTCCGGCCGGTGTGGAACAACCCACAGCATCTTATGCCACATGGCAAGGCAGTAGAGCGCAAGTGCGATTGAAATCCACAGCGCATCTGGTTGAATCGTTTCTCGGATGTATACGTAATAGGCCCGCGAAATCGAGCCCAGGCTCACACCGGCCAGCGCGACGACTTCCATGATCGTCTTGCGCACGTACCCGGAGAAGCTCGCAATAAGAGCCGTGATGCTAACGAAGAACCAGCAGAACGCAGAGAGATGCGTGATGTCGAATTCGAAGTCCATTTACTTGTCCCTTGGCCTACGCAACCATGCATCAAGAAAGTCTCGAATAGCTGTTGTCGACTGCATCCATTCCCACACGCGACTGAGTACCGACATACCGAACAGGCCCAACAAGAAGCCTGCAAGCCCTATCGGCAACGCAAGCCACTGCGCGGTCCAATCCATAGCGTAGAAAGAAAAGAATGCGCCGCCTATAACCATGATCACACGCTGCCAAAGCGTCCCACTCACGAATCGCATCGAGGCGAGCGCTCCTGCCACACCGGACAAGTGAACCATCAATTGCTGGATGTCCCACATTACAACTCAATCATCCAGGTGGTATGTTGACCGACATTGTCTTCGTGTCGGACAACGTGCCGTCGGTGGCGACGACTGTGATCGTGTCGCCACCTATATAGTAGTCGTCGGCATCATAGTACATCGAGTCCAACGAATAATTTATCTGTTGCATGTTGCCAGTGAAGACGATGGTCTTTGTGCCGGCGCCGGTGATTGTTGAACGACCTCTGTATGTTTCCCAAAAACCCAAGGCTTGATTCCTGATATAACCGATCCAGTCCCAATAGAACGCCCCGTCTAGTTCGGTGCTGTATACACTTGCGCCGCGCCAAGTTGGCTGTGTGTTTTTGCAGGTAGTGACTTCACGTGTGCATTCTGCGACGGTTAGATTGTCTGTATAGTTGTAGTTCGTGGTGAAGCTAAGCATCATCTTAGAGTACGGTATACCTGTCTGCGCTGCGAAATCAAGTCCGCGACTAGAGCATGCGCCTGCGGCCTTGAATCCAGCCCACTCGATATATAGACCTTGGCACAGCGTCAAACAACCAGCGTCATTCAACGCCTTCGCTAATGCACGATGCCCGGAGATATACGCGTCAATCACATCGTATGTATACACAATCATGAACGTAGGGCCAAATATTGTTCTTAGCTGCTGCACGATATAGATTGCTTCAGTGCTTAGGTTATATCCAATCAAGTTGCCGATATAGTTCCGGAAGTCGATGCCGTCCACACCGCCCAATGAATTGATGAAAGGTATGATTGAGTTCAGCAAGTTATTGGATTGAGCGCGCGTTGTGTAGTTAAAGCCGTATCCCTGCCAACCAATGACGATGATAATTTTTTGGCCACGCGCACGCACAAACTGAACATCGGCCGGTGAAGGCCATCCAGGCCAAGGCCACGACACCGCGCCATTGTCCGTACCATTTCCGGAATTGCGCATCATGACAAGACTAATGAAGTTGTAGTCCGTGTGTATATTCTTGATGTTCTGTCCGCCGGCTCCATACCAATAACCGCCAGTAGCTCTAGACGGAAGACCGTCAGCCAAGATAGTAGGCCCGGTGCCTTGATCGTCCGACGTGAACACACCGCGATTCGATGACATCGTGACTTGAAGATTAGGTTTATACGCTGCAGCAAGCTGGACTCTTCTATCGTTGCCTGCGCCTGCGTTATAGAAGTGATATTTAACACCGGGATTCGAAGACACTGAAAACACTGATTGAAGCGGCGCTCCCACAGAGAGCGTCGGGCCAAGAGCAACAGGCGACGATTGAACTGTGATGGCGATCGTGTCGGTGTCTGTCAGCACACCGTCACTGGTCACCAGTCTTATGCTGGCTGGTCCTGAGTAAGCAGGAGTCGGCTGAAAGATCAAAGTAGCCAGGGCCGCGTTAATCTGCACTTGCGGTCCCGAGATCGTCATCAGAGCCGTCGTATTGCCGGTGATTGTGGCTGAACCAGCAGCCGCCGACACGCTGATTGTTCCGTTCGTTGCCGTCAGCGTAACACTAAGATTTTCCGTATCGGAATCATACACAGTAATGTTGTCGCTCGATAAATTGAGCGCTGTCTGAAAACCCGTTGTCTTCGTGGAAGGCACATAGTTTTGAGGTGCTTGTGCCACAGGTGGAGGTGCCGTACCGGACACAACAATGCTAAACGAATCCTCATCCACATTGAGACCGTCGCTTGTGCGCAACGTCACTGTTGCCGTGCCACTGAAGCCGGATGCCGGTGCTATACGCATGCCATTCATTGCACGGTTTACGTTTTCAGGCGAACCAACAATCAGCACTTTAGATGTCCCGTTATTCGAAATCATCACGCCCTGATGTGGACTTGCAGCAATCGTCATACCATTAGATGCAGTGAGTGTTGCGGTGACGATTGGCGTATCTACATCGCCGACCTTGACCTGATTACCGCCTACATCCGAGAATAGCTTAGCTGTGTCGAGAAAGGTTGTTTGTGCTGCTGGCACGGTGTTGATTGGTGGCGCGTTCACAGGGATGCCCGTCGGAGGCAACCTAAGCGCCGAGGTAGCAAAAAGACGACGAGACATAATTAATCCTATGCAGAAGACATTCTAAAAATGCGAAAGCCAATACCGTCACTAGATATGATTGCTGCGTTTCCTACAGCAATCGTCTTTGATGTTTGTGTCCCTGCACCATCTATAAAGAAGCCAACACCGGCGACGCTCATTGTGACACTACCGCCGGATACGGCATTGATGAGCATAGAAAAACCATCGACCAGACACTCGGGATGAAACGTGATGGTGATGGTAGCACCTCTACAATCAGCGCAGCACCCATTGTCGGCCAAGCGCATCTGCCTGCTAACAGTAACGTCTGAGCCAGGTGAATCTGGGTCCGCCGAATCAGTACGCACACGCGGAACGCCGGTGTTGTAAAGATCATTCAGTCTGTCGATGTAATTCTTCATGCCGTAGTCAAACGGGCGCAGGGTAGTAGGCATCACATTTCCTCTATCGTTAATCTGGAGGCGTACACATCGTAATTGGGTTGAGATAGCGCAGCGTTGTCCGTAAACTTGCCCCAGAGCTGATAACTCTGTTCAAGCAACTTGTCATCACTCTCCGGGAACAAGCTCACGAAGAAAGGTTCTGTCGTACCGTTCAAACGAAGCATACGAAGCAGAGCGGCACGATCCTCAGAGTCCATGTTACCTAGCTCAAACTCGATGCGCCTCCACTTGGGACCACGTTCACCACGCAAGTCCCCAGACTCTGTGCGCTTGTTCTTGCTTGAATCGATGAACGTGACACTGTGCCCGAAGCTGAAATTGTATTTAGGCGACCAGACCGATCCAGCAATCAATCGTCCGACCTCGATGTACGTCTCGGGATTATTCAAGTCGAAGATGTGCACTTCAAGTTTGCGAACGGCATGTGACCCTGGCACCCAGACAACACCGTAGCCACCATAGCCATGTGCGAACAGAGATGCGCCGCCTCGCTGATAGAAGTTCTCACCGAGCGGCGTGCCCCACATGAATTGCCCGAGTGCCGGTGCTGGTGCGCACTCTACCGCGCCGGTGTCGAAAGCCGGTTGAGTGTCTGTTTCAAACGTATATCCGAATATGCGCATCGTAGCTTGCGGCGTTAAATTATTGAATGCAGCCACGACACAACTCACCGGCTCAGGTTTCGGCCATGTGCACACGATACCTGCATTCACATCTAACGAGCGCCATACCTTACCCTTAAGATTCGATAACAGGTTAGTAGCGACAAGCGATCCAGATTCGCTCGAGGTAATGAGTGAAGCGCGATCTACCGCGTTGTCCCAGATCAATCTTATATTGTTCATGAAAGCACTCCACTACATGCCGATTGAAATCATTTTGAACATCCAAAATTCTTTACCGCCCCATACAACGCTGGCACGCACAGCGCCGCCCCAATTGTAGAGACTTCCATTCGGCGGCAAGGGCGTAGTCTTCGGATAGCTTGCAGCGTTAACTGTGACAACAAGCGGATCAGGAGTCGGCGTTAGAATAATGCCGGTATAGACATTCGGGTCGCCATACCCAAATGGCTTTTCGATAAACGTGTCTTGAATCCATTGGCTCTTTGAAGCGTCCCAATGAATAGTGCCTGTGCCGCATTTCCAAGTTATAGGCGTGTTCCCTGGAATGCCAGTTAGCACCACGGCGATTGACTCTTTATCCTGGCCTTTATACATCCCGTTCGGGACAACATGGTAAGGATACATAGAGCCGCCAGAGGCCCAATAGCCATTGTCGCTGACGAGCTTTAAGCCGGTGTAGCCCTCAACAACGATCTGCTCTGTCGGTTGAACAGACACAACACGCTGCGCCGATTGCCGCATGATCTTGTCTCGCTCGTTAACTACGCTTGCCATTTGTCCGCCTTCTTTCAGATCAGCACTTTAATTGTGACGTGAGAGGTTAGCCAGTTTACCGAGACAGAAATGACCTGTCCAACCTTGCCAGCGGATAAACCAAAGCGATGATGCTTGATTCTCATGGCAGCACCTACTGGCGTGAACATCAAATTAGCAAAACCGACGAACTCATAAACGTGTCGTTGCTCCGAACGTAGGCGCACACGTCGATTGCATTCAACTGTTGCGCTATCGCTATCGATAAGCAAACAATTCTCTTGTTCTGGTTCGCTCCACAAACCATATTTTTCTTTAACAAGTGAATCAGTTACCAGCACCGTTAGCCATTCACGTGCGTACATCGACTTGTGATCTTCCGGCACACCAGAGGCTGTGTCTTCTTGCACTGTCCAATTCTTGCAGTAGCCAAGACGGCAACCGGCAACGACGGGTAGCCGATCCGCAATGTGCAGCGAACCAAGAACCATGTCCGACTCAGTGACTTCGATTGGTATAACAACACCGCTGCCTTCACGCTCTACCCTGACCTTCGTGGCGAAGAGGTACGAGTTCACGTCGGTGGGCGAGAAGGTATCATATTTACGCAGGACAGGTTTGATATAGGCAACGCCCGACTGTAGCTTCTTCGAACTGTAAATGTACTTATAGCCCGAGAGCGCTGTTCCACCATTCTTCTCGGCAACGTTAGTGCTCTGTGCTGGCACACTTATTGACGATCCGAGCTTATTGCCATATTCATCGTATTCATGGAAAAGAATTTCCACCTTGCAACGGTGCGCGCCTGTGTATGCGCCGATGGTATAGGTCGCATCCTGGATAGCCGGTATCTGTCTGCCCGAATATTCATAGTACGCGCTCTGATTATTTACGCAACCGTCCTGGCCTGCGTAGAACGTGCTAGTACCTGGCTCTATCAGCGTCCACGAGGCATCAAGATTAGTTCCAGAGATGCTTACGCCGATGCCGTAATTAGCCACTGCCCAAGTGTCTAAGCCCATAATGAAATCGCCGTTGTATACCAGATTCACCGGGCCGGTGCTCACTGGCGGCAACTGCAACTTCACGAGCTGGGCTTTACCGAGTGCTGTCATTGTTAAACGCGCACCCACAGACGCAGCGAGCTGTTGACATGCTTCAAGCACTGTTAGACGCTCCGTTGCCCACAAGCCAACAGGATATTTATTCAGCGCATCGAACTCTGTGAAATTGATCATATCGATATCTGATTCCACAAAACGATTTTCTTTTTCAGTACCCCATTCTTTCATTAAACGTCGAACGAGTTCTGCCACCGTGTTGAGATAGCCATTGGTGGCAACTACTTTGTCTCCCTGCACACTGCATGTAATCCGGCCATAAGGTTGCTTGTTCAATTTGAACGATGCCGGTGCGCCTTGCAGTAATGTGATTGCAATCGGAATTCCGTTATCACGAACTTCAAACGCACCTTCTCCAACGCGCACATGATATGCATAGATCAGGTTATTTACGCTTTGAAGTATGGGCGTGATGTTGTGACATTCACCTAATGCAACGGGAGCTAGCCGATCCGCATTCGGGCCAAAACCGCCAATCGTTAGTTCGTGTAGTGGCGAATCAAGCCGATAGAGCTTGTCGCGTATACGCATGTTGACGGTGTCGCGCTGGCTACTGTCTACGTCTTCAATGGTGCCATCGAATATCTGTCTGAAGTCTCTGCGCGGCCATGTCGCATCGCCAACATAGGCTTTGAGTTCTTTGAACTGCCACACGCGATCAAACATCCAATCCAAGTCGCCGTCACTGTTGTCTAACTCAATATCCCCATAAGAGTAATTGCCTGACAAGTTAATGTCCAAGCTCTGCGCAAAATCAAGTCCACCACGCATCAGCGGTGCGTAGTAAATAGGCGGACCGTCTTCGACCTTTGTGACGAAGCCATGTGATGCAAAGTACACGAGTTCAATGCTGCCCGAAACGGACTCAATGCATCTTGTCTCAATGAGCACAACACGGATCGCATGTTCGTCTTCCAACCAATTCGCAAACTGCGCGTCGGTGATTACAGGTTTAAGTACAGGCTGCGGGAAGACAAGCGGCGGCTTAATCAGGCTCGGTATATACTCAAACGTCGGCCAGAGCCCAAATACATACGTTGCCGGATTTGCTTTCGATGCACGTCCACGTTGAGACCCTGTTGCAGGTCGTACGACACTGTACGATGGCGGCAATGCTGCCGACACGTATTTGTTCGGGACATAGGTTGCTGGCGTCGCGACGCTGTACGATGTCGGCAGTGCAACAGAGAACGTATCACGACCGGACCGCACGTCCGGCATATACATCAAATAGCCCGCCGCTACCGCAATCGAATTCTTCGTCGGGACACTTGTCGCTGCCGTCGGTGTTGTACTGTATACCGGCGGGAATCCATTTACCTTTCGAGAATGTGCGTCATGTCCCCAAGCACCGGACAACAAATATGTCGTGGGTTCTGCTATGCTCGTATACCGGATAAGAGCAGCGCCGGCAATATTAGTTGGGAACGCTTCTATGACGAATTCGAACGGGAATGCGTACGAAACACGATCCGTACGACTGCTCGTTACGGTCCCGGCAACACCGACAAAGGTGAGGGGCAGCGCAACCGACGCACGCGAGGCATAACCATACGACTCACGTGCGATGCTGGTGTACGTTGCCTGTGTTGCGGCACCGGCGCCTGCCAATACGACGCTGCCGGTTGCGCTCAGCCCAGCATAACTGTACGTTGCCTCTAGTGCATTCGAGAACGTGCTGCGAAGCGACCCGCTCGTTGCCACTGTACCCGCCAGGCTGTACGCCGCGGCAGATGCACTGGAAACACGCGCGAAGAATGGCCACGGTTCGATCGTTCCATTAAAGAAGAACGACGTCCCTGTAGCAACAGATGTGAAGACTCGACCGAGCGATGCCGTTGCACTTTGGGCTGTGTAGGCGTAGTTCGCCTGCAGCGCGACCGATGGCCTGGCTACACTCGATACTGCAGCGGCAGCAGCCAGACTGTACGCAGACGGCACAGCGGAAGAAATTGGCAGTCCAGCCGTTCCGGTGTCGTATGCCGTAACAGTAAAGCCAGCCGCAACAGCATTGGATGTATAAACACGTCCGAGGTAGACAGTCGTGCTCTGGGCAGCGGCAGCGTAGAGTGCTGGCAGGGCAGCGGAAGTTGCGGTCCAGGTCGACACCGCGGGTGCGCGGGCCGAGCTATACGCACTCGGCAGGGCAACGGCAATGCGCCCAAAATTAAACCCGGTGTCAGGTGACACATGGCTAAACGATGCTGGAACAGCGTTCGATGTATAAACCCGTCCGAGCGATACCGTCGTGCTCTGCGGCGCCAGGGTAAAGACTACCGGCAACGCGACACTTGGCACGTCAACCGGAGCGATGAAGACGCTAACCGTGGCAGCCGTCGGGCTATAGGTGTACGTGACCGGCCCGGCCTGGCTGTTGTACCCGGCCAGGTCCACCGTACTCGTGGCCAGGGCTTGTGAAAACGAGCCAGGTACTGCGTTCGTTACCCGGTTAAGGGTATCGGTACTCCCTACCCCTGAAAGCAGGTTGTACGTGGTAGAGCTGGCGGTACTGGTGTACCCTCTATTCACGGTCGTCAACGCAGCCGGTGCCAGGATATAGCCAGCAGTCAGTGCATTGCTAACTGTTTGCCGCGTAACTGTGGACGTAGCATCGAACGCCACCATCGGCGCAAAGGCGAGCGGGTCTGCAACCGATGTGATTGCCGCGCCTATGACCGAGGTAGAAGTATTGACCGCATCGATCTGCAGCGGCAGCGACGTTGTGCCACCAGCGTTGACATATATCCAGGTGATGAACTGACACGCCGACGCGTCGATCGGTAATGTGTTAGTAGGAGCAGAGTACCTAACGACCCACTGACCTTCAGTCGGCGGATTAGAAGCAGTGGCCGGTGCGGACTCGAAGTACGTGATTCCAGCTCGCTCACTAATGGCGAGCCATTTATAGGTATCGGTGAAACCGGCTGGAGCCGCGACTATATCTGCAACGTACCCCCAAGCATCGTTCGTGAATTTATGTAGTTCTATTGCACCGGCAGTATTGACCGCCCACTGTATATAGTTACCGCCGGCCGAATGAAGGCCAACCTGAAAAGTATTGGCAGCAGGATCACCGACTAACCGCCAGGGTTGAACGACCTTGGCGAATACACGACTCTCTCTGAGGTCGAAAAGTTCTTTCGATTCAATCGAGCACTTCGCGCCGCTTATTCCATTGGTGACTGCGAAGTTGGCAACCCCGCCTGTAAAAGTGACCGTACCATTGGTGCCGGCCAAAATCCACTTGTTGACATCGGGCGCTGCTTCAAAGTTTTCAGTGAGCGTCCCGATTAGCGGCCGTCCAAGTCCTACTCTGACACCTGTCGCATCGACTGCGGCAAGCGCGTATGTGGCCGGGAGCGCTGACGATTGAACGACTGCCGCCTTGATACCTGTCGCGTTGGCTGCGGTAAGCGTGTATGTGGTCGGGAGCGCTGTTGATGTAATAGCCGCAGCAGGAGCAGTAGCGGTGTTGACCGCGTCGATCTGGAAAGGAGCCGTCGTTGTCGCACCGAGGCCGATGTATATCCAAGCGATTAACTGACACGCCGATGGGTCAAGCGACAACGTACTAGCAAGAACAGAATGACGAACAACCCATTGACCTTCAGTCGGCGGGTTGGAAGCAGTACCCGGTGCCGACTCAAAATATATTGTTCCTGCATTCTCTCTAACTGCCAACCACCTGAAGGTATCGGGAGTCGCGTAGATGCCGGTGGCTATTTGTGCAAGTTCGCCGTCCCACGCATCGTTTGTGAACTTGTGAATTGCTAGAATGCCGGCAGTGTTGAATGCCCACGCGACATAGTTTTCACCGGCCGATTTAACGCCGACTGAATAACTGTTGTTAGGTGGATCACCTGTCTGCCGTAATGGCTGGACAACCTTCGCGAATACGCGAGTACCTCTAAGATCGAAGAAGTTCTTCGAGGTAAGATTGCATTTCGCACCTGTGATTCCATTGGTTACTGCGAAGTTGGCAACACCGTCAGAGACAGTGACCGAGCCGTTCACGCCGGACGTAGTCCACTTATCGGTATTGAGCGGTGCTTCGAAGTTCTCTGTGAGCGTCGAAATCAGTGGCAAGAAGATTCCGAGAACACTTGTTGCGTCGACCGCAGCAAGGGCACATACAGCCGGTTCTGCTACCGACTGGACTAACTGCCTTGTGCTACTTGTCGCATCGGCCGCAGCAAGAGCATATGCGGCTGCGTCAGCCGACGATTGAATCGACTGCTTCAGTCCTGTGTAATATTGCAGCTTGTAAGGCGAGACAATACGCGAGTTGAACGAATTCGTCCACATCCGCTGTTGATACGTGCCGCCTGTCGTTGTCTGCTGACCTGCACCCCAGATTTCAACAACGAGTACGTCCCCGTCGAGAACGTTAACTGCTGCGCCCGCGAACTGTTGATCCAGTCGTGGATCATCACTAACAAGCCACTTGTTGCCTACCGGGCCGGATGCGTTAAAGATGTACGGGCTGACAACCTGATTCGTCGATGGACGCCACACATACATCACCGGCCAGAAGTACGTGTTCGCATTGACACTGCTCGAGGCCGTTGATACCTCGTAGCTCCACGTCTGCGCCGGAATTGTTTGTGCCGCCAGCGCAGGAGTCGTGAATCGTCCTATGTAGTAAGACTGCGGCGCTGCTGTATTAGATTGAGAGGCGCTGGATCGTGCTGTCTGCTGTGTGTCATTCGGTGCAGTCTCGGACCACAGGTATTCAGTTGCTATCGTCGCCGCACTGTTAGTAATAGCCAGCGGCAGACTGCTCGCCTTCTTGCCAGCAGTAGGTGCCACAGGCGCTGTACTTGACGTGAACCACAGCGTCGACGTTGGCTTATAAAGAATCTTGTACTGCGAGATAACGCGCGACGTGTTCGCCGTCATCCGCCAAGTTTGACGCCGTGCTATGCCTGTGGACGACGTGCTTCCAGCATAGCATTCGATAACAAGAACGTCACCTTCTTCCGCATCTACTCGTGCGCCTGTTAAATTACGAGTCGGCGCAGCAGCAATCGCCGCAGGCCACACCGCACCGGCAGGTCCGGCTGCATCGAAGATATGTCCGACAACGGTGTTGTTCGACGGCCGGTACACATACATGACCGGCCAGAGATACGTGTTCGCATCAAGGTTCGTTGCAGCAACAACGAAGGCCCAGTTCCATGTCTGCGCATGGATGGTTTGAGCGGCCAGTGGACGAGAAATGAATCGTCCAAAGTATTGCGTCTGCTGGCTTGTGTTCGCCGCCAAGTCAACGAAGCGATCGTTGATATTGCCGGCACCGCCCCAGAACGAACTGAGCACGCCGTCAACAGAAGGGCCAGAAGAATCTGTGCCCGTACCTGTCGCGGTATGCGTCGGGGCCAGAAGAGCGGCAGCCGATGCCCTACGTGCACCGACGACGACATTCGATGCATGGGCAATAGGAAAAAGACTTGTCGTCCCACTGAAGAAGACATCAATGGACGAAGCTGCAACCGCAAACGTCGCGGGTGACGCAGCACTCGTGACGTTTACGCTCGCGGGCGTTGGGACCATCGGCGCATAGACCGCCGCATCGCCACTGCTGATAAGAACGCGCGCCGCTGTTGCTACCGCAGCAGCAGGCGTCACGGAGTAGGTGTACGGCGTTGCGGTGCTGTACGCCTGGCGAACAACCGTAGCCGGTGTTGCCGTGGCCAGGTACGCTGCCGGCAGTGCTGTGCTGGTATGACTAACAACACCGATAACCACAGTCGACACCGCGTCAACAGGAACCATTGGCTCATAGGCAAGCGACGAAGCTCGCGATGCGACATGGTCCTTCGACGCGGCAGGTGCCAGTGAGTAAACAGGAGGCGATGCAACGCTCGTGTACGTCTTGGACACAACCGCCGTTGCCGATGTCGGTGCCATCGGCGCATAGGCCATTGGGTCCGCGACGCTTGTTGTCAGGACCGGCGCACGCGTGATCGTTGCTGTTGTGTTCGCACTTGGCGCCATTGGCGCATAGGCCATCGGGGAAGCAACACTGCTGAGGACAGCACGGTCTGCTGTCGCCATCGGAACCATCGGTTCATAGGCCAGTGTGTCCGCAGTGCTCGGAGTGTTCGCGCCTACAGGCCCGGTGTAGAACGTGAACGTGTGCGGAGAAGTTATCTTCGAACTAGTGTCGTCAATGGCCCATAAGTGCGTCCCAGGCATCGACGGCACAGCCGCAGCCGCAGTCTGCAAAGCAGCCCATGCTTCGTAGATAAGAACGTCGCCGTCCTGACAAGTAAAGCTAGGGCAAGCGTAGTTGTTAGGAACGCCTGCGGTTTGACCGCCTGACCACTCAACCCCACCGGCTGAACTAGTACCGTCAAGAAACGTGAAAACAATCTGGCCTGTCGATGGCCGATAGATAGCGAGATAAGGCCAATGAAATGTATTGGCTGAGGTAACACCCTCGCCGCAATTTATACCGAAGTTCCATGTCTGCGCTGGTATCGTCTGAGCTGCAAGTGGGTCGGACTGAAAGCGCCCGAAGAACATCCCACGGAATTCAGTGATGGAATTTACGAGCGTTATGTTCTTCTGCGACGTCACCATCGTCGTCGCAAACTTCTTGCGATACAGATTGCCTTGCCCTGTCGCAATTATTGGAGCAGGAGTGTGCAGAACACTCGTCTGATTGAAATAAGTGCCATCAGCAATCGTCGGCGACGCTAATTCAGCAGAGGCAAAATAGAATATGGTTGCCACTACAGATACTCCCCACTAAGAGTACACATAGGGAAGTCGCGTTTAATTTCGGGTCGCACCGGACAGTCGAGATAAGGCTCGCGCTTCATATCTTGCGGCCAGCTAGTACAAGCTCCACACCGCGAACACACGCCGTCAATGCGCCACCTCTCGCCCGTATGAGGGACGAGATAGATGACACTAGTTGGCGTCTGCGACTCGATGACTACGAACGGGTCGCAGGTTGGCGTGTACTGCACCGGCTTACGAGTCGGTGAAGATCGTGCCGGGACTCGCGTTGTTGAACTTCACAGTGAACGAGTCACCGTCGTTCAGGGTCACAGCAGAGCCGTGGTCCCAGAACATCACAAGAGCATCCAGAGGAGATGTCGCGGTGTCGTTGTAGAGACCGTAATAGCGGAACGGACCCACGGCGGCGCCCGTTGCCGTCACAACAACCTGATTGGCCTGAACCGTCGTGGTGCCTGCCGTCTCGGCAATGGTCACGCCGGACAGGGCAACACCGCCACCGGCGCCACCTGTGTAGCCGCCGCCCGTTGTGAGTTGCGTAATTTCACTGAGAAGTGAATTAGCGGCTGTCGGTGCGGTATTTGTCAGGAACAGTTTGAAGGTATGGCTACCCCAATTGTGGACGCCGCGATTCTTTTGTTCGCTGTAGTCGTTGAATTTTTGTGCTGCTGGCATTAAATGAACTCCTTAGGCCAGTACAGGCCGTGAACGAGATTGATAGGTTCGCTGACGAGCGGCCCGAATGGTCGCCTCGCTTTGCACTTGAGCTGCTTGCTGGGCCGCCGTAAACGTGGCCCCTATTGTATTGCCGGCGTCCTGTCTGTTCTCTTTGCGTAGAGCTGCTACTTCTGTTCGCAATGCCCGTAACTCCCCTGAGAAGTCCGGCAGACCACGGATGAAGTTCGACTCTTGCTGCGGCAAGACCATTTCCTCTTTATGAAGCAGCGCAGGATAGTTATTGAATGGAACCCGCGACAAGCCTTCGGCATGAGGGAATCCA
>Ga0193738_1000111_pt1 | contig 51739 bp, 85 predicted proteins | sample L2a1metaG_FD_144927 | JGI IMG/M metagenome (GOLD analysis project Ga0193738, IMG submission 144927) | Soil microbial communities from a riparian zone of the East river system, Colorado, United States - L2a1 | ecosystem: Environmental > Terrestrial > Soil > Riparian zone | place: USA: East River... | reverse complement strand
GTCGGTACTCAAGAGAATATTCCACATCGGTGGTTTCTCCAGCTGCATTACGATACGTAACTGTCTGGAACAATTTTGCTGTCTTGTTAGCCATCACACCACCTGCGGAATATTCTCTTGAGTACCGACCTCAATAGTATAAGAGTTACCACTTGCATCGATAACATTCATATACTCAATCGAGGCCCGCACCAAGTCGCCTTGTCCACTTAGACCAACTTCATAGGTGTTCTTCACTGACACCGGAGCGTTGACCTGAACGTAATTTGTGGCTGACTTCTCTCCACGAATGAATATTAGCTGCGCGGTCAATGCCTTGAACGCGTCATAATCAGTTCTATTGAAGAAGTCGCGCTCCATAGTAATGGTGCACTCACGCTCACCAAACTTCACATATTGTGCGCCACGACCAGTGTCCTTGAGCCGGAACTGAGGCTCAGCATTGTCATTGACCATGAACTCGAACGTATCAGTGTCAAACACCTGCGTGCCTGCAATACTGACCTCGTATTGTCCTGCACCAAAAGGAACAGTCGTAGGATACGACGGGCTTGGCATGGACTGTACTGCTTCGTCACTGCCAATAATACTCATGTTGAACATGAGCAGTCCATCGGCTGGCGTGATAGTAAACGAACTGACCACACAACCGGTATAACCGAACACTATTCCATTGCGAACTACCGTCAATGACAGCGATAGCGATGGGACGGCGTTTGGTGTTGGATCAAAGATATATATCTTGTCGCCTGCACCTGACTTAGAAGCCGCAACTCTGGACGCCAAGATGAAATAAATTATTACGTCTTCAAGTGCTTCCATTTCAATATCGCCATTAACGTGGACGTTACCTGGTACAGCACCAAGTACATCGACACTTTGTCTGATTGGCCGACGCCAAACCGTGCCTTGATCAAACTTTAGCGACTCGCTGTTGAATGGAAAGAACTTTGTTGGCGCAGAATACGATCCATAAGATAGTGCACTATTTACCGTAGGAAATGCTCCAGCAGGAACACCCACGGCAATATCGTCATACACCAGCACCGCGCCTACTGTCGCGCGCAATAGCTCAGTGTTGGAGGCACCGGCCGCAGCAGTACGATAAATCTTATATCCCGTGGCACCGGTAATTGCTGGCCACGTCAAATGTGCAGTAAGGTTACCTGCCGCTGTTACAACAGTAACCTCATTGCTTACTGTAGTTTCACCTACAGCGTTTATTGCAGTAATATAGTATTTATAAGTGCCCGCAGTAAGGGCACCTCCCGCAATGGGTGCGCCAGTAAGAACAGGTGGCGTAAGGACTTCAACTGCAAGACCCATGAATCCGCCGCCACCAATACCAGGTTGGGTCATTTAGTGCCCCCTATATTTCCAGATCTTCGCCATCTTCAAGAACGTGGAGCACCAAATTGACGCCGACGGGCATTTTAATCTCCCCGAATTTGCATCGTCTCTTGGCTTCTATTCGCACCATCTTGAAGTCGTCGACTATCAAAGGCTTATTTGGTCCGACCAAACCGAAATCTGGAATGGTTCCAGTTTGGTCCGAGGTAATAACCGCAAAAAGTTGCATGTTCCACCTACGGTATATCTGTTAGGTTAGTCTTGCTTCTTCCAACAAAAGTCAATTGGGTGGCTCTCCACATGGACCCAGATCTATACCTGAATCCTGGGTCCCAACTGTCAACAAAACCATGGAAAATATTGCCACCCATAGTTGTATCTTGATGCAAAAAGTGCTCAACAGTTTCAGCTATTTGATCGGTCTGTAGAGATTTAGTTGCTTCATCGCCTATGGTATTATTGTATATAGTAATCATGATTACCATGCTATTCATGGTCCCTGCGCCAGGAAACGCTACTCGATCAAGCTTGCGATCTTTGCGTCCACACATGACCACGGCTGAAATTCCAGGCGGAATTTCATTCTGTTCGCCATATAAAACTTGATTCAAGCCTAGTGCTACCTTATTAGTGTTGATTTGACCAAGCATATACTGCGCTAGAACGGTGGTCCTGTCTGTATGCGGCATTCCACCTCCTAGAACTCTTTATGATCGTATGGCCAAAAGTCCTTTTGACTTGTTATCCTACGCATCCAAGTATCAAATATCACGAGAATATGTTCTATATCTCTTTCCTGAAGTAGCGCAAATTGTCGTCTTGGCACGTGACTTGTTCCTTGCTGATGGTACTTAGCATAAGGAACTATTCTGTCCAATGCCTCCATATCAGCAGAATCACGAGTAATGCGCCAAATCTGTGGCAATTGTGATCCTACATAAAGTCGTTCAGTAAGTCCAAGTAGTGGCATATGTACTATAGTTGGGTCCACACCAGCAGCTAATTTTTTGTACATAGTATCTAAAGGTAGAGGTTTCCACGGAGGTCGGCCCTGCATATCAAAATTGACTGTTATCGATGGAATTATCACTATTCTTACTGACTGAGTTAGCGGGACGGTCATGTCGCCAAACTGCTTAGCCATCCTAAAAGTGCTGGCCCTAATCAAGTCTGAATTCAGAAGGAACGGTTTAATATCAATTTCTATTGGAAAGTTTGGAATTCGAGGACCTGTGCCAGCCAATATGGCCATTAGAAGCCCCGACCCAAACTGAAGTAAGGCCCACCCAAAGAAGGATCAGCAGTAGTCGGTTCGAGAGCCGAGCTTGCATCATTAGGATAATAACTGGCAGCGTTATTTGTTGGCTCAGGAACTTCAGGAATAATGATGACACGACTTAAGATACCGGCGACCACACTGTCAGCGTTATCACATAGTCGCTTAGCATAATCGTTACCCTCATCCTGGTTTTCGCTATAGAATCGATCCATTATCCATGATGCATAATATTTAGATATTATCGTTCGAATCAATTTCGGTGTATTACCGCTCGTAGTCCAACCTGACACGTCATAAACTGAGGCAACTTTTGATAGTGTTTCTTCTTCCAAATTTGCCAGCAATTCAGTGTCAATGCTGGGAAGGGTGAGCTTGACTGGATCAAGCCACCCTTGTATCTCAGCTAACGTCACTCTGGCCATTTTTTACCTACTTATCTGTAGGCTTCTTTGCATCTGCTTCTGCCTTAGCCTTAGCTTTTGCATCGGCATCCGCCTTAGCCTTGGCTTCTGCTTCGGCCTTCTCAGTTTCCCTAGTCAAATCATCAAGCGTTGGCTCAGCGGCCTTTGGCTTGACCGAAGAATCCTCAATCTTGATAGCGCCACGCTCGTAAAGACGAGTCAATTGCTCATCGGCAAAAAGCTTGCGGTCAATTACATCCCCGATGGCAATATCCTTGCCATCGTGCATAATCTTCATTGCAGCGACAACTTGCTTAGCCATAGAAAAACCTCAAATCAGACGTTGGTGGCATCCAGGATCAGGTAACCGGCTATCTGCTTGTCAGCAGCGTCAAGCGCAGTCATCTTGTGATCGTAAGAACGCGAAACACGAATAACGTCGCTCTTACGAGGATTCTCCCGCCAGCGGTCGACAACCTGACCATTCCAGACAAACTCATAACCAAAAGCAGGAATCTTCAAGCCTGGACGTCCAGGCACATAGGCCATTAGAACGTCATTACCCCACAGATAAGCCAGCGACTCGGCCTGACCCAATGGAGCAGTGTTTATACCTGCACCTGGAACGATAACTGTTTGGAAACCAAGAATCGCAGCAAGTAGTTCTTGAGAGAAAATAGCTCGCTCAGAATACTTAATGCGCTCAAGGAAGTCCGGGTGATCCTCAAGGATTGACATCGTAGTGTACGGAGCCAGCAGAACGTTCGGCTCCAAGAAGATCTTAGAGTGAATCGCCCGCTTTCCCACTCGCAGGTTAGAAATAGGATCAGAGTTGGTGTAGTCATTCCACTGCGAGGTACCAGAAAGAGTAACCGTATTACCGGCATTATAGTTAGCCGCAGTGGTTACCAACGTCTGGATGATTCGCTCACGACCAAGCATTATCTTGGAAGTGATAATCTCCGTACCATCACGATCCGGAGCAAGTGGAGAATCTACATTGCGTCGCTCCTCATCGGTAACATAAATCTGCAAGGCATGCTCGACACAGAAATACGTATCCGTAGAAACGACTGCACCAGTAACCTCACGAGCGACTGCGCCAGGCGCACGCACGTCGTCCTCAGGCAACCAGCCCTCACGACCGAACGTGTAATACTTATCGGATTGTTTTTGAACGTTCAGTGCCGGAAATAGCCGGTCGCCGACCATTCCATTATTCGGCCATCCGATGCTAATCTGAGTAAGTACTTGATCAACATGCACTTCCCCAGATCCACTTGGACTGTAGACCATGTAAAGCTCCTAAAAAGTAGCTGATATTTAACTTAGGAAACCCACTTGGTTCCTGGAGTGAGTAGGACGTCAATGATTGTCCCAGCAGAACCAGTTTGCAATGCAATACCAGCCACAAAGTTTGCAGCAGCAGTACCCAAAATGGCCTTACCGTCCACACCCGATACCACACGGTCTCCTGGAGCCGCTCCACCGGTACCCAACATCACAGGCGCAATACCCATAATGCGGACATCGACCACGCCACCTTCCACAACTTTGGAGGCATCCATGTTGTCCATGACAACACCCAAAACTTGCTGAGCAAGCGTTGGAGTAAGGTCAATATGGTTCTGGGTAGTTCCAATAGCGCAGAAGCGATAGGCAACAGCCGCCGCAACCCCCTCAGGAATACGGCCAACATCTAGGACAAAATTAGCCATGTGTCATTACTCCCTTATTTGCTCGCCTGAGCGCCATCGCCCATACGGTAACGCTCATACAGCGCAGGATCAGCAGCAGCAACCTTCTCCACAGCCGTGAGGAAGTCAATTTTCTCATTGAGCATAAGCTCATTCGTCCGGTCGCTGAACTCCTGAACAGCAGTTTTCTCGTTCATGGCAAATCCACGCTTGACTGCCGCGCCCGAACGCTCACCAAGTTCAACCATGAAGTTGGCCGAGGTACGGACATTCTCCATGAACTGAAGGAACTTGCCAGAAAGCTCATCTGGCATGCCAAGCATGATCTCTCGGGCCAGTTCCTTGGACGCAGGAGTAAGCGCAAGCTTGGAATTGTCAAACTCAGACAGCTGAGAATCAACTAGAGTCTCACGCATTCTCTTATTGCCACTGGCAATGGCCTGCGCCTGAGTCTCAAAGTGAGCCAGCAAAGACTTGGCCACAGGGTTAGCCTCAGCAAGCTTACGGAATTCCTCGATTTCCTCCAGCTTGGCAACAGGAGTCTTGTCCGGCTCAGGCTTTTTTCCCTCACTAAGCTTGGACACCACCCCGTCGATGATTGCCTGTAGATCTTTTTGATCCATATTGCTTCCCTCTTTAAGCGAAGTAACGTCCTTGCCAGTGATGCCCGAAACAAGGTCGAAGGCATTATCAATGACAGATTCCGAAAGGTTAATCGGAACCAAGTTCTTCATAAATGGACGGTTGGTCAGGGCACCGCCAACAACGACATTATTGTGCTTGGCGCCGTGGGAGTCCTCCCACTCGTCAGCAAATTCCAACGAGAAGTACTTAAACTTCTTGTCTCGAACCTTCTGAGCTGTTTCCTTGACGAAATCTACGAATAGCCACAGTCCATTAGAACGAACCTCGGCATCTTTCACCCATGCTGCTGCCCCTTCAGGGCTGTCATTGTCATGGTTAAGATTAATGCTAGGATCGATCCCACGGACTTTCTTCTTCACACTGTCGGCCAGTCCAGAGACCTTCTCCATGCTGGCATCAATTACACCCCAAAGTGGGTGTTTGTATTGGCCGAATGGGAGAGCATGAATCCAAGTAGAGTCGCCTTCAAGCTTAATGTCAGAAAGGCTAACTATGTAAGTGAGATTCTCGCCCATTTTGCCCCCTTCCCTGGCATATAGTGCTTGTAATTGCTGTAGAGCTTCGCCATGCGTGTCGTGACATCCGATTTTGGTATTGGTCCCTTTTTTGTAGACACAGTGCCGACCGCCGTCCATCCTCACTTCATAAGGCACTGTTCCTCCGGATATTACACTATCGACATGGGTTTCGCCTGAGCCGGATGGACTATAAACTGACATCGTGTTGACACCTGTGTCATGAGCTAGTACGAGCTAGACCGGCATTGGACCAAAACATTGCTTCTTCAAGATGTGTAATCGCTAGGGACTTCTCTCGGCCATCGGGAATCACTGCATTAAGCTCTAATGCCAACTTCAAACATTTAGTCCGCACGCTAGTATGAGCATTTTGTTTCTCTTCAGTATTTGTTGGATGGAATTTAAATCTATTTTCTAGGTCTGCAACATCCATCATTTGCCTCCAGAGCGATCCGATCCTGCATTAGTAGCAGGAGTATTAATGTACGGCGAGGCTTGTTGTCTGGACACCCCCGGTTTAGCAGATTTTACGCTGCTAGACGGTGAAGCCAATCCACCTTGTCCAGGCGTAGGCATTTCTCTTGCCGTAGATTCGTCGAGCGGAGGCAAACTCATGGACGCTCGAATAAGGTTTTCCAACGGAAGATCAGGCGTCAAGATTCGCGAACCCACCAGATTTCGCAGGGCGAATGTCATGGTACGAGTGTCTTCCCACTCGCCCATGCGCCGAACGCACAGCTTAGGATAGCCATTGAATCGCAGGAAGTTCATATCCACCAGCTGTTTAACTGCCTCACGATTGATTACCGCAGCCATCACATTGGCAATGTATCTAGTAGACTTGTAGAACGTGTCTAGACTCTCTGTCGAGATCTGTTCGCTACCCATGAATGACGCCAGAATGGCTTCATATATCTTGTGGTCATGATGCTCAATGGAAGGAATCGGATCTACCGGTTGTCCTTCGAGCTTAGCGAAGATGACTTCCCAGTTCCATGGGACAGTAATATAAGCCTTCTCATTGGTCCGAAGGTTTCTACCCAAGTCATTTGCCAGTTCCACGTCTTTCGGGGTGAAGCCCATCGGTAGTTTGATAACCGGGACGCCAATACCGTGCCTTTCCTTCTGAATGGCATCAATTTTGTACAGGGTGTCTTTGTAATACCAGTGCTTGAAGGCAGTTCTCAGCAATGATGTGCCACGCAAATCTCCGCCTTCCATCTCAAACACCTGCAACATCAACTTTGATTTAGGTATTTCAATCTTCTTGGTAAAATCTAATCCGTTAATTGGCTCCAGAGTGATGCCCACCACACGGTTAACCTGGTCGTAATTCCAGCCCTGAATATCCAACGGATGAATCGGGGACAAGTTCATCTTGAACTTACCGGTCTTAGGGTCGAGGTAAAGTGCTTTCTCAAAAACAAAAAAGCCATAGTCTAGGCAGCGCAAACTGTCCTCGATGAAATGTTCCCACAGGGTTTCCATGTCATCGAAGAGCGTCTCTTGCACAAACTTGGCTATATTTTTGTCAATGGTAGAGTCACTATACGGCTCCATGTACCATTCAGCACCCTGAATGGGAGTTTTCACCACTCGTAGAGCTGCCCGAACGGTGCCATCGCTGCGGACCATATCGTAATACGTCCGCAAGCCGCGCTTATCCCGCAGCTCAGGAACATTCTCCAGACGGGTCCATGCAGTAAACGGCGAGGGATCAATGAACGCCATCTCGGCAAAACCAGTTGTTTCGGTAAGCTGTTTATCAGGCGGACGCTCACTAACTACGATATATGATCCCTCATGCGGATTATAACTTGCTTCTACAATGTCATATCGGCGCAGGACTTCGCCAAGTTCAAGCTCCTTTTGCTGTTTAAATTCCTCAATAACGGCAACAGCATCATCTTGGTCGCCTATGTCACTAGCGGTCACGCCTGCACCTCCTTATCTGGCATATATGCTCCCAGCATATAGCATACGATGTCAACGGCGTCAAGTCCGAAATTTCAGAATGTTTGCCCATCTGTCGTGACAAATCCGGCATTGGCCAGCGTGGGGTAGCGGTGAGCTATTTCTTGGGTAAAAAAGCCGCTGTCCGACAGTCCTTGCTTAAGCTCTTTTTCATCTAGAACATCAGCAAGTCTAACACGCATGCCCAACTTAAAAACGTGCATAATGCCATATCGAATAGCGTCCATAGCATGGTCGTCACACTTTTTGGCTTGTTCTCTTGGGTCTCGGTCTTTTCCACCTTCAGCTGCCTTATAGTTGTTAAATTCTCTAATGGTCTGCTTACAACTTGGATCGACATAAAAACCTGGCACACCTCCGCCACGATTCTTCAAAAAAGTCTTCACCAGGTCGATACCCTCGCGCCAGTTATCTTTACTCAATGGCTCGCCCACGCAAGGAGCATACTTAATACTGATGTCCTGGATCGCCTCAGGGTCAGCGGCATCGCCAAAACACAGATCAAGCTTGTAGCCTTCTGGGTTTTCCCGCTCCCGCCACATATTCATGTGCTCATCCAGGGTCAATTGCGGCTCATAATGCTCGCGCCACACATGCACGGTGTCTTGTGGACTGACCTGGAACTCAATGGCAGCACAAGGGTTTACGAAACCAAAGTCAATCGACATGAAATTGAGCCAGTCTGGCCGGTATTCGTGCTTGCGCACGTGAACTCGCTCCAAGAACTCCTTGTAAATCTTGCCAGTAAACGAGGTAAAGTCAGCAGCTATTTCTTGTTCAAAGGCGTCTCGGGACATATTTCGCTTAAGCCGCTGGATCTCCGGATCGTCATACCCTTCCGGAAATATAACTGAGTTATCCCAACTCGGGTATTGCCAAGACTCGTATTCGGGTTCGGTGTCGTCCAAACCACGTTGCCACAGCTCATAAAAGAAATTCTGTCCCTCAGGCGTCGAGGTAAATATCGCCTTGCCCCGTTTATCAGATAGTGCAGGCTCGATCATGCGGTCCCAGGTCTCGCGCTGGTGCTTGGCTGCTTCGCACATCACCACCAAATCGAGCCCGTCACCGACTAGCGTCTCTTTACGCTCCGCGCTGTGGACTTCAATTCTTGTATCCCAAGGGAACTGGATATACATGTCGCCTTGCTTAAGGTTATAACCTTTTCTAATCTCTGGGTCTTTCGCAAACTCCAACTTCATCATAATGTCGGCCCAAATAACCCGGAACTCCTTCTCGCCCAACACATAGGTCGGGCCGACCAACCATATCCTCTTACCGGGAACAAAAAGGAACGGTTCAATATCCTTAGCAGTCATAAAAGTTTTGCCCGCGCGTCTACCGCATGCAGCAACCTTAAATCTGGCATTACTTTTATGGAATTCTACCTGCCTGGCATGCGGCTGGTAGTTAATCATTTTAAAAAATTTGGCCTTATCAACTACCTGCGCAGCCATAATCTATCTCATTTCCGTAACCGCAGCTATCTGATAAACATCTATAGTGAATATCACCCGTTCATATCGATCTCCCATTTGGATCAAATTATGCAGGAACTTCGATGGATGCTTATGCACAAATCCAGTAAACTCTTTACCACTTTTAAGCGTAACTTTTATGTTAGTACTAGCATTGTAACAATCAGTCAAAATTAACTTCCACGAAGAAGGCTCAACGCCATCCATCTTAGTCCCATGCCTCTCGTTTTCGGTACCACCAACGGCCTTCATCGGCATAAAGTACACCATGCCGGGACGCCACAGTACACTTATGCAATCTGCCAAGTTCATCTAAATGGTGGATATTGCGCCAACCATTCGTGCCATAAGTTCCATAATGGTGCATCAACTGTCCGCTATGATTGCACAACGGACACGGACCACCATTTACACCAGTGAATGTCATATCGAAAGTAGCATCCATTTTCGATCCCCGCTTTGCATGCGTATCGCTGAAAGATAAAAGAATAAGCTCCACAAAGAAGTGGAGGCGCCCAAATTAGTGAAGTTTCGGCTTGGTGGCTGCTGCCTCAAGTGCGACGAAGAATTCCCGGGCCGGGCTTTGATCCATTTTGGCATATTTTAGCTGCGCAAGCAAAATAGCGGCCTCTGCTCTAGTCATGACGATTTTCAACTCTACTGGTCCGTCTTGGTCTCTAAAAGTGCTAAATTCTGCCATAATTGTCCCTATCTTTGGCTAGTTGATCTTTAATATCCTGCAATGGATTCGAGTCTGGGTCGTCCCAAGTTAGTTTCCAGTGATTAATTAAAGGTCTAAACTGACAATTCTTTGGATTCGTAAAATGCAATTCACCAATAATTGGATGCCCGCAATTCGGACACACCTTGGCGTATACTGGTTCCCATTCATTCATTTGATATCCTCTTCCAGTCTAGGTAAGCACTTCTGCCAATAATTATACTGAACAAACAAGCCAACCAAGGATTACCAGTTACTACATCTACAGCCACAAAAGTTACGGTCTGAAATGTTGATACATAAATAATTTCTCTCATACCTCTCTGCTCGTTTATCATTGCAACCACACTGTCTTAGCATGAGTAGTTCTAACTTTAGGATGGATAAAGATAGGTATTCCCACAGTGGCCAAACGATAACAGAAGCTCAAATCTTCACTGATGATATGCGGTTTAACATTGCGCTTTCCAGTGGGCATGGCGATCCGCTCGAACCAGCACGAGCCGTAGAAGTTGCGTACGGTGGCCGCTGCGCGGCGTGAGACCAACAGGCACGCCGTGCCAGTGCCTGCTACTTGCTGAGGTAGGGCTCCAGAAAGATCTAGGTCCTCCTTCAAGGTAAAAGCTATGATATCTGTTTGTTCATTGTTTTCATCTGCTTCTAAGGTATATTGCGACAGATCATAGGCAGTAATATACTCTTTGGTGACATATCCCCCATATCCGTCTTTGTCGAGTTTCATCATTCCCTTACACACTGCGCCAATCACATCTTTTTCTGCGTCTAGAAGATTTGAGACGGTATCAGGCGCAAAACCCATGTCAGTATCTATCCACCAAATATGGGTGGCATCGGTCTGGTCAAGGAAATAACTCATTAGGACATTGCGCGCTTCAGGCATACTCATGGGGTCTGATTGTGCGGAGACATGTGTATCGGTGTAGAGATCGGATGTCATTGGGTTGTTTGATAGTCGAAGGAGACTGTGATGAAAACTATGACTGACGTTTTCGCCGTGAATATAGGCAATCTGAACTTTGGATTCGGATTTGGTCATGGACATGAGTGTAAAGGATAACTTGGCATTTGGGAAATGTGTACTATGTGTTCTAGGTTGACTATGTTGCTACTTATTGCTCTATAGAGAAAATTAACTATTATTATCTAGTATACCTAGATGACATAGTGCAAACTGTCGAGTTGGAGTAAATTTGACCCGCTCGTTCCGGAAATGTCCGACTTTTACTTTTTAATATAGTTTCTTACGATTTGACTCTCTTGTCACGATTTATACCTTATGTCCGATTTAAGGCATATATGCCTTATAAGGTATATATGCGCATAAGCCTCAAGATCACCCCCGCGGTGATCTTGTAAGGGGTGATATAACGGACATATCACCATATATGGTCATATACCACCATATAGTGGTGTGTCGCAGCTCACAGATCAACTTCCGGTATATGCCCATATGTCCGATTTATGCCCATATACCCCCATTTAGGGGCACGTATGGGCATGATCAACTGACCCACTAAATACGGACATATCACCATATATACGATATATGCGCACAATAGGGGGCATGGTATAGTGGACTTAGTCGAGGAGGTCCAAGATCAACAGGCAAATCGGGCATACCACGACAAAAGACGATAAAAGAGGACAAGCTAGGACAAAGCAGGAGAAAACGGGACATGTCCACTTAAAGTTGGACATAGCCGGGGAAATTCTCCTAAATGGTACTTTGACAATACAATAGTGGATGAAATCGGAAATAGGCGGAAATTCCGTGGAATGACGGAATTAGCCTGATGTATCCGGTTATGTCGTGATATGTCCGTATATGTACAGACAAAAACGGACATAAGGGAGTATATCATGACAAACCAAGAAATCGACGGACATATCGTAGAAGATGCACCGTATCATGACATGTCAGACCATTACTGCATGTTCCCGGAATGTCCGGAAAAATGCGATTATATCGTACATGTCGGAGTTATGGTAGGATTTAACGAAATATACGATACTCCGGAAACAGCCGGAAAAGTATACTATGTCGTAAATATGCCGAATTTAGCCGATACGTTGGAATTGCAGGAAATAGCCGACATGTCGGACAATCCCGACATAAGCGACTTTCAAGTTATTCCCGGAATTTCGGTTATTTCGGTAGAACCGTACAAAGTAGGACTTATCTAGACAAACTAGGACATGTCACGACATATCTGGATACATCAGGATTAAGAGTAAGAAAATACCCTATTTCTGAACTTGGTACGATATTGGAGGTTATGTCCCGATATGTCCTGAAATAATCGGACAAAAGGAGATATCATGGAGCATAACGGATATGTCATGGAAGATCACGCTTTGGCATGCAATAGCTGCTATTCGTGGGCTACGTCCGGAATATACGGAAATGACCCGAATTGCCCGACAGGTCGTGAAATCAGGGCAAATGTCCGGAAAGAGCACCAAATAGCCTGGAATAACACCACAAACTAGTACAAAATAGGACATACTAGGACATGTCGGGATTTATCCTCCAATATCGTGACTGGGTATGACATATCAGGTCAAATCTGGACTTATGCTGACAAATCGGACAAAGGAGCATAAGTCATGACAACTCAGCACAAAGTCGGACAAATGCACTATTACGGAAAAATCGTAGCAGATGCGTACAAGTACGACATGTCCGGACAAACAGTCTCAATGTACGACAATGTGGACAAATCGGAGTATGTCGTAGTAGAGTGGGACAAAGACGGACAAACAGAGCTAAAGGTGGACAAGTACGACAATGACGAAATGGCGGTCATATCGTACGTTGAGCGGACATGGGGCATAAGCGTCTAAATAGTACGACTTAGGTGCATAAGTCCGGTTTTGGCCTGATATGTCGGGATGTGTCGCATTCATGGTGCTTTGTCCTAATTTAGGCCGACTCATGCCCATATGTCCCGAGATCACCCCCTATCTATATACATAGATCGCCAAAGTCGGAGAATTCCGGCACTCGGCCCGCAACGGTCAAATCGGACGTTAAGAACATAGGGGGTGTATGGGTGTATAGGAGGACAAGTGTTCGAATTCGTCATACACGTGCCTAAAATCGGACAATTGGCGCTTTGTGTGATATGTCGCTTATGCAGGCATTTAGTCATAGATGTACCTGCATGTCGCGATATAGCACTGGATGGACAGCCAATTACCGCAGCGCAGGACTTACACGTATGTTCCGCCCAAATCACTCCAAATCGGACAACTCAGACATCTTAGGAGAATAGCCGTGCCTACGTGGTTTCCACTCATCATGGTCATAGTCGGACTTTTGGCACCAATGATCCTAAGTATCATCAAACCCTCCCATAACGGACAAGAGGAGCTATAAGCCATGGAACAGGCAATTCTGATCATTCTGGTCATATTGGCGCTTATCGCCTCGAACCAGGCCACAAAGGCATAAACTACCTCAAACCACCTAAACTAGGCCAGAGCACCACGATTGCGACATATCCCCCGATATAGGACCAATACTCGCCATGTCCGCTGAAATCGGACACAACGGACATGACGCACATTGGAGACAATCATGGGCAAGCACGAAGCAAAGGGACGAAGCACCCGTAACCCCCAAAAGGTCCTCATCGTGACAAAGCACGCCGTTCTGCACATAGGCGGACTTATCACCCTACATACGGTCGCCACGGTCATACTGACCAAATCGCCCATAGCACTCCTTTTCCACTGATATCTAAATATTTCCATACATTTCCACCCAAACTGGACAATTAGGACGTGGCGGGCATTGGTTCTATATCGGACATACCTGGCATACCTCACAAGTGGCTCATACGTGTCATGTCCACCTTTCTTCACCCAAAACGGACATCTCTACCCAAGGTGGGACAAACATGTGCGATCAGTGCAGAGGGTTCTTTGAGGAGAATTTCCCCAAAAAGGATGAATCGGACAAACCAGAAGATACCCGACCTTTCATCCAAAACACCGTAAGGTACCTAAAAGACGCATTCGGCCCAATCGAGAACATAGAGGCCATCATGCGCAAATACGTCAATCCGGACAAATTTGACACTTTGGTCGGAACGGGCCTTTCGGGCGCTTTGGTCATTCCTCGCTTAGCCGACATGTTGGGCAAGAAGTGGGCAATCGTGCGCAAATCGGACAATAGCCACTCAAACAACTCCATAGAGGGCGAAATCGGACGAAAGTGGTTGTTCCTGGACGATACGGTCGATACGGGCGAAACGCGCAACAGGGTCATTTCGGTCGTAAGGCGCATAGCTCGCAGTCACGACTTTTCGACCGAATTCGTCGGAACCTACCTATACTATGACAAAAAGTACGAACCAGCCTAAAGGGGACAAACGCCATGACACGCCACGAACTCGCCCAGACCGTCGCCAGCCAGGCCAAACTGTTCAAAGGCCACACAGACGGCAGATGGTACGAAACCGGACAGAACGGATATATGACCGTAGAGTTCCCAACTACCCTAAAGGCCACAATGTTCGCGCAGTACCTCATCTGGGAAGATCAGCTCGAAGCCTACCTACCGGACAATATGGACATCGAGGACAACAACGTCATAGTGACCGTAAAGGGGCGATAGTGATGGATAGTACAAATTGGTGGGGATGGGACGAAAGGTACGGTTGGGTCGAATCAGACGATTTCAACGAATGGGGCCAACCGCTCGGATGGGACGAAGGCGATGACTAGTACAAATGACCCAATCGTCATAGTTGGGGCAGACAAGGTCAAAGCGGTACGAGCTATCTCAAGGCTGCACTTCTGGCGCCATACCGGACATATGACGACATATGGGTTCAGACCACGCCGAGGCTACACAATTCGGGCATTCAACGCCGAATACGGACATAGCGCCCGAACCTGGGCAGAGGTCACAGAACTCGCCATTGAGATGATTCGGTCAACTCGGGCGTCTTGGGACGAACTCAGCAAATAGGAGGAAACACCTCATGTCGGACAATTACGTCAAGGCAGTCAACTACGTCACGTTCGTCGCAGAGTGGACTAAGGCGGTTGAAACGGACAACTCCACCCAATTCATGTCATTCCGGTGGGATTACGCCGTATTGGGTGCATACGTCCTAACCCACGCATATAACCTATGGTCGACCAATTACGACAAATGGGACAACGTGGGAGCCTTCGCCCTAAACTACGTAAAGGTGGTCGAAGCAGGCGAAACGCGCATCATGGACAAGTGGGTCGACCACGGACAATTGGTGCGAAGCCTGATCATGGGCTAAAACGGGCAAATAGGAACGAGACTCTAGATTTAACTCGAATCGCTCAATTCGGACATGGCACGCATAAGCCACTTGTGGGGCATAACAGCACGTACCCAGTCATAGGCCACCTTGTGGGACAAATAGGTTCAAACACCCAATTCGGACGAATGAGACAAGTCACACATGTCCAGATAAATCCAAATACATCCATATTTAATATAATGGATCGGCAAATCTCAGGAATTCCAGAGACATACGTCGATATGAGAATACAAGATCATGAATATGGGGCATACGGGTAAACGCGGACATATCGGACGGAACGGGTGCACGATCATGCATGAATACAGATAGACATACCTCTATTCGGACATAGGTATAGTTATGGGGACAAAGTGAACTTTTACGACCTAATGCGTATGTCGAACGCAACGGGCGAAGCGGTCATACTGCCCGAGGGCAGGCACCTCAAATCACCCATGCCTGCCACAACGGACAGAGCGTCCACATCGACCGGAACCACCATAGAAGGCAACTTCGAGGTGTTTCGGGACAGGCAGGGCAGAAGGGTCTTCATCGGTCAAGAAGGTCAATACCGACGGATGGGGTGAAACCATGACACAGCACATCTGTAGCAAATGTCAAGAATCGGACGAATCGGACAGTACAGGCATATTGCTCGGAACGGTCTTTGACACGCCAACCGAGACAAAATGCATCGCGCTGGGCGAACCGGACAATCGAGGCAACTTCACTGGTATGAATGTCAATGGTGACATAGGCAACTATACCGTCATTCAGGTAGAATTCATATATGTAAATGAATTGCCGCTGATCATCGTTTAAGCCTGCGAATGGGACCCCGTTTGTCGGACAATCAGCTTAGTACTCTAAGTTACCCCTATCGATTAGTCACTTAGGTTTTCTAGGTGATTATTATCGATAGGGGTATCTTTGTCTACTAAGATGAGATAGACAAGGTAGACAAAACGGACATTTAGGACAGAATAGGACGAATGCAGACCGAACGATACATATATGTAAATGGATCGCGAAACTCGCGGAATTCCCTGACCTGCACATGTCCAGATTTCTTTCTTATACACCAGAAAAAGGGATGTGTGTATATGCAGGTGTATGGGTGTACAATCGAGGAACGGGCTCAGAGCCAATCTGAGCCAAGATCTTTACGAGAGGTAGGTATGGGTACCAACGAACCCAGTAATCGGCTCAGTCCACGCACCTACGGGCGCAGGATGCGTGCAGCGTGGGACTACGTCAAGGCCCATCCCGGCTGTTTCGAGCACATCATCAAGATCGAATACGGCCACAAGGTCCTGACCAGGATGATCGAAACCAACATGATCGAACTCAGGGCCAACGAGGACAGTGAAGATCCAGAAATCGGCCGCCGGTGCTACGCACTTGATCAATGGCTCATTGATCTTCAAACTCTTCCCCGGCCACGGGATACCGCCTACCACGAGGCACGTAAGCGCGTCTACGAGCACCCGATCATCCTGTCGGTACCGTGCCGTCACGTCTACAAAAAGGAGCAATGTCAAGGCGCCGTAGGCATCCCGTGCAACGGAAAGGACTTCTACGGCCGATCGCGTCAAGGTCCACACTACGAGCGCTTCGTACTCCTAGTCGATGACATCATTCGTGGCTTCGGTCCTCAGCAACCTTGACCAGCCCTGATCCCTTTTTCTATGTGTGAGTAGGCAGAACCCTACCACCACAGGGCCTCCGGTTAGCTCTGATCCTTTTTTGTCTGTGTGAGTAGTCTGACGACAAAACAACATAGTCTACAGACATAGTCTACATAGTAAATACCCATTATATAGCTCTTACAGAAAAAAAAGGACCAGCGCTGATCGGAGGCCCTTTCAGCGAGCCGTCATCGACTTCTATCGGGTATATAAACTAAGGTCACCCTAACCTGTTGTCTCACTATCTGAGATTGATCATACGGGGGAAAAAAGGGACCAGCCCTGATCAGACATGGTCGGGATCTTACATTGGTCTATGTCTGTTTTTGGGGATTTCTTAGGTTATTCATAGATAAATGGCAATATAAGATAATACGAAGAATGATTTTGGACACTGGGTAACACTCGTGTAAGCTAGAGTGGACAGGACGAGCAGGCATCGATGATCGATGATAGATGAGGAAGTTTGATCTTTGGAATGACCTTCCTAGGATGAAATTCGCCGGGAAAAATCTTTAATAAAGGATCGCAAAGTTTGGGGAATTCCCTGAGTCGTGATACGGTTATGGTAAGGGAAGAGCAAAATAGCAGAGGGGTGCGTATGAAGGTCCCATACCCGCATGTGTGCTGGCGTTGTCAGCAGGATGTCCCTGGTGGACATAACCAAACGCAATGCGACACCAACATAGCGCGAAAGGCAAAGACATGCAGTGTTGGAAGTGTGAGCTTATCGCCACGCACTACGTGTGCGTGATTGTGGGCACAGATGGAGACACCACCTACGTTGACCAGTACACGTGTGATTACCACACGGCATTGGACATCCCAGATGGGTATGAATTGATCGAAGTTGAAACCAACGAGTTGCCCAAGACAGATCCATACCTAGAAGACCTTCGGCTTTCCCTCGCCGACTAATGTACGTAGTGGAAAAATAACAGGAGGACAAATGCCAGGTATCGAAATCAATAGTGTCGTTGAGATTGATTTGGACCCTAAGCAGCTGGCTTGGGTGCTTAATCTTCCATGGCGCGATGAATCACAATGGACCGACGACGGCATGGGATCCGTATTCATCGAGAGTATGAAGTTGAGGATTCAAGTTGCCAAGGTCGGTAGCACATTCAGGATTTCGACTTGGGAAAACTCGAACTAATGACCTAGTTGGTGCACGTGAAAACGTGCACTTTCTTGGGCACTAGTAGGAGGAAAATCGGATGAAACGACTTATCGCAATTGAAATCGACCTCACAGACGAAAAGCTCGCCGGAATTGTTCTGAGCCCATCAGAGGTCTGGGTGGCAATCACCGGCCCATCGGGAACAATCGGGGGCTGGGCCGAAATCGTGGGAGTAAAAGACATGCCATGGAACGGATCGGACACATGCATCTAGTAATCGCAAAGCACGTATTGTGGAAAAGGATGCGTATTGACATGAAAAATGCAGAGTTTTACGTACTAAAGCCCTATCTGGACAGAGGTAATGTCGGCAATGTCGGCATTCTGGTCATCAAAAACACGGAATTCGTCTCGGACGGTATTCAGACTTGGCGTGCCATCATGTTCTGGAGTCTTGGCACAGATCCTCTTTTCGATGAGGAAGTCAATGTGCCATTAGGTAAGTCGGTCGATTACGTAGCGCAATGCGCATTGGACTTCCTTACGCTCTCCTCCGGTGACACGGACAGCGACTACTTCGACGACTACACGCCCGAGCAACTAACTTGGCGCGACGAGCACGCCGAAGCTGTCGGCGCTCTGACCGGAGAAATCGCCAAATATCGTGTTGTCTGATGGCTTAGTTGATACACACTTTTGTGTGTATCTTCTTGGAACATCAGAAAGCAGGGCAATAATGACAAAGGCATACGCCTTCACGGCGCAGATAACGCGACTCAAAAGGCTCAAGAATAGTACCAATGGCAATCCGAGATACACAGTCGGATTTGACAACGCAAGTACACTTACCACCAGTAGCGATCAGTCTTTCGTCACTAACATCGAAAGCCTGAAAGGTCCCGTGCAGGTGTTCATCAGCCGCGCAGGCAAGATTGTCGATCTCCAGCCAGCGACCGAACCTCTGTTGCCTTTATCGGGTCTAGGGGCTTTCGAACGCTTGGCAGAGTACTACCGGGACAATAGCAATTTGCTTTACGACGGACTTGTTTACTTGGCCGAGGGTGTACATAACATTGATACCGAGGCCGCAAAAGTCTACGTCAAGAACTACCTAGAACACATTCGGTCAGTGGAGGAGAAATGACTGGACTGGACGCATACAACCTTCTTTTGAACTTGAGCGCGCTCAAATTCAGAGCCACTCTTTTTGATGGGCTTGTGGCTTTGGCCAAGGAAATGCACGGTCTCAGTGAATTCGATGCGGTCGAGTACGTGACCGAGCAATTGCATGAAATCGTAGAAGGAAAGTAAATGAGTTAGTTTGGCCGCAAACCGCCTGACATAAACGGACATATAATCAGGTTTGTGGCCTTACTTGCACATTTACTCTTTAGATTGGAGGAAAAGTGTACGTAGAGCGCGAAGATGTAAAATGGGCAGACATACCTACATTCGAGTCACATTGGACGGCTCACGAAGCTTGTCCTAATATCAGTGTATTTTACTCAGATGATTTTGGTTGGTGCACTCTCCATGATGAATGGTGGGAATTGCCCGATCAAGATGAGGTATTGGGTGCATAATGACTAAAAGTATCTTGATCGGGATGTTGTTAGCCATCCTAGGATGGTTGCCACTTAATCCAACCGATGACGATCTACTTTTCAATTGTCATCTACATGGGAATAAAATCTGTGGCTCGGGCGTTCCTAGTCATGGATTCGTAAATCTGTAGAAAGGTATATGAATGATTGACCTTCAAAGAGCACGTGAACTGCTCAAGCAGGCCATGGAAACCCAAGGCCGAGACTTTCAGTATTGCAATGTCAAGGGCGGCTGTTTCTATGAGCCAACAGAGTTTAGTGGCGCCGGTGACGGCGGAAAAGGCGATCCTCTGCCCGAAAATGACAACCGACGCAAAACCGGCTGTCTGATCGGCGTAGCGCTGACGTTGGCCGCAGAGACCCGCCATGTGGGATCTACCGAATGGGTTAATCAACTATGGATGAGATTTCCAGACATGATGACCCGGGAAGCGGCAGCATATTTCGCTGCGGCACAGGGCAAGCAGGACATAGGCAAGACTTGGGGCGTAGCATATGACTATGCCGAGTCAACCCTAGTGCTTAAGTAGTTCGGTTGGCACAGGTGAAAACCTGTGCTTTCCGATCAACTTAATTACAGGAGGGATAAATGAAGTATGTGAGGTTAGTCGGAGTGGTAAACGCCGACGCGGCCAAGGATATTTTCAAGATCATGTATCCAACCGGCAATTCGGCCGGGAACGACAAGACCATGCGTGCAGCACTAAAACGGACAATTGAAGCAATCGGCGATAAGAGTCATCAAATCCTACCACTTCCCCAAATAGGGTACAGTGGCATGTATGAGCAGGGAAACCACATTATGATGTGGAATTATGCTTATGGTTGGATCGCCGTTTACAAGAAAATCCGCGAGTTGGTGTCAGTATGAAAATCCATGTGATTCCGGCATGGGTGGCGAGGAATAAAACCTATGCAGAAATGGTTTATTCTGATGAGATAGCAAATCAGCTAAAGGATACTGGTCGCTATCTGGTGACGTACGAACCACAAGAACGAGTGTGCGTCCTAGATAGAGGTGAATCGCCTAAAATGTCGTGTTATATGTGTATTAGTGGCTATTCATCGTACTATTTCGCTGCAAACTAACGGGAGTTGACATGGCACGTATGCTTGTGGACGAACATAGAGGAAGGCAATGTAGATTTGGCTGTTGCCACGAATACAACTATGGAAACTTCCGAGGTTTGCGCAGCATTCTGCGCGCCCGGGAAAAGCACCAATGGCAACGTGAATTGTCATATCGATAGCTGCGAACGGTGTACATTAGAAAGGTAATGTACACCAATCGGAACCATTGATAGGAGAAACGTACATGATTACGAGGAAAGAGCGAGTGTGGGCATATTTGGCTCTTCGCTGGAGAGGAAATAAAATGGACATTTACACCATGCAGTGCGCTGAGCGCGGTGCCAAGCTGCTCGATGAAAAACTGCCAGGATGGGCGACCCAAATCGACCTCGACACACTAGACCTCTGGAGCCCTAAGACCTGTATTTTGGGTCAACTATACGCCGATTTTGAAGTTGGCCTTCAAGTTACGGACACGGATGGAAATGCTGTCAAGCACGGTTTTGTTCCCGGAATTGGCATACGCGAGCGTGACTTGCATCATGCCTGGCAATTCGAGATCACAAAGAGAGTCATTTCTTGATTCTGTCCTTAGTCTAGGTCTGGTACCTAGACTTTGGACATCTATCAAGCAATCAACAATCAGCATGCCAAAATAGGGAGCATAAATGACAATAGCAGAAAGAGTGACAAAAGGCGCCGAGCTATTGGACGTCAAGCGTCCAAGATGGTTCCTGGAGATCGATCTTGGACTCCTGAACATGGCCAATTCCGAGAAGTGCATACTAGGTCAGCTTTATGATTACTATGATGATGTCGCATTGTATGAGTTGGGTATTATTTGGGGAGGCGAATACGGATTTGATATTTGTATATTCCCCGATGAATACTCGACTCTACATACACTGTGGATCAAAGAAATCACAAAGAGAAAGGCCGCATTGTGAATTACGCCGAGGCAGTAGCTAAGGGCATTGCGCTTCTCGATGAGAAGGCACCTGGCTGGCATGAGCGCATTGACTTGCGCGATTTCGACATGTCCAGTGGAGCACGTTGCGTATTGGGTCAGATTTATGGCACGTACGAAAAAGGACTATGCGAGCTTGAACTATGGGTGGGTATTTCACATGGATTCAGTTCAAACAGGTTTGTTGCCATGCCCACTCTGACTCATCTGTGGACCGAAGAAATCAACAAGAGAAGAGAAGAAATTGTTGTATAAGTATTTTGTCGGGCGCGGTGCCAGACTATTGGACCAAGAAAACCCTAGTTGGTATGAGAATGTAGACACGAACCTACTTAGACAGCACAGTGTGTACGGCTGCGTTCTGGGTCAGCTTTATGGTGACTACGACAACGGCCTTGATGCCCTCGAGTCGAGCACAGGTAAGAACATGAGAAATGGCTGGACGCATGGTTTCAACGCCTTTGGAAGTGGAGTTTTCACCTTCGGAGGACAGGCCAAATACAACAAGCTAACCAGTTACTGGATCGATGAGATTAACCTGCGGCGAACCACTGCCGCTTAATGTACCATAGTGATGGGCAATCCTTATTTTGGCTTGTCCATTGCTGTGGAACATTAAGGAGGAATAATGGCATTAGGTTTTGATTCTAAGAAAGCATTGCAATATGGCATCGACAGCCAGACTGATTTTTACTTAGGAAATCTCACTGGCCATAGAGTACATGGTAAGATTGAGCTAGGAAGAATGCCAAAGAGTCATGCTAAGGGAATAGAACGAGCAGTCTATGTTGTTTATAGTTGTGGAACACCAATAGCATGGGCTCTCGATGACAAAACGTGGTTCATTCCACGAGTTGACTTTAGCGTTACGACATCGCACCATCAAGCTATGGTGCGAGTGGCCGTGGACAACCCTGGGTATTACTCATGAACGTACAGCCTACTAGCGCACCATTGGTCCCTGTTTTTGAGGGTATGACGCGCAGTGAACTTACTGGTATGATTTGCGTGATCACCCTTGTGTTGATCGTTGCATTGGCATTCGCCTGCACTAGGCGAAACGGGAATTAGGATGTAGGGTTTAACTATGGACGAAAACCGAGATTGGGCAATTAAGATAAAAACGACAATCACGACAATCCGGACAATTGGCAGCAGATCCTACCCTGAGATGAGTCCTGCACAGGCGCACTCGTTCGAGCAGAACCTAAGCAAAGCATGCAAAATTGAGAACTTCATGGAAGAACTACCCTATATTGCAGAAGATGAGATAGAACTTATTGAAGAAGTAGAAATCATCACAAAATCTACCGAGTAATACGCTCGGAAGGGACTCCCGCTGGTGAGCGAGGCTTAATCGCAGACTTAGAGTCACGGTTTTGTCGCGGTGCGTTCGATTCGCGCTTGGGAGGCGTGGAAAATAAAATATTGAAGCCAGAGGATTTTTCTGTCGAAGAATGTGTTACACATTATTTCGAGAAAGATGGCCGATGGTTTTGGTATTGCCTCACAGAACACACGGGTTCGGGCAAGCGTAGAGAGCATCTACGTGGCCACAGACTCGAAGGTGATGTGAAGGTGGCAATCAAATACCACACCAAGGCTAAACGCAATAACAGACAGGGCCGGGCCTGGCTTGGTTTTACAAAGCCCTGATGACTACTAATGACCTTGAATTTTTCACTAGGTTGTGGTCGGTAAGGTTCCCCACGCCAGATGACACAGATCATGAAGATTTGATGGCGCGAGTTCAATCGGACAACTACCTGTGGACATACATGGTCAAATTGCAAAAAGGTGAAACGTGAAGGTAGAAAGAACGGCATACGTCCTTAACAAGGGCTCGCGTACGGAATTCCCTAAGGGAGGACTGTTCGCGGTCGGCAAGGCAACTGCTCACCAGCACGCAGACGGCCAAAATTTTAGTTTGCGCGCTGGTAAGATGGGCATAGCTTTGCAGCGGGCGATAGACAATTTCAGAGAAGAATTCGGACGTGATCCGGATTTCGACAAAGTACTATTCAGAGGAGGTTTCACCTCTTTTGAATGTATTGTAGAAATATGTGAAGCAAAGTGATAATGGATGACTTTTACGACAGACTAATCAAGGCAATTATCATATTTCTCATTTGGATGCTGGCTGCCATAATAGTTATGGTGGGCACATTCCTCGTAATGCAAGGGACAGTACATGGAAGACATGGTAATCAAGCTTTCACCCTACGATGTGGCCATGCTGTTTGGTGTTCTGATACTGGCACGCAGGCATGGAGACACCCAGACCTACGATTGGGCCGGAGATTTCCGGGATCGTCTGGTTATGCCGCCCGTTAAGAATGACAGCATGGACCCAGGAGATACTAAAGCAGAAAAGGCCAAGGAAGAGTGAAAATCAAGAATATTGCAGGATTTAGAATATGCATGCTCGGTGCAAGCATCTTTAGCTGCGGATTCGCGCTTCCCATCACCCTTCCAGTATGGATCATCGGAGAATGGATAAACGTAAGATCCAAAGAGAACGCCTGATCAATACGGTCCACAAGAACAAGCTAAAAAATCTTGAGATTGTGGGTCGTATTCATTTGGCGAACGAATGAAAATCGGCTATAGTAGAGATATAAGCAAGCAACCTTAATTGGAGGAAAAAATCATGGGCGGCATGTTTGATGACCTGATGACCGATTCGGCAACGGACGCGGAGAAGGTCGAGACTGCACCTGACACAAACGAATCGGACTCTAGCACGGACGTAGCAACTTCTGATAAGGCCGAGGAAGTCAAGCCAGTTGAGCCTCGCAAGACGCTTACGGTTGAGGGCTTGGACAAACTGCCTACGGGCTTCGTCGATGTCAAGGGTTTTGCTTGGTCATTGACTCAGCGTAATCTTGAGTCAGCTATCAAGGAGGGGCGCACGCCCGGCCCAGATGACATGGTTGACACCCAGGCTGTCTACGCCGCTACGCGCGGCAAGCGCTGGTCACTTCCCTCCCTGGAGGCAGTGACCGCCGAGGGCACCAAGCTTGGCGTCGTCATCCCGCTCAATGAGGGCCTCGCGGCCTGGGACGAGCGGCCGGAGCGCGGCACTGGTGGCGGAGTCTCGATGACTCCGGCGCGACGTGAAACCCGTATTTTGCGGGCTGGCAAGTTCAAGGCGCAATTGGCCAAGATGCAGAAGCGCTATGACCGAATCACTGAATTGCTCAATGAGGTTGGCGCCACGTGGGATGACGCGGACGCGGCTTACAACGAGTGGCTAGAGACTGAGGACGGAAAGAAAGAGATTGCCGACGCTGCGAAGAACGACAAGAACGGCAACGACGAGTAAGCTCTAGATGAAAGGGGGAGGCAACTCCCCCTCTTGTCTAGTACTTATTGGTTAACAGTAAGGACAAATATGGAAATATCTATTAATGAAGTAGTCTACGACGAAAGTATTTATCCAAGATCATCTTGGTCGGATGAAGTTGTTGAACAATACAAAGAAGCAATTGAGTCCGGCAAGATACTTCCAAACATTATTCTAGAAACAGCAACAAATCGTCTGATTGATGGCATGCACAGATGGAAAGCCAGGCAACAACTCAATCAAGAGACGATAGAAGTTGAGTACCGGGATATTCCCAAGGGAATTCCCGCTAAGCTTTACTCGGCCAGTCTAAATTCCGAACATGGTCATCAATTTTCGAAAGCAGAATTGAAAAATCTTGTCCGTGATATAGTGGCTAAAGATCCGGAATTCAATCTCAATACTATCTCAAAAATGATCGCTCGATCTGAGCGTACCCTGGAAAGATGGGTATCCGATCTTATTGAAGATCGGAAAAAGCGTGAAGAACGTGAGCGTAGACAAAGACAAATAAAAGTACACATTATGACAGAAGCTAGTCTAAGTAATCGAGAAATAGCAAGAAAACTTGGTGTAGCGCTGGGTACAGTGTTCAGCGACCGACAAGTGTCGGAGGCTGAACACAACGACGATCTATATTCCGAGGCAGAGCTTTGGCACGCTGCTGGCGAGTTAAGAGACATTGTTGACAATGTTGGCGATGTCGTTGAGCGTATCTTGACTAAACGGCTTCCTCCAATGAAGATCGTACTATCTGCTGCTTTTGCCAAGTGGAGACTCAGCGGCAAGAAGATAATAGAAATTGTTGAGAAATACCGACACGTTACAGATGAAGAGTCGCTTAGAACACAAATGGCAGATAATATACTAAAAACAATAAAGATACTGGAAGCCACTGCTGAATTGCTTAGAGATCCATCTATTAGTACCATTACGGATCAAGACGTCGAAGACTTTTTTAAGGAAAATCATGAATGATCAGGATACTAAGAGCCTAAATGATTTGATGGATATGATTTGGCGCTCTCAACAACGTGATGGTGCAGGAAAACTATCCTACTGGAGAATAATGCACGAGTTGAAAGTGACTCGAAGAAAACTGGATGATTTGATGACTCTGGCAGCCATTAAATTTCCCAGCAGATATTCTGGGTTGTTTCCAGTAACTCCAGGAGATAGCTTTGTTCATGTAACCAGCGATCCTGATGAAATTGTCCTTGACGTGGCACCAAGACTTCTAACTGGAAACACAAAGTATGCTAGAGCTAACGCAGGAATGTCTGTTGCCATTGAAAGTGTTGGTGGACGTAGTCAGTATCTTGACTTGATGACAATGGTTAGAGAAGCACACAATAATATGAAAACAAAAAGTGACAGAATAAAAGAGGCTGAGCGGACAGCAGAAAGAAATATTCGACAAAGAAATATTCGACAGAGAATTAAGTTTTAGTAAGGTTGTACATGGCAGAGGAAAATCCTCTGCCGTCTAGAGCTTTACTAAGCTCAATAAGCGAGATGGACCGGCTGACTCCCGGATAAGGCCGTCTAGTCAACGGCTCAAAGGTCCTGTAGGCATAGGGTGTCTTATGGATCGCCATCTACTAAAGTTAAATGAATAAAGGGACTGTCGAAGGAATTTTGAGGATGTTATGTTGTAGAGTCAACCCTGAAAGACCGCATTAAGTAATTAAGTTAGCAAGCGGGAGACGGTGAGACAACAGTGACTGCAATTCCTCAAAAGACCGCTGGGTGATCCCAACATTAAATCAAAAATAGTATGGTCGGTATTATGAATAAGTGTAAAAAGACAGGAAAAAGTAAGCTGTCCAGACAGACAGCTACAAAGGCAATGATGAAGAACCCTAATCTTACCATAGTTTACCATTGTAAGTATTGTCATTGGCACCATGTCTCAGGAAAGTTACAATGGTGGCTTAAATGATCGTGAAACATGAGGAATTGCAGAGCCTAGACGCTAATGGTCGTCCATGTGAAGTATGTGGAAATCAGATGCGCGGTCACAAATGGGTAGATATGGACAGAGCAGGATTTGTGACAGATTGCAGTGAGATCCAGGATGGAAAACCCGAGTAGAAACGGACAAAATGCATACTTTCGATTATGACGACCCAGAAAAGGGTGAGATCTTCGTACATCACAATGGAGACTTCTCTGGTGATGTAATCATTAATATTGACAGCAAGGCAGTGAACAAGTATGAACTTGAATCCAATAGGGTAGAAGTTCACCTTCCGTTCGAGCTGCTGCAAGATCTCGTCATGTCCAAGATCCGATCGGATATGATCCAAAATTTAGAACAAATGAGTAGCAATGAGCTACTCGAAGCGCTATCATCTCTATAGATTGGTCGGGCGTGGACCATGTAAAAACGCAACAGACTAAGGGGCTGACCAGCCCCTTTTTGTTTGGAGGAAGTGAAAATGGACAAGGGCAAGGAATGGTTTGCCGCCGAAGCACTGATGTTGCGGAACCTGGCAACCATGATTGACGGGTTCGACGGCTTTAAGTTCTACACCGACCACCAAGTGACAGAATGCCCAGCCTGCGCGCGTGCCACAGTGCATAGCTTTTTGGATCCGAATTTTTTGAAGTCTGATGAAGACATTCAGAAATTCACGGAGAAGTTGTGCCCTCAGATGGCGCAGGCATTGGAACGGATCGTAAAGGCAGAAGAAGTCGCAAACACAGTAAAGCAAGCAGTCACAAGAATCGAGAAGAAGATCGCAAGCGAGATGAATTAAGGAATAACGTTGACAAAAAACCCAGAAGTTCGTCCGGGTGATGCTGTCGGGCTACTTATCGTAGTTGCTGTTGTCATTGGCGGTTTGTTCTTCACAGTCAAAGGGTGTAATTCAAAGGCCTGTGACACATGTCCACCAAGTCCAACAGTATCAACCCAGTAATGTTAGGTTCATTAATTGCACCTCAATGAGGTGCAATTAATAAATTTAATATAGGAGGACAAATGCACTACACGCAATACCTGTTGGACGAGCTAGTAAGTGAAGGATTTGCCGTCTGTGTGGTCGATGAGGAAACTGGATATAGTTACTACATGGCAGGCAAAGGTTACCTAATTGAGAATTTTATGTATCAAGAGGCCATCGCCAGCGTTGAACTGGATAGGGATGGGACGTTCTCGATTGGATAGAAATTGAAAATTGTTATTCTGTTGGCCATTGCCATATTGTTGGGTGGGGCCAAATGTGAAAAAGGCACACCTGAACCATCACCTTCCTGTTGCTATTTGCAACCGGGCAAACAACCTGCACCAACCTCGGAGCAAAAGTGAAAAAGGATGAATTGGACCTGATCCCTTATCGGCCACTCCCACCTAGTCCTATGTTGGAGGGCAAAGCTATCGGGGGACCTAGGGATGGGATAAAGCTGTCTGCATCTGCCAGCTGGAATGGCATTGTCATGCAATCATCAAGTAGGATGTATAATGGATTATATAAATGGAATGGACAAACCTGGGTCTGGGAAGATCAATCAATTGATGGTAACGGATTATCTCGTGGAGCAGGCCCAGCTCATCACAAACGACGTAAAGGCTCTGTCCTATTTAATTAATACTGGGAATGCTCAATCCGGAGCAGTACTGGATGCCATTCTCAGATCGGAAAATGACAAAGCTTCTGAGCTACTAGACAGTTTCACTGTCCAGCAACTTACAGACTTACGTAGGGCAGCCACGAATTTGGCAATGATGTGTAACAGAAAGTTGGTAGTCGAGTAGGTTTCATTGGGCGCACACAATGTGTGCGTTCACTAAAGCTTATTGTGGAGGAGAATCATGTCCTGGAAGATGCTATTGCATAAGTTAGTCTATCGGCACAGAGAATTGTATAAGCCTGGAGTAGGTAGCATCACCATATGTTCGAGCAGATTCCACGATCGCAATACCATTAACATGTCGGTATCTTTGGATGAGCTTTATGATACTACCTATGTCATTCCTAACATTAAAGTTGAAGAAGCCGAAAAAGTATTAGATGCCAGTACCGAAAATGAATTAGCAGGAGTCTTGGTAAGCATGATTAGTTGGCGTCGTAATGCGCCAGAGAAGTACCAAGTAAAGCTATTGACTGGAGATTATCTTGGACTGGAGAAAGGTAGCTCAGGACTTACTTAACAAGGCAAGTCACAGAAACACCACCAAAGCAGAGGCAGACGCATACCAAGAAAAGGCTATGTATATCATGGCCAAGTTTGGTATTGATGAAGCCATGCTTAGACAGAAAGAGCACTCTACAGAAAAGCCTAAGTTCAGACTGTTCAAGAAGTTTCGTCCTTACAGCAACATTAAATTAATGTTGCTGACCAGTGTAGCCAACATACTTGGTGGTAGGGTAGTCGAATCAGGCCTAGATTGGTATGTGTTCGCCTATGAACAGGACTTGGAGCGTATTCAGTTCCTTTACTTCAGTTTGTTGGCTCAAATGCATATCGAATCAGCCGAGGTCAAAGTTCCACAGGCCATGAGTAAGCGAGCATATACCGATTCATGGCTTAAGGGATTCGTGTTCGGCGTGGCCAGTCGACTGGACACAGCCTACAGGAGAGCAACCGGTAACGGACAAGAACTAGTACTCATGCGTGATGCCCAAATCGAGCAGGCCATGCACGACAAATTTAATAATATTAAAAAGAACTCTAGTCATATAAAGCCAAGTGATTATGGGGCTTTCGGTTCTGGTGCCGCCTCGGGCCTGCGCGCGGACATCGGACAAGATCGACTAGGTAAAACCGCAGCTAGCAAGCCACTTGGCAATTAGCCTTGACAGGGCCGTCAAGGGCCTGTAGCTTTGGTGGAGCGCAAGGCACCCACCTCGCTTGAGGTAAAAAGGTCGGAATTGGACTAGAACGTAGCTGTTGGAACCGGGCCTCCCCAAGATCACCCATCCTCCTTTTACGTTCGAGCGGTTACCACAGGGTCCTTATACTGGTAGGGGTTAGGCCAGTACAAATTAAACAGTGAATCGTAGGGGAGTAGAGCAGCTCGGTTGTGCTCGCTAGCCTCATAAGCTAGAGGTCACGGGTTCAAATCCCGTCTCCCCAACTAGTGATCGGATGTATGGTGATTAGGGAGATCCTAATACAAACTTGTCAGATGCTCTAGTTCACGAAACAAAGTGACGATCACGTAAAAATTGGGGGTAATGGGACTATGATATTCGAAGGGCGCGCAAAACGGTATCTCGGTACCCATTCGGATTTGGTCAGGTTCAATTCCTGACACCCCCACTAGAAGGTAAGTCGTATGATCTGTGGGGAGAGCCCACGGTATTCACGCCGCGTGAAGCATGAAACAAAGACTTGCCTTCATTAATTTTGTGTACTTTGAGAATTTCACAGTGGAGCTGATGAAATTCAGTGACAGACTGAATTGGGTATCGGTTATCATATTGGAATGATCGCACCCGATCCCTTACTAACTTGTTTGTCACTTTCACTTGGCAGTGTGGTAGGGGCCTCCTTTATTGGAAATGCTGCACTGCCAAGCATGGTGGTTATGGTGTACCGGCGTGCACGACGGGATGTGACCCCGTAAGTCTGGGTTCGACCCCCAGTAATCACCCGAAATTGTCTGACTGAAATGGAATTGATTATCGCCGCTAGATCAGGGCCTTGGGAATAGGCAAAGATTCCAGTCTGCGAAAGTAGATGCCCACCTTCGATTCCTTCAACTTGTTGGACAATTCAAAACATGGGTAGGTGGTTCGCGGGTGAAATTCCCGACCTGTTTGGTAGTGTCATAGTCTGACGGCTTAGGAAGGGCACGTGACCGATAATTGTAAGTCCGTCTAAGCTACATAAGCAGAGGGTGGTTCGACTCCCCCTGTACCCTCGTATTGGCTTCCTATCCAATGCGATTGCTGCCTGACTGATTTGAGATTGGTTATCGAATGAGGATCGAGAGGTCGCAGGTTCGAATCCTGTCATGTCGCTAGCCGACATGTAGCTTAGTGGCTAGAGCGCTAAAACACCGATTTCTAACAACTTGTTAGGCAGCTCAAATGAGGAATAGATGAATAATTGGTTCATTTCTATAACCCTTGACCAGTCTCTAGACACGGCCAAAGTTCAAGCAGAAGCATTCGAGAAACTAGACTGTTCCTCAATTTACCAGCACGAAGGCGTAACCGAAATACGTTGGTTTGTGGAGAACAGACATGACGCATTCGTAGCAGTTACTGATTGCGTATTGAGACTCAACACGATCTTCTCCAAAGGTTGGTTTGCTGAGGCAAACATCACCCACATAGTGGCGATGACAGAAGCGAAGCGAATAGAAGAACTTATGGCTCAAGAAGAAATCGACAAGTTCCTAGATGACCCATCAACTGGAGCCAAAAGGGAACGTCCAGTAAGATAAAGACTTATGTGTCAGACTGAAGATAATTGCTTATCTCACTACCAAAGTAATTTAGTGAAAAGAAACTTGGCTCGCAGCTAGGTTAACAGCGATTGTTGATTACTTGTTTGACACTAAAACCTCCGTAACCCTATTTTTGTCCATCGCTACCTCCAATCTCGTAAGATAAATTGGGGTTACGGAGCCAAACGTGTAATGTTGGACTGAAGATTATCGGTTATCATCAGCCGATCCAAATATCCGATACTCGCTCCTTGTTCGACATTCAAATACTTCACCTTACTCTCTCGGGGTGGAGAATGGTAAAAAGTCCTCGTGTCGCGTGGACCGTGTGTGTTTGGGACTGATGGGAGGTCTTGGCGGGCCTCCCATCACATCTGGGTATAGCCTAACTTGGTAAGGCACCTGCTTTGGGAGCAGGAGATTCCGTGTTCGAATCACGGTATCCAGACGGTGTGTGTAGATTTTTGACAGAGAGTGATCCCTAGCATCACTAGCCACTGTTATTACAGTCTATTAACACAGGTCAAGTAACTCAATAGTCATTGACGCTAGGCTGTCCGATGTGCGAGCGAACGAACCAGGCGGGAGAAATTCCGGATAAAGTATCCCGCCTCCAATAAGCTCCTAGTATGTAATAGGTATCCGGTGCGTGCGATCACGCCTATTACATACTAGGGTAAAAATAGAAAGGAGAAAGACATGAACCTACTCTAGCCGGGAAAACCGGCCAAAGGAGGTTCTCATGTCTAAGACAGACAAAACCCGACCATGGTGGGTACAAGAAAAAGATCCACTCAACCAAAGGTTCCGTATGGTCGGAATTATTCATAAAGCCTTCAATCCTGAAACAGGAGAATATGAGCTTTATGAATGGTTTTGGAAGCCAATGTTTGCTAAGCATCAATGCTGGTGCTGTAGTCAAAAACATGCCTTCTTCTTTGAAGACGGACGTGGGCGGGTTCAATGGCGTCATGAACGGCAGAAATTGCTGAAGGAATGGCGTTGGGACCAAGAAGGAACAGAATTTTATGATCATTGGTCAACTGATGATTCGGCCGAATACGAGAATAATGAAGGTCTAAGATTTGTTGACTTTTATGGAACTTACAAGTCCGAATCATAGCGAGGGCACGTGAAGAAAAATTTAATATTAACTTGTCTGCTACTATCTTTAGTTGCATGCGATAAAACCAAGAGTAATCCTAAACCCACTCCTACGGTTGTTCAAAATGTTAAAGCTGACGCTCCTTGTTCAGTGCCAGGAAGAAAAGGCGTAACATCTACCGGCACTCCAATGATTTGCGTGAAGCGTCCGGGAGATGACCTGCATAGATGGCGAGCAGAACTAAGCCCTCAACCCGAATGAACTTGGACTAATGGAAACTTTTAATGAATTCTTCCCTTTACTTGAGTGGTTTTCACAAAACCCACTACTTTGTGTGGCTATAATATTGCTAGTAGGAGTCGTTCTAGGAATGAAATATAAATAGCTCCCTGCCATCGGTCGGTTGGGGAAAAAGGGAATCCAGATGTAAGGTCTGGTAGAGGTGGCTAAGCTAGAAGCAGCGGAAATCCGTAAAATCGAGCCGACTGACGTTCCCTACATTGGTCTATAGCACAATTGGCAGTGCAGCAAATTGTTAATTTGCGGGTTACAGGTTCGAGTCCTGTTAGGCCAGCGCTTCTCTCGTGGGTTTGCTTTGCTCGCCGTTGAGCGGATTTCTTGAGAGAAACAAATGGGCAGTCTACCGACTGATGACATGTCTGGTACCGTACATGGCCCAAAACGGTACACTTATTGGGGAAATAGCTCAACGGCAGAGCGACCGACGCCTTGTTACGGAGGGAATCGGCATATTCAGGTTCAATTCCTGATTTCCCCTCGATGTTGGACTGGACATATTATTGTTATCATTCAACTACTAATTGAAAGATCCAGGTTCGACTCCTGGCTGGCCCACTCATGGGCCAGTGGTGTAATGGATAACACAAAACTACCCGATAATAGCCCACTTGTTCGACATCACTATATCCCTTTAGATTAGTGGAGAAATCGGACATGGATGCCTGGTTCATTTGGACCATCATCTTCTTAGTTATTGCTTCCCTCATTTATGTCGCTTCCTTCTTTGTCATAAAAGAGAAGACAATAAGAACGCCCGGCATGCGATATAACGATGAACCAAATATGGAAAAGATTCCAGTCAGAAGTAAATTCAGGCAGATTATTCTAGCTCCTTTGGGACTAGCTCTAATTACGTTTATTATTTCGTGTTGGGTCATTGTGGGTACCAATCAGGTGGGTATTTTCACCTCGATGGGCGCTCCCTACACTGCCACGGACAATGGCTTTGAAATGAAGCGGCCGTGGGCAAAGAAGATTGAGTTTGACGGTTCCCGTCAATTCTTGAGATTCTGTGGTGACGGAAACAAAGACACTGACCTAGACAAGAAAGTCTATCCTGGAGTTTCTACCAAGATAGACGGCAATGCTAAAGCAACTCTTTGTGGAACTATCGTCTGGCAAATGAAGGCGACCACGCCGGAAGAGAAGAAAGAAGCCATCGAACTGTTCAGGCAGTACAAGGCATTCGAGAGAGTTTCGACTAACCTTGTGTATCCTGGCCTCAAGGTGGCCATTGGCAATGCGTTGTCAACGCTTAATCCGCTAGTGACTGAGAAGAACATGTCAGTTGCGGACATTAACAGAAGTATTCTGGAGGCATTGAAAGGACAGATTTCTGGAACTCTTCAGATACTGTCAGCTGATATTGCTCCTCCTGATTACGATACCGATACGGATGCAGCTATTGCAGCCGATCTAGCACAAAAAGCTAAGACTTCTCTTGAGAAGGAGAAGAAGCTAACGAATGAAGCAGCGGCAGCAGCTAATGCCGCGATCAATAACTCGATTCAAGATCCAAAGATTCTAGTCAACAAGTGCTTGGACATCGCCAAGGAATTGGGTTACAACCCAGGTCTTTGTATGATGTCTGGTAATGGTGTCCTTCTTGATGGAAGTGCACTGAACAAGAAACCATAAGCTTCCTGTCCTGGGAAGAAAAAAGGTCGAGGTGAATTGGGAATGGCTGCGCCGGGAACCGTCAATCGGCGATCCGTAGTGAGGTTCGAATCCTCACCACCTCACGTAACGTTCGAAGCGATTACACAATAAGGTGAGAAGCTTCCTAGGAAGCTTTTGACCAAATTCGCAAAAATAAAATTGAGTATTGGGTATAAACTTCCTGCTGTTGAGGGCCGGGAAGGGTGGAAAACGGCAGCTAGCTGCCTGGTCGAGGAGATGTTTTGCGGCATCATGGTTAAAGGGTCTCGTAAGCCTGAGGGGGTTCGAATCCCCCATCCTCACGCTCGATTTATAGCTGTCGGCTAGTTATAATATAAGGGTACCTAAAGTGCTCCTGCCAAGAATATGGAGCTGTTGGGCGTAAAAGCGCCAGGATGTCTCGCTTGACTGCGCAGTTACGAGACGGTGTGGAAGCAGTAGGTTCGACTCCTACCCTGGCGGCGACCCGTTTTGGCAGTTTGTCGGATAGTGAATGTCCAATAAGATTCTGTTCTCATTCCTTATAATGGGAAGACCGCTCAGATGTCGAACTTGGTGACTATAATCAAACTGCCCACTCCGCGCTCACGGAGTGGTAATACTCCGAAAATCCTATTATGGGAATTCGGTTGTGTGACAGGCCGCTGGAAGATAATGGAGCCGGTTCTCACCCAGCTCCATTATCTAAATCTTGTTGCTAATAAGCGACTGAGAGGTTAAGCAAGTGTCAAGCTACCTTAAGAAGCATGTAGAAACGAAGACTCCACAGACGGAACAAGAGAGTCCTCTCCAGGTTCCTAACTCTGCTGGAGGTTTCTCCTTTTCTGTAACTCCTATCGATCGACTGATGCGCTTCCTTATTCTCGGTTCCGAGGGTGGAACGTACTATGTTGGTGAGAAGGATTTGACTAAGGAGAATCTGGACAACCTGAAAGAGCTTACCCAAAGCAACCCATTCACAGTTATTCACAAAGCTGCTTTGGTTTCCGATGAAGGACGTGCCTACCGCAACGACGCCGCCATTTTCGTTCTGGCTTATGTCATGACCTTTGGTGACGACAAAGCTAAGGCTTATGCACGTGGACATGTGAATGTCATCGTACGTACGGCCACCCATCTGTTCCAGTATGAGTCTTTCCTTAAGGCTCTTGCTCCTGGTTCTGGCTTGGGAACGTCAAGAAACAAGTCGATTGCCGATTGGTATGGCAACAAGACTCCTGAGCAGATTGCTTATCAGGCAGTAAAGTACCGTAATCGTTATGGATGGACCCACAAGGACAGTCTTCGTCAGTCAAGGCCGAAGTTTCACACGGACCTTTACGACGACGTAGCTAAGTGGATTCTTGGCAAGTACACAGGAAGACTAACTGAGCTACCGACAGTTATCCAGGCTTTTGAGGAAGTACAAAAAGCCGATAATGTTGAGAATGTTCTTGCTATCATGGAAGGGACCAACCTTCCTTGGGAGTCATTGCCAACTCATTTCCACAAAGAGCCAAAGGTATGGAAGAAACTTTTCTATACTGGTCAGCTTAAAGGACAGGCTCTAGTGCGAAACATCATTAGGCTTGCTCGCATGAGCGCGTTTGATGATCTGGTTTTCGCTCGGGATTATGCCGATAAGCTTGTCGATGAGGAAATGATTAAGTGGACGCGTTTGCATCCGCTTAATTTCCTTAATGCGCTTGTGGTTCATACTGAGGGTCAGATCCAACGTAAAAGTTGGAGCTTCATGGGTTATAGAAACAAGGATTGGATATCTGTTCCGGTTATTGTTGATGCTTTGAATGCAGGTGTTCATCTGTCTTTCAAGCATGTGGAGCCGACTGGCAAGCGCACGCTACTTGCCGTGGACGTTTCCGGTTCCATGTCGGGATCTATAGGCATGGGACTTGATTTGACGGCAGCTCAAATCTCAGGTGTCATGGCAGCTACCATTGCCAAGACTGAGCCGTACTACCAGATCATGGGATTCTCACATCAATTCCGTGATTTGGGTATTTCGGCTGACATGAGTTTGACTAGCGTCATGAAGAAAGTGCAAGATAATAACTTCGGATCGACTAACTGCTCCATGCCTATGATATGGGCAATGGATGGACGTACTTCGAATATGTCATGGAGTCGTCCGGAAAGACATGCAGTAAAAGAGTTTGATACCTTCGTGGTCTTGACCGACAGTGAGACCTACGCTAGTCCTGTTCATCCTCATGTTGCCTTGCAAGACTACCGGAAAAAGACTGGTATTCCTGCCAAGCTTATCGTAGTGGGTACTACTTCAACGGGCTTTACCATTGCCGACCCTAACGACTCTGGTATGTTAGATTGCGTCGGGGCAGATGCCAATTTGCCTAGGCTGATTGCAGAATTCAGTAAGGGTTACATCTAAACTTTATTGAGAGTGCGGTGGAGTCGGAGAGGTCCTCACCACACTGCAAGGTGGAATAGGAAATAGAAGTCGGAGGAGAACTCCGGATCGGCGAGATTACTGTCCGGCCAGGGTGAACATCCTATTCCACCCCAAATGAAAGGTAAGAAATGAAGAAGCAAACCCTAATAGGAATTGGAGCGCTGGTATTCATTGGTGCTGGAAGTTATACAGTAAGCTATTCGCTTGCCGGAAATGAGAATAACCCAGCTCCACAAGCTACCATAGAAACCAGCGTAACCAATTCGACCAATACGATGCCAAGTCCAAGTAAGTCCAGCCAGAAAAGCGGCCCAACAGTAAAAGTTAACTTGGACCCCACTCCTGATCCTACTTCTGCATCAAGTCCCACGCCTAGGCCATCAAATGCGGGTGGAAACACTGGCAGCAGTGGACCGACACGTGGTCCAGTATCACCTAGACCAGAATCTCCTAGTCCCGTAGGACCATACCCCAAACCCAGCATAATCAGATTGCCATGAGACAAGAAGACCGCAACAGACTAAACTGTCCTCGTAGTGTCTATGGACGACACAACGATCCAGACAAGTATGGCATATGTAGTTGGTGTGGTCGGAAAATATCTTATTCGTTACCGAAACCTCATGTCTTTGGTCCATCGGACCTAACATCATATTATGCATATTTTTATGATGATGACTGGGGTTCCGAATAAATGGCCCTGACCCTGTATCTCAGTTGGAAGAGAAGCGAACTCATAATTCGTCGGTCGTAGGTTCAAGTCCTACCAGGGTCACGTAAATACAATAAGAAGGGAATTTCCATGCAGCCTGATTTGGGTCCTAAGCTTTGGCCCGCTGACTTCGAACCAATTGAAGAGCCAACGGTGACCAATGTAGTGGGTGACCAAGGTGCAGTTGTTGAAGAAGAAGTAGATGAGGAAGAGGACTGGGAGGACGAAGAGGAAGAAGACGAAGACTGGTACGACGAAGACGAAGAGGATGAGGACGACGACGAAAGCCCCGAAGACGGCATATAAAATCGGTAAATAAACTTGATGGTCTAGGACTAGGTGAGAACGCAAAAGGGGAGAGTCCAATTAACTAGCCTTGCGTCGCCATTAATTGCCCTCATATCTCAATGGATAGAGAGTCGGACTTCTAATTCGAATGTTGTAGGTTCGAATCCTACTGAGGGTACGTGACACGTCTAAAACTATTTTTCAATAAAAGATATCCGTATTACAGACTTTGTTTAAATAAATGGTATTGTTTTCGTGTACAAACTTATTATCAGGGATGCTATAAGCATCAAGTTAGTCCAAAACACAGAAAGTAGTAAGCATGTCCCCGAAGCATTAAGGTGATGCTCTGGACTTTTAATCCGGAGAACACGGATCAATACCGTGCGGGGACACATGGAACCAGTTTGGTTAGCTGTTATTGTTGCTGTTGGTGCGTTACTCACCACAGTGTTGACGACTAGTCTTAATGCCTGGCAAATTCGTAAGGGCAAAGAGCAGGACTATGAGCGTCAAGATGCTGTAGCTGATCAATTGGAAAAACGTCAAGATGCTATCCAGAAGCAAGCAGCCGAAGCTGCCCGGTTGCTGGAAGAGCGTCAAGACGCAATTCAAAAGAAGGCCGAGGAAGCAGCCCGACTCCTGATTGCTTCCAATAAGTTAGTAGCTGAACAAACACGCGAAGCATCTAATTTTACCAATGGTAAGCTGGCTCAAATTCATGAGCTTGTGAATTCAAATTTGACTTCACAAATGGAAGAATCACATGCAGCACTTACTCAGCAATTAGTGTTAATGCGCGAGATAATTCAGCTACACAAAGAATCTGGACGGTCAGTGTCTGATAAAGCGAATGAAGCAATCAGAGTTATTGAAAGCAGAATTGATCAACTAGGTTCTAAGCTATATGGTCGAGCCAAGGCAACACAGATTGCGGACTCGAAGTTAGAAGTGGGATCATGACTGATGAAGAGAAAACAATAATCGTCGATGTTCTTTGCGGTCAAGCTCTGGCTGATCATCTAGGTGATGTAAGAGACGCCGAGCGTCAACTTTGGGGACTTATTGGAGTCACGGAAATATGCACAGAAAATGACTCAGCATGGGAAAATACTGAAGCAACATTGAAACAGCACAAGATTGCAGTACCATCATATCTCAACAGTTAGTAGGTCTAATTGGCACAAGAAACTAAAAAGGTCAGTCCTTCACTTGTTGTCCTAGGAATTGCCCTAGCATTAATTGTTATAGTTACGTTGACTTCACGACCAAATGATGACGGTTGCAATACTGATGACGACACTGTCTGTTTGGAAATGTCTGTAGTATTCGACCCACCAAAAAGAGATGAAGTTGTTCGTATCTGGGTCGATCTCAATAAAATAAGACTTAACACTTGGGAACAAACGAGTTCGCCTTGGTTTTTCAATCTAGAAGTAAAACGAGGAACTAAGGTGAGGCTGGCTGCTAACCAATTGGACACAAAGCCAATAGGCGTTCTTGATTGTATGATTAAGGCTGGAATGGACCAACCTATTCGTAATTATAGAACTGGCAATGGAGAAGTTGGCTGCGATTACCCTAGATATTAGGACATATCATCATTTAAGGAACATTTGTCTCAACCGTCCCGAGTGTGATACGATCTACATAAGACTTGATCGGGCGCCTTGATGGTACCGGCCATCCCCGATCTAGAATATTGGCCCTTGCTTAGCGCCGGATTCATGGTGGGAATTCCTAGATCACAGGCTCTAGCCACTATGAAGCTACTCAAGGGCCATTTCTAAAGGAGCAATAATGTTCAAATACGAGTGGGTGACTACTTTCCTCATTGGAGTACTTGTTCTTGTTGCAGCCATAGGTTTGATTTTCTATTAACCCCCAGGTAATCCAACTGGCAGAGATCACTCATTTAAAGTGAGATAATGTGTGGGTTCGAATCCCACTCTGGGGACTGGAAGGGTACGGCACTCCTGATGGAAATATCTGGTTCATACGCCCACAGGCGCACGTACCCTTCCTCTATATAATAGGAAGGAAATAAATTGCCTAAGTTCGAAGTCAACCTTGTCAAGCAATTAAACTTCAAAATTGAAGTTGAAGCAGAAAACGAGGACCGTGCGCTTGACGAAGCATATAGCCTCGCTCCTGAACTTTGTGCCCATTGCAGTGGATGGCGACAGGAGTGGAATATTGACGAAGATGAATGGAAACTAAGGGACGATGAGATAAAGACGATTGAGGACTAAGCGCACCATCCCCTAAATTTGAGGCAGTGCCATGAATGACAATAATTTGATCATCTTGGCCATATTCTCTTCCTTAGCAACATGTGGACTGCTGATCCCTGTTTGGGCAATCGTATGTATAATTTACTTTATTGTTAAAACACTCACTAAAAATAAACCGGAAGAGATTCAAATACAACCAGAAGTTATATTACCAGATAATTCATTCGCAGACGACTGGACATTTATAATAAAGGAAACGACATATGACAACGAAGATGAAGCTAGTCAAAGTCACACCAGATCTTGCTCATAAGTGGCTAGCTACAAATCACGACAATCGCCCAGTCAGAGAGTACTTGGTCAAATCATATGCCGAAGACATGGCCAGTGGCGATTGGGCCGACAACGGACAGACAATCAAGTTTGATGTAAACGACGAACTGATCGACGGTCAGCACAGACTGCTAGCAGTAATTCAGTCTAACTGCACCATCGAAATGTGGGTTGCGTACGGAGTACAGCGCAAAGCACGTACCACCGTTGATACTGGCGCCAAAATGACGTTCGCGAACCTTCTCACCATGAGAAAAGAAAAGAACGCTCCTATTTTGGCTTCCATCGTCAGGAAGGTTTATATCTGGCGTAAGGGACTTCAGCTTGGCAAGGTTGAAGTTGCCAGTAATGCCATGTTGGACAGGGTCTTGGAAGAGTATCCTTGGCTGCGTGATGTGGCCAGGGAGTCGTCAGGAATAGCCGGTACTACCAATCTTATGGCATCAGTCGTGGGATGGTGCTGGTTTACCTTCTTCCAAATCAATCCAGACGATTGCAAGGCGTTCTTCGAGAGGCTTTCTGATCAGCATAACTCAATTAAGGGCAATCCCATTGATGCTCTTAAGCGTAAGCTGAATAAGTTGGCTCAGAACGATCACGAACGTCGCTCGGACGTGTGGATGGCTGCGGTAACGGTCAAGGCCTGGAATAAGTTTCGTGATGGAGAATCATGGCAAGTCGTTGATTTTCAGCCAGGTGGCGTTACCAACGAGAAAATGCCGGTCGCTCACTGAAAACTCAAGATCATCAATGGAGCTGTGCCTTGACACATGTGTCAGCACCGCGCTAGACTTAGGCGTGGGGGAAACCTCACGCCTAAGTCAATTTATAGGCGTAACAGGGGGATAACAGTTGCTATGTATTTAGCAACGCAGAATTACCGACCGTTGATCTGTTCTTCGGCTCGCCTTGGGTTTTTTGTCCGATTTTCCCTATGGCTAGCAGCCGCGAATAAACCCCCTGTTACTTTTAATTTCTTTATTTAGGGAGTACAGATGACTTCCGAGCACTCATTGGAAGAAGTGTTATCAGATGAAAAAATTCCCTTGCCGGAAGTCATCAATCCAGCTGACTGGATGACTCCAAGGGAAGTAGCCGACCATTTTGGGGTAAAGTCTAAGACAATAAACCGATGGATTAATGAGAAGGATTACCTATCCGACGTTAGGTGCTTTAGAACCCTAGGCGGTCATCGCAGATTTTACCGGCCTGACGTTATTAAGGTTTCGGAAAACCATGAGAACAAGCAGAATGCCGCCTAGTTCGCAACACGATGAATTATTCGAAAGGCTAGGCAACGACGGAAAGTTATTGAAAGATACCATAAGTGATATGGTGGAGCGTAGACGAGTGCTCAAAGAGAAATATCGTGAAGACCTTGAGGATTACGATAGGGAAATGCTCACCTTTCTATGGCGTTGTCGGTCCTTACTTTCCACCGTCGCCATTGCTCGCATGATAGGCCTGTCTCGCCAAAGACTCTATGAGAAGTGGTCAAGATTTGGCTTTGAGGCGAACGAGGATAATAATCGATGAACCATTGGGTCTGGGACGACGATCCCGACGAATCACTGTGTGGCAAAGAAGTATCCTGGAGTACTTGGAATGAAGCTGAAGTCGACTGCCATAATTGCTTAAAGGTAGACGCATTCCTTAAGTTAGTGGAGAACTTCAATGCCACCTTTGATGTGAAAGATTCTCTCTATGCAGCCATCGGAATCTGGAACAAATGGACGGCTAAGGTATGAGCGACACAACTTTTGATGAAGCCAGACGTTGTCCTGAGTGCAAAGAACTTGGCCAACCAGCGGGGGTTAGGCCAATGGAATCGCGACGACAAGGACAACTTCACATTTTCAGATGTCAAAATGAACGGTGTAAGAAGTTCGAACGAGACTGGATAGTTCAAGTTCGACCAGACGGCACCATTCCTGAGCCTACATTGAATAGAGAAAAGAGCTTCCCCGAAGATCGGGGCGTTGCTCGTGGAAGAATTGAACGTGCGAGGCTTGCTATTGATAAATTGAATCAACAATCATTAGGATAAATTAATGGAACTGTTTGACTTTCAAGCCGAAACAGTAAACAAGCTGGAGCCTAAACCAAGCTGGAGCCTAAACGGGGATCTCTAATTGCCCACGTTTTTGGTCCCGATTCGGCATTGTATGGGTTAAAGTTTGATCTATTTATTGAAAAATATAACATACCAAACGAAAGAGATGCTTGTTGGCTATGGACTAGAGCCTTAGGTGGGTCGGCTCTTTATGGAACGTATGCATGGAGATACAGAGACGAACTTAATCGACCCAGAAAGAATCAGAAGCCATCCCATATAATTTCTCATCTTATATTCAAAGGTATAATACCGAAGGGACTGATCGTCGATCATATTTGTAGGGTTCACAGATGTGGAAATCCAAACCATTTGGAAGCAGTCACTCATGCCGAAAACGTAAGACGTGGTCTAAATGGTATACTTAAAACCCATTGCATAAATGGACATCCATATAACGAAGGTAACATTTATATAGATCCAACAAGAGGTTACAGAGAATGTAGAACGTGCAGATACTTGGCCGTGCTTAGCTACAGAAATAAAGGAGGTGGTGCCTAAATGTTGCTCTTTGATTTTCAACAAGAAACCGTAGATAGACTAGAAAGTAAGCGCGGTGCTCTTATTGCTCATGATATGGGCACAGGTTGAAGGAAAAACGGTTACAGCAATCGCCTTAGACAAACTAAGAAGATCAAGCTTCGATAACCCAGCAAAGACACTAATAATCTGTCCATTGTCGGTTATTGACACTTGGGTCAAACATCTTAGGGCTTGGGCTCCACACCTTAATGTAATTCATGTTAACAATAAAAACAGAAAACCATTCATGGAAGCCATGGATGCCACCTTCCGTAATGCCTACGATGTCGGCTACGATGTCTTTATCATGCATTATGCGGCCGTTCGGCTAGAGCCAGACGTAGGTAGGTATCCGTGGTTTCATATTATCTGTGACGAAGTACATGCACTACAAGATAGAAAATCTTCTCAGTCCAAAGCAGTAAAGAAGATACCTGCTTTCTATAAAACTGGACTTTCTGGCACACCAGTCTTCAACAAGCCTGACGATCTGTGGTCGATCCTTAATTGGCTATATCCGAAATACTGGACAAGTTATTGGGCCTACTTCAAGCGCTATATCAAGTGGATTGAGTACGATGGATATCGAACAATAATCGGAGTCGAGAACGAGGAAGAACTACAAGATATCATAGCTGGATTCTACAGCAGAGTAAAGAAGGAAGACGTTGTTAAGGATCTGCCAGACAAGTATTACAGCACAATAAAAACAAAAATGCATCCTAAGCAAGAAAAAGCATACAATCAAATGAAAAAAGACATGCTGTCCTGGGTGGGCGAGCATGAAGATGAGCCAATCAATGCACCAGTGGTCCTCGCTCAGCTCACTCGACTTCAACAGTTCGCCTCAGCATATGCCGAGATAATTAAGACAACAAAAAAGTACAGGAACTGTCGTTCATGTGCACAAGACCACGTAGATGAATGCTCAATTTGTGCTCCTTTGTATGCCGAATATGAGGCTAAATTGGATGAACACTTCCAGCTGTACGAGGAAGATTCGAACCATGATGCTCCAGAATTCGAAAGCGATTGCGAAGACTTGAAGCGAGTCAAGTGTGTCGGCCATCCATATGAGTACGTTCAACTGTCTGAGCCCAGTTGCAAAGTGGATGCTGCTATTGAAAAGATCCTAGAGTCTGAAGAACCAATCATTCTCTTTAGTCAATTCGCACAGATGGCTAAATTGATTGCCGATCGTTGTGAAAAAATGGGCATCAGTTGTGGCTTGTATACAGGCTCAGTTTCCAAAGAAAACCGGGACAAGGTAGTTGAGGACTTCCAAAATGGTAAGCTAAGGGTCTTCGCTGGCAGCATCAAGGCCGGTGGCCAGGGCCTTACCCTGACCGCGTCATCCACGGTCGGCCTGCTCAACCGTGAGTGGGCAGAGGCACTCAACGATCAGGCCATCGACCGCGCCCACCGCATTGGCCAGAAGAACGCTGTTCACGTAATAGATTTTGTTACCGAAGACAGCATAGATGAGGAAAGAAACTTGGGCATAGCTTTGGATTGGCAAGTAATCAAAAAGCTATTGGGAGAACTATGAAAAACAAATTATCACCGGGAATGACAGCTTGATGGGCCGAATATAGGTAAAAAGATGACTTATATGGTTCATGTTATATACATCGTAAATGGCACGATCTGCAACGACACTTATGTCTGTTCTCATGCCGCGATAACTATGGCTGGTGCAATAGGAGAACGCGGCACCATTATCACGTTTACTGACGGTAGGGACGATGAAGGTTCCGTCGATGCAGTGATGTATCGACACGCCGAAAAAATTACCAAGCGTACGGTGGAGTAGGAAGAAGTGAAGAACAAATTAGCACCAGGAATGACGGTTCAGACCGCAGGAACAGGTGTCGGCAACTCATGGCGGCAACTCATGGCGGGTGGTTTATTGTGTTCGCTGTGGGTGGCAAAGTAATCCTACGTCATTTAGGATGGCAAAGAATCTCGCATGCAGCGAAGATTCTCATACATGCAAAGTGAGGACTGATGGATACTGAACTAGTAGATGCATCAGACATCATGCTTAAGGATCTACTCATCTTAGAAGATCCTAATCTAGAAAAAGTCAGTCAAATAGTCATAAATCAAGTAATAAAAACTAGATACAATCTGGGTGGAAGTGGACCGCCCGGAAGGGCAGACTAGTGAATTATCAAGAGTGGATGCGAACAAGCTCCCGACACGGAACACCTAGACTACATCAGAATCCTAACGATCCTGCGTATGACATGCTTTACACTGGACACGAATCAACCCCAAAGGTATATCGCGAAGGCTGTTATATCTGCAAGGACATGGAATTTGCTCGGATGGGCATGCCATTGTGCAATCTGTGTTGTTTCTGCGCTAGCTTGGACAGAGAAGGACATATTCCAGCAGACGGAGCAACATGCGATGACTGTGGACATCAACTTTGTGAGTATTGTGTGAACTTGCCTCCTCAAATAGAGCCAATATGCACCTGCAATACTCCTTGTTGTGAGGTAGACGTTGGTGTCGGTATCATCACGTGCCAAAGCGCACATTGTCCAACACACGGAGAAACGAAAGATCATGACAAAAGCCAGATTGAATGAAGAAGAATTAGATATGATAGAGGAAGCACTGATACTTTATGGTGCCCATAATTCACGATTAGGATATAAAGAAGTTGGTCCCATAGTATCTGAGATGATAAAAAAATTCCAAGTAATAAGAGAACTTTCACCGAGAAAAAATATAATGATGGAGCCTTATAAATGAACTGTGAAAAATGTAATGAGCTAAACGACACTCCTGTATTCTTCGAGTTGCTTCAGGACTGGTTCAAGATGAGCGCAAATAAAGTAATCACCATATTCCACAAGAAGGGACATAAAATTTTCTGATGGCTGAATATCCAGAGCACGACAAGTTGAAGGCTATCAAGGACGAAAGCCAAGCTCAAGGTGAATTGCTTGACTGGCTGGCTAGCCAAGGAATCAACCTGATGGTATGGAAAATTCATCAAGAACAGGAACAAAAACAATGCTGGAGATGTGTTCACTTTACTAAAATATCGACACTCAATTGCGATTGTATTACTTGTCATGGCACACATGAATACACCAGCTCAACAACGGTAGAAGGTTGGTCACCCATCAACAAGTCGATCCCTGATTTGCTGGCAGAGTACCATAAGATAGACTTAAAGAAGCTTGATCAAGAGAAGCAAATCATGCTGACGGAGCTTCAAGAATTGGGAGAAGATGTCTCAGATAACGAGAACGATAATCCTGGTCCCATCCAGAGGCCGTCCCGAACGTCTTAACCGAATGATTATCTCCGCTGCGTCATTGTCCGTGGGCGGAATTTTAGTCATAGCTGGAGTAGACAAGGATGATCCAAAGAATGACGAGTATCAAGAATTAACTAAACTCCATAGGAACTTGTTGATGTTTAGTGGTCCAAGAGATTCCCTTTCCGGCTGGACTAATATGCTGGCCGGAGCTGCTATAGCTAACTTTGGTATAAAGGGAACCTTCCTTGTCTCCATGGGCGATGATCATGAAGTACAAACAGACCTTTGGGACCTGGCATTAATTAACAGCATTCATTCTCTAGATGGACCAGGCTTTTCTTTCGGTGATGACCAGATAAATGGTTCCGGTCTTTGTACTTCATGGATGGTTTCTGCGGAAGTAGTCGATGCTCTGGGCTGGATGATGCTGCCACAGTGTAGACACATGTATGTGGACAGTGCCATAATGGAACTAGGTAACGCAGCAGACCGAATAAAGTACAACCCATTGGTAACCATCGAGCATCTACATCCCATAATGCAGAAATCGGAAATAGACCAGACTTATTTGGACGGAACGTCCACCATCGACCTAGACCTTGATGCTTTTAGAGAATGGCATGCTGGACCCAAGTTCAAAGAAGATGTTCAGAAGATTAAAGAATTGACGTGGTGAAGATGAGTCTTAATGAAATGGGTAAAGATTTCCATGACGTAGCCAAATCAAAGGGATTCTGTGACAAGCATAGAGACCCACTACAAGTTCTGTTCCTCATTATGTCCGAAGCTGCTGAGGCAGGAGAAGAGTACCGAGAAGGCTTTGGGTTCAATGAGATATACTATGCTGGACCAAAGCCTATGGGATTTTCGATCGAGATGGCCGATATCATCATTCGTACGCTTGAAGCTTGCGTAGAGTGGAACATAGACATCGAAGAAGCCATTCGAATCAAGCACGAGTACAATAAAACTAGGCCACACATGCACGGTAGGAAATGCTAATGGCACCTATTGTTCCGTTAAATATTAGGTTTGAAGTGAAGTTGGATGACATAACCAAAGACAAGCTGTTGTCTGTCATTGAGTCCATCCAAAACATAGTAGACGTCTTTGGGGGAGATACCGTGCATATTCCTACGCTTGGTAGTATTGTTCACTATCGAGGTAAAGAAGGCGTGCAAGCAATGCGCGCTGCTATTGTTTCCTGCACGCTCGAAGAGCTTGACAACCAGAATGTCATTGACGGACATATTTCCGACTTGGATACGGAAATGCACGTCCATCTTCATGTGATAACTCCTGGAACGCGAGGCCACTTCGAGGAATTCAATGTTCCACATGGAGATCCACAAGAAAATGGACAAATTCCGCCGGGGACCTGGTGCTGGCCTAAGATGGTTTAATAGGCAGTCTAACGATAAAAAAGCGTTTATAGTATTAATAATACTGATTATACTGAATTACATATTAGGTTTCATAGCTATTAAACTTATAGGACAATAAGTTGGTCTGGGCAGCCAGGTAAGAATAAGAACTAGGGTGTTGGGCTGATCGGGCACTCACTGTTCATCGTGGTTCTTATCACCGATGGAGGAGGCACCTTTATCATTGCGGCTCACCCCCGGATCAGATTTTGCTGATTGATTTTTGTAGTGAACGGGTCGATTTCCAGCGACGCTACAATCCCAATGATACGATTGGGTTCAAGAGGTGCCTCCTCTTTAGTAGTGGAGTATAGTGTAATGGCAGCACGCTTGCCTTTGGAGCAGGCAGTTTAGGTTCGAACCCTAATACTCCAGCATGTATGAAGTAACCAAAGTACTGGAATGTGAAGATTGTGGTAGGATAATAAAGACGCTAACTGAATATGAAAATCAAAGAATGGCAGACAAGCCCTACGACTTTATTTCTTACTGCGACCCTTGTAAGGCGAGCCGAGCCAAAAAGGGAGAAAAGGCAAAGTTTGCCATTCATCCTGGTTGGGTGACTTCTCTTAGCGATGGCGATCGACATTATATTGGTGTTAGTGCATTAGTAAGACTTTATGGACTAAAAAGTGGTGAATGGATTCCTTGGAATGAAAATAAAAGGGGTCTAGACTCAGACCTATACATACATCTCTATCCGAGAATGGATGGAAAATATGAGCGACCAGAGCAATCCGAACAGAATAACGATTAACATAGGCCCTAATGATTCCAAACTTTTAACTAACCTTTCTGAAAGAACTGAACAAAACAAGACCGATGTAATGATTCGAGGACTGAGGGCCTACGATATTTTAATTGAAGCAAAGGAAAACGATGCTAAAATAGCACTTAGGTACCCTGATGGACGAGAAGAAATAATCAGATTCCTTTAGGAGGATCGTTGATTGTATGGATTAGTGTTGACAATCCTGACGACAAATTGTGTCAGACTATATGGGCAGAAGTTATTAAGTCTGTAGAAAGCGTAGTATTATCGCATGCGCTCATAAAATATTCTACTATGGTACATTCTTTGCCTACTGCACCTTTAATGAATTGTCATTGGTGTATAGGAATTCCTGAAGAAGGATTCATGAAAGAAAATCTGATGCGTGAATTGTCCAAGATAGCCAGCAGGTTTAAGCTGGACTCTATTACCTGGTATGAATGTTCAAGCTCACAGCTCATACTAGGGGAGTAATTAATGGATGTTCAGAAGTATATTGACCTAAACCTTATTCACTCTGTTCATACCTCTGAACGTCGAGCTTTTAGGTCTTGTCGTCGTCGCTGGAATTGGGCATATCGTGAGAATTACCATCCCAAAGTCACGGCTCAGCCACTTGAGTTCGGTATTGCTTATCACATCGCCATGGAAACCTGGTATGATCCAGATAGTTGGTTTGGCAATAGAGAACACCAATCCGATTTGGCTATTGAAGCTTTCACAGACACGATTCAAGACCAGTACTTAAGATATATTGAGCTTAATGGAACTCCAGAAGACTCAGTAATAGAAGACTACCAACAACGACTTAAGCTTGGTATCAGCATGGTGCGTTATTATACCACCAAGATTAGTCCTAAAATTGACATCGGACTTACGCCACTTGCAGTAGAAATCCCATTCGAAGTCAGTCTGGGTTTTACTTGCAAGTGTGACGCTTGTTGGAAGCTATGGGTTGCTTGGGCTAGCCAACACGACGATGTCATTGCAGTCATGGGAACTGACTCTGCTGTGCGAGTTAACTGGGAAGGTCTGCCCGTCACTTTTGGTGGACGGATAGATGCGTTGTTCAAGGACGATATTGGACGCATACTTTGTGTCGATTGGAAAACAACATCTCGAATACTGGATGATTACGACGAAGCTGCGTTCCTCGAACTAGACGACCAGGTAGCAGGCTACCCCGTGGCGATTCGCAAGCTGGGACGCCAAGTAGATGGCTTTATCTACCACGAGCAGCGTAAGGCCGTACCGGAGAAGCCAAAGAAGCTTCAGCGCGAATACAAAGGCAAGCTGTTCAGTACCAATAAAACCGAACCAGTGGAGTATGAATCTTTTATCAATGTTATCATGGCCGAAGATGTTCGTGCTTACAACATGGGATTCTATGATGAATACCTTGAGTTCCTTCAAAGCAAAATGGCACCAAAGTTCTATCAGCGTCATACGATATATAAGACAGAAATACAAATAGAGAACTTCTGGCAAGACTTAATTAATGAAGCAAAGGACATGCTGGAAAGCCCGCGTGTATATCCTCAACCATCAAGATTTAGTTGTAATTCGTGCATGTACCGCGTACCGTGCGATGGACAGAACAGAAACGAGGACTACAAATACACATTGGAATCTATGTATATAGGGAATAGACAATGACACCCAAAGAAGTTTATATGGAATTAATAAAATCATACAACAAGGCTACTGAAATGTCCTTAAAGTGGAATGAATTAAACAAAGAGATTATTGAACGTGAAAGAATATACAGTAATAATCTAGGTCTAAGTGTCACGACTTTTTTCGACAGAGTAACTGACGTCAAAGAAAAGTCCAAAGAACTGAGTAATTTATACAATTCGTATTCGTTTTGGAAGGGTGAAGTAGAAAGGCACTCTTCAATGTTGACAGGAGTTTTAGCCTTCGAAGAGTACAAAGATAGAACCCCATCTATCTAAAAGTAGTGCTGGACTCAGCTGGTTGTCCGTGATAGGCTACTGACACCTGTGACAACACAACGGACAAAGGCGACAATGTGTCAGTCAAGACTATTGCGGATTTGCCTGTCTATCAAGTAAAAGACAAAGAACCAAAATTCAATTTCCTGGTATATGGCGAAAGCGGAGTAGGAAAAACTAGACTTCTAGGATCTGTACATGAAGTTCCAGAACTTTGTCCAGCATTGCTGTTGGATGTTGAAGGCGGAAGTCTCACGCTGAGGAACATATACCCCGAGCTTGAATGTGTCCGGATCGATACATGGGAAAAACTTAAAAAAGTTTATACCAGACTGAAGACACATCCAGACCACGGCTATAAGACGATTATACTTGACAGTATAACCGAAATGCAAAAAATTGGCATGGATTATACCATGCGAATCCGCAAAGACGGTGACGATCTTAACGTTCCGGAACTCAAGGAATGGAACATTAACATCGAACAAGTCAGGAAGTACGTGAGGGCGTTTCGTGACTTGGAAGGTGTTAATACACTATTCACTGCGTTGGTTAGAGTTGATGTTGACAAGAGATCGGGTCTTTCTCGAAAGAAGCCTTCTCTCAACGGTAAGGTAGCAGACGAAGTATGCGGATTCTTGGATATTGTTTGTTATCTTGGTATGGAGGAAGTCGAGAAGGTAAATACTAGAATTTTACAGACTGGTAACACTCCAGGAACGATTGCCAAAGACAGATCAAACTATCTACCAATGCTAATAGCAAATCCTACCATGATGGACATCTACAAATACGTTTACCAGGAAGGCTAAGTCACGTGGCTTTTAAACTCAACATGTCGGATAAAGAGGCAGAGTCTAAAGAATTTGAGTTTCCCCCTAGTGGCGAGTACTTGGTCAGGATTGCAGATATTTCGCTTGAGGAAGTTAAGAAGGCAGGCGACAACTTCGGCAATCCATACTGGAAGTTTAAGCTAGTCATCGAAGAGGTCTTCGCAAGTAACGCAGAGCAGTATATTGGTCAAACCATTCCAACCACGGTAATGCTCTACAAAGGCG
>Ga0193738_1000110_pt1 | contig 51770 bp, 65 predicted proteins | sample L2a1metaG_FD_144927 | JGI IMG/M metagenome (GOLD analysis project Ga0193738, IMG submission 144927) | Soil microbial communities from a riparian zone of the East river system, Colorado, United States - L2a1 | ecosystem: Environmental > Terrestrial > Soil > Riparian zone | place: USA: East River... | reverse complement strand
AGGTTAGCGGCGCCGGACCAGACGGCGACCGGACCGGTATGCGATCCGCCTGCCGTCCTGCTCGTTCTGCAAACGGTTCAACATACCGGTCCGGTCGCCGTCTGGTCCGGCGCCGCTAACCTGCGAGGCGTTTCCGGACGGAATTCCGGATCCGATACTCCGCGCGGAGATCTCCCACGCCGAACCGTACCCGGGCGACGGCGGAAAAACGTTCGTTCCGCTCTATCCCGGCGCGAAACCGATCGATCCGAACGGTTATCCGTCTGGCGCGATCTGAACCGGTGGCGGATCGTTACGCGATCGCGTACTATGGTTCGGTAACCGATCGGAACTGGCCGATCGGATTCGCTCGAAAGGATCAAAACAATGACGCTCAACGATGGCTACCCGGACGATCTGTTCGTTCGGTTCGATTCCAAACTCGGCAAATACGTCGAGTGCGCGCCGGACGATTCCGGCGCCGTCGAACTCTATGATGACGGGACCGGCGTCAACGTCGCGACCGGCGCGCTAGTCGAGTCCGAAATGCTCGAATCGTTCGATCGATCGTCCGTCGGACTCCGGAAATATCTCGACGTTCTCGAAAAACTCGCCGACGATCTGTTCGCCGCGTCTGACGCGTTACTCAACGCCGCGGTTCTCGCCGACAATCCGGACGAACTCGCCGCAACCGCCGCCGCTCGGACCAAACTCGCCAATGTTGTTCTGGCGGCGCGGTTCGATCTGGCGCAGGTTTGCTAACCGCTCAAAAACGGATCAATAACTCGAACGCGCCGGCGACCAGATCGCCGGCGCGTTTTTGTGCGTCCGCCAGACGGCGCCGCGGTCCGGTGGCGATCGGTTGCGCGATCGCGTACTATGGAATCGTAACGCGTTCGGTAACTGGTCCGGCGCGCCGCCAGAACTCGAAAGGAACTCCGATGAACATCGATCCGACCGCCGCCGCCAAACTCGTTCGGCGAGATCTCAAAACCGCGTATCCGAATACGAAATTCACGGTTCGCGCGAAAACGTTCTCGATGGGTTCGTCCGTTGAGGTTACGTATTTCGACGGTCCGTCGCCGTCCGCGGTTGTCGCGCTACTCGCCAAATACGAATACAACCGGCACCGCGCGCCAGATCAATACGCGCTCGACGGCGGTCCGCAGGCGAAATACGTCGGCGTTGTCCGCGATCTGTCCGCCGCCGGCGTCGCCGCCGCGGTTGAGCGGTTCAACCGGCGCCACGGAACGAATCTCCGGTTTTCGGTTACCGGACAAATACTCGACGGCCATTTTCAGATCAACGGCAATTGGGCCGAAAATGAAGTGGTCTGGGAAACGCGCGATCTGGATTTCGACGCGCTCAACGCCGAGAACCGCGAACGCGTTCTCGAAACCGTCCGGATCGGCGACGCCAGATGACAACCGCCGCCAGACAAAAACAATTCGAAACGATCGACGATCTCGTTTTCCGGATCTCGAACGCAACCGATCGCCGATTCCACGCCGTCGACCAGATCGCCGGCAAACGAACGAAATGGACGCTAGTCGCGATGAAACCGCTCGACGAACGCAAACCCGGAAAACCGACGTTCGACGTTCTGTCGCGACCGCTAACAACCGCGGTATTTATCGATCGACTCGAAACGATCGCGACGGTCGCCGAGATCGCCGCGCGCCGTCTGGAATCGTTCGTCGACTAACCGCCAGATCTCGAACCGCTCAACCGTCAACGCCGCCGGCAATTCCGGCGGCGTTTATTCTAGGATCCGAAAGGGGATCGCAATGACCGATAGAAAAACAACCGCGCCGACGTTCCGCTATTTTCTGATTTCAGAAATCCGCGGCGGATCTGGCGTTCTGTTCCGCGCCAGAATTCCGGGATGGGCGCCGTTCCGGTGGGACGATAAAACGCGCGACTGGATACCGCTCGACGATCCGGATTATCTGTACTACAAACATTCGATCGAGGGCGATCCGACAATGGACGAAATAACCGAATCGGAATCCGATCGGATCCGATCGTTCTCCGCGATCGACGGAACCGGATAGACTCAACGCAACCGGCGCGCGCGATTCGAGTCCGCGCAAACCGACCAGACAGAACGCCGGAACGAATCCCCCCAAGGAATCCGCCGGCGTTCTGTCGCGTCTGGCGTTAGAATCTCCGCGGCAAAACAGAACCGCCGCCGTCGATAGCCACCGGCGGCGTTTCTGTGTCTGGCGCCGGGTTGCAGGATCCTACGCGATCGCGTAATATGGACAACGTCGCCGATCTGGTTCGGCGGCGGGATATCGAAAGGATTCGGAAAATGTCGACTCTGGTCAATACGCGGAAATTTCAACTCGCCCTAGTCAACGCGCGCGCCGCTCGGAACGCGGTTCCGGCGACGTCAACAACGGACGCGCGCGCCAAAGCGAACGGCGAGATCGTCCGGTTACTCGACAAAGCGTTATGCGCTCGGCGACTCGACCGGTTGTCCGCGGACCACGTTCCGGTTCCGCAAAAACTCGACGCGGCGCGGAACCTCGAGGACGGCGCGAAAGTCTGGACGATCAAGTACGTCGGCTATCGGATGAACTCGCGGTGCCCCAAGGCGCCGAATTGGGGATCGTATTACGGTTGCGCGTGCGGTCGATGCCACGGCGTTCCCGTTCTGGTTTCCGGCGTCTGGACCGGCGTTACGTTCTGGATGGATAACTCGATCGAGGGATCGTTCGTCGACGCCGCCGGCAAAACCCACCGCCAGATGTACGTCGCGCCCCACGGCGATCTCTGTTTCTGATCGCAACCGCTCAACCGCCGCCGGAACGGATCCGGCGGCGGTTTTTGTATATCCGCGGCGCCAGAAACGTTACACGGAACTGCGATGTAACGTTTCGGCGGCGTTACCGATCCGGCGATCGCGCCAGAACCCGCTAATTCAGCCCGGAAACAGGTGCGTACGCGCAACGATCGCCGCGATCGACTAATCCGCCGCGGAGTAGTGGCCGATCCGTTACGCGGTCGCGTACTATGAACGGCGCCGGCGGTATTGGTCCGCCGGCGGGACAGATCTCGAAAGGATCAAAAACCGATGACAACGCTCAACGCCAGATCGACCGCGCCAGACGAACAACAGGACGGCGAACGCCGGAACCGCGCGGAGATCGTCGCCGGCGCCGCGCAAATCCGTTCGTATCCCGGAACGATCGAGAACGCGATCCGGACCGGTTACGTTCTCGAATACGTCCGATCGTTTCGCGATCCGGGAATGGTTCACGCCGTTGTCGATCTCGGCGGCGCGACGTTGCGGTTACGGCGATCGGCAACCGATCGACCGTTCGACGTTACGTTCGACCACTTGAACCGGATGCACGCCGAGGGAAAACTAGAATTTCTGGCGGCGCGTCCGCCGTGTTGCAAAAACGGCGACGGTTGTTCGAATGACTGGCGCGGCGCGATGAACGAATTCGACGGTCGCCGGTTCTGCGAATATCACGCCGCGGTTATTCTCGATCAATCGCCGAAAAACGCCGCCAAACTCAAAACGTATCAACCGCGCTAAACGCGACCAGACAGAACCGCCGGCGGATCTCGCCGGCGGTTTTTTGTGTCTGGCGCCGGACCGGTTGAGCGGCAACCTGCGAGAACGGGCGAATTCGTGGCGGAAACCGGGTTCTACGGCGCGCGATCGCGTTTCGCGACTAATCCGTTGCGCGAATCGGTAACCGCGCGGTACCATCCGTTTACGGTACGGGACCGGCAATTCTCGGATCGGCGACGCGGACCGTTATCCGCGGCAATTGATAGGCGAATAAATGTCTGCGATCTGGAACGATGCTCTCCGGAACTATTTCGCTACGCAATACCAGCAACAGGATTCGGGTTCTGGCGCCGGCGGCGGATCGAGTAATACCGGATCGGCGAACTCTGGCGGTAAATCTGGCAATTCTGGCGACGCCGGCAACGGCGCCGACGGCGAACCGGATTCCGGCGAGAACGACGGCGCCGAACCAGATCCGGAATGGAAAATTCCGACAACGCAGGCCGAGGTCGACGCGCTAATTCAAAAGGCGAAAGGTCAGGTCCGGCGATCCGAACGCGAAAGTATTCGCGCCGAACTGGTCGCCGAGTCGGAACGTGAAAAACTCCGCTCGGACGGCGATCTCGCCAAATTGAACGCTCAACTCGAAAAGGATCTGTTAGCGGCGAACGAAAAACTCCGCGAATACGATCGATCCGAGGCGCGCCGGACCGCGGCTGAAAAGGTTGGTATTCCGATCGAACTCGCCGATCGAATCAACGGCGACGATGAAGAATCGATGATCGAGGACGCAAAGCGTCTGAAAAAACTGATTCCAAGCGTCAAGGTCGCACCCCGGACAGACGGCGGCAACGGATCAGACGGCGCGGAGAACGACGGCGGCGGCAACGCAAACGTCGGAACCAAAACCAAACGATCGGAACCGGTCGAACCCGGATTTACCCGCGATGGTCGACCGAAAAAGGTCTGGCCTAACCGCCGCGCCGGATAACTCCGGACGGTTTCGGAGAATCAAGAAATGGCAGCACCGACTATTGTCGAACTCCATCCGTCGATCGTGCCCGGTTATGAGGTCAACGATAAAGGGCAGGCGGCGACCGATCTCGCCGTCGGCAATCTGGTCGTGATGGACGGCGCCGCGACGCCGGGATCCGGTCACGCGCGCGTCTGGAAAAAGTGTCCGGCGGGAACCGTCAACGCGCAGGGAATCGTTCTGATGAACGTCAAAGCGGGACGAACCGCGTCCGTCGGAATTCAAGGCGAAATGGAAGGGTTCTCCGGTCTGGTCGCCGGCGACGGTCTGTTTCCGTCCGCGTCCGTCGCCGGCGGACTCGATACAACGCCCGGCGCGTCCGCGGTGACCAATATCCGCGCAATTTCGCCGACCGGTATTCGGTACTCGTTCGTCTAATCTGGCGACCGCGCCGGATACGAAAAATCGGAGAACACCACCATGACTAGAGGTCAAATTGACACGGCGTTTATTGACTATCCGCCGAATATCGACGTTTCGTACGTCCGCGGTCTGACAACCCGCGCCGGACTCCGCGTTACCGATCTGCTGAACGCGCTCGACGCGGAAATGACGACGCTCAATACCGGCGTCGATCCGTTAGTCGCCGATCTGGTCGCGCCGCCGACGTCGGAAACGTTCTCCCGGGCGAGTCGCGGCGATCGGATGATCGTCGAGAAAAAGTCCGAATACACAATGGCGCGACCGCAATTCGTCCGCCAGCGCGGTCACATGCTGGCAATCGACGAATATGAGGTCGCGATCGGATTTACCGAGGACGGACTCCAAGAGATCTCGATCGAGGCGTTCAATGACAACATTCGCGCGATGCGCGAAGCGTGGGAATCGTCGATCCGCCGGGAGGCTCTGGTCCGTCTGATGGACGCGACGCCGGTTCCGGTCGACGATGATACGACCGCGGTTTCGCCGGGACTCGCCGGATCCGGAACCGGCAACGATCAATTCGCCGGAACGTTTCCGGACGGAACGCCGATCAATCCGGCGACGTATACGCACTATCTCCAAGACACCGCCGCGAACCGCGCCGCGGTTATCAAATCGGCGATGGCGCTACTCCGCAAATGGGGACCGGGACCGTACGATCTGGTCGGATCGGAAACGTTTATCGCCGCGGTTGTCGCGCTCGGCGCGCCGGATTTCGTTCCGGCTGGTTCGAGTCTGGTCCGCGTAGGATCCGGAACCGCCGAGGCGCTAGTCAACGCAACCGATTACGTCGGCGTTTACGCCGGCATGATTCGCGTTCGTCAGCCTATCGTCGACTGGACGTCCGATCACGGCGTTCTGTTCAAGACAGGCGGCGAGTTCGCGTCAACGAATCCGCTGATCATGCGATACGATCCGCTCAAGGGGCAGGATATTTATATCCGCTATCGCGATTTTTTCCCGTTGTCGAACGCGGAATCGATCGCCAAATACGGAATGAACATCAATAACCGCGTCGGCGCCGTCGCTATCCGGATCGCCGCGTCTGGCGGATACCTGCCGCCGGTTATCGCGTAATGGTCGCAACGTTCGACGGCAATCTGGCAACCGCGCGCGATCGCGTCCGGTTCAACGTCGGCGATATCATCATCGATATCTCGACGGATCCGCTCGGCGTTGCGTTGCGACCAGACGAACAATACGACGCCGTTATTTCGCAAACCGCGACTGAGGATCTGGCGACCGCGGTAATGGCGGAATCGCTGGCGGCGGAATACGGCGTCGTTCCGGACTCGATCTCGGACGATGGGACGTCGCTATCGTGGCGCGATCGCGTGGCGACGTGGCTGGCGATCGCAAAAGCGGCGCGGTCGCGCTCGGCGTCTGTTCTGGAAACGGTTTCTGGTACAACAGGAACACGCCGGATGGTCCGGTACGATCTCGAACTCGATCGCGCGGAATATCTGTTCGATCCGTTCGCTACGGGACGTCCGCGACTCTGACCAGTCCCGCGTATACGCCGGTCGATCCGGCAAGGAGTTTTCGACTATGACAGGCGGCAATCAGAAACAAACGCAGGGTCAGTCTGGCGGCGGCGAAACCGTCGAGTCGCTCAAAAAGCAACTCGACGAATTGCAGGCCGATTATGACGAACTCGAATCCGAACACAACGCGTTACTCGATCGAACCGGCGGCGAGTCTGGCGCGACCGATTCCGGACAACCGGCGCCGTCCGCGGTGATCTCGGCAAACGCCGCCGGCGAGGTTATCGATCCGAACGCCAAAGCGAACAAATCCGAGGAAACCGATCCGTCCGGCAAATCGACGTCCGGCAACTAACCGCCGCTCAACTCGACAGATCCGCCGCGACCGGTTTCCGGCGCGGCGTTTCTGTATCGGAGATCTCGCCGATGGTTCTCGGAAAATCGTATCTAACGCCACCGATCGCAAAAACCGTCAATCAGGCGCGGCGGAATATCACGGCGACCAAAATCGCCCTACAGGAACCGAACGTCGAAATCGAGATTTACCGCAACGTCGCCGGCGTCGACTCGATTCTGGCGCCGCAAATCGTCGCGCTAAAACTCAATACGGACGCGCTATCGAACGCCGATTCGTCGAGTGATTCCGTAACCGCCAGAACGCTAACCGGAACGGTTCAAAACGAACTGCTCGATATCAAACCGGGCGATCGGTTCCGGATCGATAACCGCTGGTGGGCGTACGTAACCGCGGTCCGTCCGAGTCGCGCCGGCGTGATAATCGCCGATATCCGCGTCGACGCCGGCGGAATAGGCTAATGGCGCGCGCCGCCGGCGGTCCGTCGAACGTCGGTATTCGTTGGGACGTTCCGGTTTCGGTTATCGCGGACGGAACCGAGGAATACAAAACGAAACTGGTCGGCGCGATCGTCGAACTCTGTCAGACGTACGGCGCTATCATGCAGGCGGCGGCGCAGGCGAACGCCAGATGGACGGACCAGACGTCGAACGCGCGGCAAGGACTAACGTCCGATACGGTTGTCGAGGGCTACAAAATCACGCTGGTTCTGTTCCACAAAATGACGTACGGAATCTGGTTAGAACTCGCAAACGAAGGCCGATACGCGATCATTATGGAAACGATCGAATCGTACGGCGCGGAATTGATCTCCGCGGCGCAGGAGTTAGTCCGATGACAACGCTACGGGACGCCGCGTACGCAGTATTGACAGGTGATAGCACGCTGGCGGCGCTCGTTCCGGGCGGTATCTATACGCGCCAGATCTCCGCGATCTCAACGCCGGACGCGATCGCCGCGGACGGCAAACCGGCGAACCATCTCGTTCTCAAAACGCGCGAAATCGGTCCGGTTGTCCGCGCCAGATTCGCCGATTCGTCAACGCTCGAAATCTGGATCCGGACGCGCGATACGGATCTCGGCGATATCGACTCGGACGCGATCGAATCCCGGATCCGAACGCTGCTATCTGGCGCGGAATATACTGCTGACGCCGGAACGCGCGGGACGATCGATCAACGCGTCGGCGATACCGGAATAATCGACGATCCGGGATTCGCGTTCGCTCGAATTCGAACGATCCGCTATCAGGCGACGTCCGTCTGGTCCGTCCCGGCGTGAGATCGGAGAAAACCGCAATGGCAACGAAAGAATCGACCGGATCCGAACAGGACGTTCGCGACGCGTTATTCAACGGCGAACCGATTCCCGCCGGCTGGACGTTCGATCCTCACGGCGATCCGCAAATCCGGAAATCGACCGATCAAGATCTCCGCGCCGCCGAGGAAGGAATCCGGTTCGAACCAGACGGATCCGTTGTCGCGTCCGCCCGGGTTCCGTCCGCAACCGCAACCGCGGCGCCGGCGCCAGACGCCAAAGACGCGAAATAATGCCGGCGCGCCGTCCGTACGATCCGAACCGCGTTTTCGACGTCGCGATCGACGCCGGCAAACGCGCCGGATCGTTCAACCGGGAAACGTTTTCTGGCAACTCGGCGACGGCGCAAAAGCACGCAAAGGAACTAATCGGAACGTCGCCGGAACCAGATTTCACGCCGCCGGCGGACCGCTATGTCGAACCGGGCCACGTACTACTCGAATGGCTCGGACAATCGTCGCCGTATCTGGATCAACGGATCGAGTGGGCGAAACGATCCGGGATGCTACCGCAGGCGGTTGTTCTGATTCTCGACGCAATGAAAAACGGACAGATTCCGCGCGTCGACGGCGTTTCGCGGCGGATTATTACGCCGGCGGAGGGCTATTCGACAACGTACGTATGGGGCGCTCAACCGGGAACCTATATCGTCCCGGTTCTCTACCGCGACGCCGATCGGATTTTTTCGAGTCCGTCCGCCGCGGAATGGGAACCGGTCGGTCGCGACGTTATCGAAACGCCGCGGTTCGATCCGATCGAGAAATTGATTCCGCCAGATCTCCGCGGTCGCGTCCGCGCGATTGAGATCGAGTCCGGGGAAACGGAAAAATTGGTTGGGCAACTCCGCAAAAACCCCCGACTCTGGTTATACGAAACCGCCGGATCCTAACGATTACGCAAACCTGCCGCCGCGCCGGTTCCGCCAGATCGTGCAGTTTCGTTGCGAAGGGCGGTATCATGCCGAAATCATCAACGGACGGATTCTACGCGTCCCCTGCAAGGATTCCCGTTGTCGATCTGGCCGGACGCATACGGCGCATTTCTGGGATATCGTGACCGGCAGGCGCCGGTTCGACCTAGAACAATCCGAATCGGAGGAATCTAGTGGCGAGTTATGGTGAAATTCCGCGCGGAATCGAAGATTTCAAAGTCGACGCGTTGACGGCGGCGGACGTTCCGTCTGGCGTCAAAACGGATATGCCGGGTATCCAAACGGTTTCGTTCAATATCACAAGCGACTCGGACGAAGTAAAGGGCGACGACGTCATTCTGGCGACCGTCCGCTCGGCGAAAAAACTCGAAGGTCAGATCGGCATCGCGCGGATCAATCTCAACGCGCTGGCGATTATCTGTGGCGGAACCGTGACAACCGGAACGCCGGGAACGCCGACGGAAACGCAAACGCTCAACGAAACGGATGCGGCGCCGAGTCTGTTTTTCGCCGGGTACGCGCTGGCGAATTCGTACGATGCGTCCGGAACCGCGTATTTCGTAACGTTCAAGAAACTGACCGTCACGTCTGGTCCGGACGAATCGCTGGCGGTTGACGAATTCAATTCGCCGACGATCGATATCGAGGGAACCGGCGTTTCTGGCGTTATCCTGACGCGGCAACTCCAAAAGCAAAAAACCGCGATCCCCGCGTAATATCCGGATCCGGACGAACCGGATCTGTTCGCACGCTAGGGACGTACGTCCGGGAAGTGCAGAATGGCGACCAATCAATCGACCAAAACCGCGACCGCTCAACCGACGCGGTCGCGACGAAAAACCGCCGCCGGCGATGCGTCGACCGGCGGCGGTTCCGCGCCGATCGCGGAGATCGTTCAGCCGTTTGTATTCGGCGCCGATTTCGTTTCCGCGGCAATGGCGTACCAGAACTCCGAAACGATCGAGTTCGCGATTCCGAATACACTCGCCGGCGCCGTTGCCAAAGTTCGCCTGATCAATCCGAACGCGCGCGACGATATCGCCGGATTCCCGAAAGAAATTCTCGAATATGCGTTGAAATCGATTCGGATCGACCAGACAACCGGCGCCGCGGAGTTTCGCGACGATATGCCGCCGATCGTCGACGAATCCGGATCGGTTACGTCGACCGGACTCGAACTGATGCAGATGGAAATCAAAATGATCGACGCGATCGCGATCCGCGGATTTATCGAACCGCGGTTGATCGGATCCGAGTCCGATCGGACCGATCCGGCGGACGTTCTGGTCGACGTGATCGCGCCGGCGGATCGACGCCGTTTCTACGAACTCTGTATCTCGACGTTCTCCGAGGCTAACGCGACGGCGAAAAATTTTTCCAACACCGACTCGATCTCTGGATAATCGCGGACGTCTGTCAGGCGTATACGGTTCGACCGTCCGAATTTCTGGATCTCCGCGGCAAATGGTCGCTACCGCCAGACGTCTGTGCGGATTTCGACGTATCGGTCCGCGCGATCAAACGGTGGGCGGACGATCGCGAGGCGCAGCAGCGATTCGTTCCGGATACGCGGAACAACTCGAAACCGATGGTTCCGGTTCCGCGATACCGCGGCCTGATCGAAATTCTGGCGCTCAATCCGGACGGATCGACGCCGCGCGTTGAGGACCGGTTCGACCGGTTGAAACGGCAGGCGGAGAACGCCGCGGATCTGGTTCGCGCCGGCGGCGAGATCGACTGGTCCCGGATCGAATACTAAAACCGTCGGGTACCATACAGGCACGCGTCTGGCCGGCGCGATCTCGCGGGGGCAATTCGATGACGGACGCGTTCGGAACAAATCTCGGATCGGCTCACGGCGAGGTTGTTATCGACGTCGATTCGGCGGTCAACAACCTAGGGCGTCTGCAAACCGCCGCGAATCAATCGTCGAAAAATCTCTCCCAATCGTTCGCACAATCCGGAATGGCGTCGAAGGCGCTATTGGGTATCGGCGCGGCAACCGTCGGCGCCGGATTTCTGGCGTTCAAAACCGCCGCCAATTTCGAACAGGCGATCTCGAACGTCGCCGCCGTTGCAAACGCGACGGACGCCGAGATGGACCAGATCCGCGCCAAAGCGTTACAGATCGGCAAGGACACCGCGTTCTCGGCGACCGAGGGCGCGTTAGCGATTGAGGAATTGGTCAAGGCTGGCGTGTCGATCGAGGACGCGCTAGCAGGCGGGGCGGACGGCGCGACGGAACTCGCCGCCGCCGCCGGCGTTTCGTTGCCTGCCGCGGCGACGCTGATCTCGACCGCGCTCAATCAATTCGGACTCGCCGGCGATCAAGCGACGCATGTCGCCGATCTGTTCGCCGGCGCCGCGAACGCGTCCGCCGCGGACGCGCAAGGTCTGGGCGACGCAATGTCCTACGTCGGAACGACGGCGGATTCGCTCGGAATCTCGATCGAGGACGTTACCACCGCGTTAGCGATTATGGCGGACGCCGGAATCGAGGGATCCCGCGCCGGAACGTCGCTCAACTCCGCGCTCGGCAATATGGCGACGCCGACAACTGAGGGCGCCAAAGAACTAAAGCGTCTGGCGATCGACGTTTACGACGCGACCGGCGCGATGAAACCGTTTCCGGAACTAATCGACGAACTCAATACGAAAACCGAACATCTGAACGATGAGGACAAATTCGCGGTTCTGTCGAAAATTTTCGACGAACAGGGAATCCGCGCGATTCTCCCATTACTCAAATCGCAAACGGACGCCGCGGATACCGCCGGCAAAGCGTGGACGGATTATTACGCGTCCGTCGACGATACCGGCGCCGCCGGTCGCGCCGCCGCCGCCAGACTCGATAATTTCAACGGATCGATGGAACAACTCAAAGGGACGATCGAAACCGTTGCGATCGTTATCGGCACCGCGCTAATACCGGCGGCGCGCGCGGTTGTCGATGCGGTTACCGGGATGCTGAACGTATTTCTCGAACTCGATAGCGGTATTCAAACGGCGATCGCGGCAACGGTCGGAATAACCGGCGCGGTCGCCGGACTCGCCGGCGGCGCGGCGTTCGCGTACCCGCATATCGTTCAACTCGCCGGATCGTTCCGGCAATTACGGACCGCGATGATGGGGATGCTAACGGCGCACCCGATCATTCTGGCGATCGTCGCGGCGCTGGCGATTCTGGCAATCGCGTACAAAACCAATTTCGGCGGATTCGCGGATTTCATTGACGGAATCGCGGCGTCGATCGGCGAGTTCGTCGAGAATTTCATGCTGTTCTACCGGACGTTGCGGACGTCCCACGGAATCATCGAATCGATATTCGGCGCGCTCGGCGTTTCGCTCGGAAAGGCGTTCGATCCGAAACTCGGCAAACGGTTCGACCGGTTCGTAAAAGCGTTCAAAGCGATCGGCAAGGAAGCGTCCCGGTTCGGTCGCGGTTTCAAGGTTATCGGCAACGAACTGAAAACGATTTCGTCGATCATCAAGTCTGGCGGAATCGGCGCCGGAATCGATGCTCTGTTCGGCACGCAGGGCGAACGGATACTCCGCGCGTTCGGAACAACGCTGAGTTCGCTACCGCGGACGATCGGAACCGCGCTGACGTCGATCAAAACCGGATTCGAACCGCTCGATCGGATATTCCACGATTCTGGTATGGCGTTGCGCGGATTCGGTAACGCGATCTCCGAGGTTTTCAAGGGCAATTGGGGCAAAGCGTTATCCGATATGGGCGGCGTTTTCGGCGATCTCGGATCTCTGGCGATCAATCTCGGCGACATTCTGATTACCGGCGCGCTCAAACTCGGCGGCGGTTTACTCAATATCGGCGGCAATCTCTGGGAGTGGGTCAAAGGAAAACTATTCGGAACCCATCTCGCCGGATCAGACGCCGCGGTCGCGACCGGTCACGGAATCGCGGTTTCGAACGATTTCAACGCGATCGAACTCGGAACGATCGTTATTTCTGGCGCGCTCAAACTCGGCGGACAGATCGCGGCGCTGGCCGGCGGCGTCTGGGACTGGATCAAACGGAAAATCACCGGCGAACATATTACCGGCGGTCAACGAACGCTCGGCGGATACAAACTGACAACGTCCGCGAACGGATCCGCGCTCGACGTCGGAACGATCATCGTAACGGCGGCGTTCAAATTCGCGTCGACCGCCGGCGCGTCGATCGGCGACGTTCTCGGCGGCGTCGGATCTGGCGTTTCGTCGCTATCGTCCGCGTTTCTGGATATGCTCGACGATATCGATCTCGGATCGATATTCGGCGACTGGTTCCATACGAACGAATCGGTCGGCGCCGCGATCCACGATGGGATCGTTTCGCTACTGACCGCGGCGACGTCGATCCGGTTCTCCGCGGAGGACGTCAGTTCGCTAGTAAACGGAATCGTTACCGCGATCGCCGCCGGATTTACGGCGATCGCCGGACTCGACGCGTTGTTTATTACCGGAATCGCGGGATTCTGGAAAGGGCTGATATTCGGCGAGGGCGATATCGATTTCTCCAAAGCGGCGGAATCTCTGGTTTCGCTACTCGCCGGCGCCGTCGTTCAAGCATTGACGATCGGGCAAGGTCTGGCGTTGTCGGCGTCCGATCTCGCCGGCGTCGCCGGCAATCTCTGGAACGCGTTATCGGACGCGCTACTCGGCGGCGCAACGCTCGAAGGTTCGGACGTCGCGATCGCAACCGGTCACGGCATCGCGTCTGGCGGCGCGTTCTCTGGACTCCGCGATTCTCTGGTCGCCGCGCTCGGCGGCGTTTTCGAGTTCGACGCCGATACGCTGACCGGTTTCGCCGGCGGAATAACGTCATGGTTCGCCGGTCAGGTTGAGGAACTAAAAATCGGCGTCAAAAACGCGATTCCGAACTGGATGCAAAAACTAGCGTCCGGCGACGTTCTCGGCGCCGCGCGCGATCTGTTCGGCGGCGAATCCGGCGGCGGCGAGGGCGAAACGAAAGTCGATCCGAACGATCCGTCCGTCGAGATCGGCAAACCGTACCCGCAGATTGAGGACATAGCGGATCCGTTCGCCAAATTCGGCGCGAAAGACGGTGCGTTAGCGAACGCCGGACTCGCCGCGGGTAAAACCGCCGGAACGATCAAATCGTCGCTTACGCCTGCTCTAAATGGTCTGGCGCGGCAGGTCGCGACGAACAAAGACGGAACAACGAAATACGTCGCCGGTCTGCAAACGGTCGCGACAACCGCGCTACCGGCGTTCGCGCAGGCTGGCGTACAGGGCGGAAATACGTTCGCGCTCGGAATGACCGCCGGCATGCAGCGGACCGTCGCCGCGGTTCAACAGGCGATCGCAATGATCCGCGCGCTAATGGCGTCGACCGGGAACCAGTTCTCGACCGGATTCGCGATCGGCGTTTCGCTCGGACAGGGAATCGCCGCCGGAATAAACGCGACGATCGGTCTGGTCGCGGCAACGTCCGCGCGTCTGGTCCGGACCGCGATCGACGCCGCGCGCCGTGAGGGGCAAATGCACTCACCGTCAAAAGCGGCGCGGAATCAGGTCGGATCGCCGTTCGGCGAGGGCGTCGCGCTCGGCGTTCTGGACTGGATGAAACCGGTTGGGTCCGCCGCTCAATCGCTGATAAACGCGGGACTCGGCGCCGCCGGCGGCGTTTCGCTATCTGGCGCCGCGATCGGATCGATTCCGTCCGGATCTGGCGGATCTGGCGGCGGATCGACGATCATCAACGTTTACGCACTCGACGCCGGTTCGCTCGGACGAATTCTCGCCGGCGCGGACGCCGGTCGCTACTCCGCGGACGTTCTGGCGAACCTACCCGGCGCGCTGCGCTAACAAAGGGACCGGAATGGCGATCGCATACAACGGATACAAACCGGCGACGGCAAAAGTCGCGTACTGGATCAAGCAGCAAACCGTCGACGTCGGCAATCAAAAAGCGACCAAAGGACCGCGCGTATCGACCGCAATGTACGCGTTCGCGGCGCACGGTCGCGTCGGTCGATTCGATACGTCGCCGCTGATCCGGTTCGCGATCTGGGACGAAACCGATCTCGGCGGACCGGGCGAATTACTCGGACGGACCGCGGAGTTCTCCGCGGGAACCGCGATGCTCGACGAATCAGACGGAACGACGTATTCGCGCGCGCTCGAATCCGCGGTTCTGTTGATGCCGGGACAAACCGTATTCAAGGGGTTCACGGCGAAAAACGCGGTTCTGGCGTACGGCGTGTCCGGCGAGATCCATCCCGCGATCGGAATCGATAATCAGGTCTATCGGAAAACGATCGGAACAACGACAACGCCGCAGGATCCGTTCGCGGCGACCGGCACCGAAGGCACGTTGCCAAACGGCGACGAAATGGGACTGTTGTCGATCTGGTTAGAGTGCCAGATCGCAACCGCGCCGACGATTCCGGCGGGATCTCTGGTTCCGGTCAACGGCGCTGTTCTGTCTGACCTGACGCCGACGTTCCGCGGCGATTTCGCGGACGCCGATCTCGAAATGCCAAACGGCGCGCCGTCGCCGGAAAAACTCAACCGGGTCTATATCCGCGTCGGAACGTCCGTCGATTCCGGATCCGCGACCGTGACAAACGTTGTCTGGAATTACGCGTATAACGCCGCCGCCGGCGAACAAACGGCGAACGAATTCGGGCAGACGTATATCGGTTCCGCGCTGACGCCGGGCGCGCAGTATTGGTGGCAAGCGTCCGTTTCCGATCAGGCCGGATTACGCTCGAAATGGACGGTTCCGATCTCGTTTACGGTCGGTGTCGGATCGATCAATACGTCCGCCGGAACGCCGTCCGGCAAACAGCAAACCAGAACGCCCGGACCGTTTACCGGCGTCTGGGCGAATCCGTCCGGATCCGCGGCGAAATACGTCTGGTTACAGATCCGCAAGAAAAACGGCGAGATGATCCGCGACTCGCCGCGAATAACGCTCGGAACGCCGGTCGCCGTCGGCGGAACGATCTCGATTCCGTGGGCATCGACCGGATTTATTCAACTGCCGAACGGATCGACCGGCGAGAATGACGAACTCAATTACCGGATCCGCGCCGAGGACGTCGCGACGGTCGCGACCGGCTGGTCGAACGGTCGAACGTTCGCGATCAATACGCCGCCGTCGATACCGGCGCCGATCGCGCCGGCGGACGGAATCGTTACGTCCGCGCGTCCGGAACTCGTTGTCGCGGTAACCGATCCGGACGATACGATCGGATCCGGACTCGTGGTCAACGCGCGGATTCTGGCGGCGGACGGCGCGACGGTTATCGCAACGCGACCAATGACGTATGACGCAACGAACGCGGTATGGCGGTATCAAACCGTCGCCGCGGATCTGGCGACAACCGGAACGGTTTATTTCTGGGACGCGTGGTCATTCGACGGAACGGTTTACGGATCTGGTAACGATTCGCTCGGCGCCGGATCTCTGTCGCCGTTGCGGTCGCTGACGTATTCAAGCGGTCCGGTCGTAACGATCTCGGCGCCGGCGAATCTCTCAACCGTCAATACGAACACGCCGCTAATCGACTGGTCCGTATCGTCGCAGCAACGGTTTCAAGTAACCGTGATGGGCCTGCTACCCGGGACGAATACGTACGGACTCGTTTATCAGTCGGCGGAAACGGTTTCCGGAACAACGGCGCACCGGATACCGGCGGGATATCTCGAAAACGGCGACGAATACCGCGTTACCGTGACCGTCTGGGATCTCGGCGGAATCCGCGGCGATTCGGTCGAAACGATATTCACGGTCGATATCTCGGAACTCGCCGAGATTACCGGATTTCAGGTTTCGCCGCATATCGTCGCCGGCGAACGAATCGAAACCGCGGTGGTCCTGACGTGGGATCCAACGACCTATACGTCCGGTCAATTCGACGAATGGATCGTAATGCGGCGCGCGGTCGATGACGGTCTGTTCGAACCAGACGAACCGGAATCCGGCGAGAACAAACGGATCGCGGTCCTGACGTCGCCGTCCGATCGATCGTTTATCGATTACACCGCGGCGGCGGATACGACATACGTTTACTCAATCAAGCAGGTTGCGACGATCGATCTCGGCGGCGGCGATCTGGTTCAGCAGGTTTCGGCGACGCAACGGCAGGAAATAACGCTCAATTTCGACGGCACGGTTATCTGTTCGGCGCGCAATCCCGGCGCGCGGCGGATCGTTCTCCCGTATCGTGAGGACCGCCAGATCGGATATCCCGGCGGACCGTCATATCTGCCAATCTGGGGATCGCGGCGTCCGCGCGCGGTCGATGACGGAACGTTCTATCGGACGGTCAACTGCGAGTACAAAATCGCCGGAACGGAACTCGAACGTCTGGCGTTGATCCACAACCTTGAAAAACTACTCGAATACGGCGGAACGATGGTCTACCGCGACGGACGGCGCCACCGCTGGTACGGCAACATCGCGAACGTCCGCTATACGGACGCTCCCGCCGGCGGACTCTGGACTCTATCGTTCGAATTTACGCAAACGGACGCGCGGGAAAAGGCGATCGCCTGATGGTTATTCCGTACGCGTACTATCAAGGCGACCTGCTAATCGGCACCGAGTTCTATCGCGCGGATCCGGATAACAACATGCTCGAAAACGTGTCCGGATCGATCGGAACGGACTCGGCGCAAATAACCGCGGAACCGTCGACCGGCGGCGGGATGCTATTCCGCGGAACCGTTACCGATATCGATCAATTCCAACATTACCGGGACTGGATCGCGCCGTTTCTCACCGTCCGGTATCAATCGCCAGACGGAACCGGACAGATTATCGAACGCGCGCAACAGGGGCTATTTCAGGTGATGCCGACGCCAGAAACAACCTATACCGAACAATCCGGAACGCAAATTCTCGACGCGCGCGGACCGCTCAACAAAATGCGTGCGCGGCGGATCGGCAAACCGTATTCACTCGCAACCGGACAGAACGTCGCGACCGCGATGCGGACGCAATGCTCGATCGCCGGCGTTCGATCTCTGATTCCGGCGGCGTCCGATACGTTACCGAAACGGCGTTCGTGGCCTAGTGACGCAACGCGGGAACAGGTTTTCAACGATCTGGCGCGCTCGATCGGTTATATCCCGGCGTTCGAGGACCGGTTCGGACGGATCCGGTCGCACAAATTCCGCAAACTCGGCGACGTTCAACCGGCGCTCGAACTCTCAAACGCGAACGCGAACGTTACCGGAAACGTTGTCCGACAAACCGATCTCTCAAAACTGTTCAATGAGGTCACGGTTATCGGCAACGATCCGAAAAAAACAGACGCGCCGATTTACGCGTACCGGATCAATAACGATACGGATTCGGAAACGTCGATTTTCCGACTCGGAACCGCGGCGAAACCGGAAATCCTGACGCACCCGACGGTTTCGGATCCGAATCTCCATTCGCAATCGGCGTGCGACGATCTCGCCGATCGAATCATGGATGACGCCGCGTCCGCGCTCGTTTCGGTAACGGTTGTCTCGATTCCGTTTCTGGAATGGTCGCTCGATCAAACGCTCAAACTCAACCTAGAAACGCGCGACGGCGATGAAGCGGCGAAAGGGATCTGGCGTATTCAGTCGCTATCGTTCGGACTCGGCAAAAACGCGCTAATGACGTGGAAATTGTCGAAAATTCTCCGGTGGGGGCAGGCGATATGACGGATCCGAATCCGATCAAACTCGCAACCGATATCGCGCGGAGTATCGAACTCGCCGGACTCGGCAACGTCGCCGGCGCGTCGCTCGAACGGATGCAAGTCGACTCGATCGACGCACCGACCGGAAATCCGATTCTCCGCGAAATCGGAACCGGCGAGATCCACGACGAACCGTACGCCAGACTCGCCGCGGCGTCTGGTCTGGCGCCGGACGATTTCGTTCTGGTCGGAACGATTCTCGGACGCGGCGGAACGAACGGATCGACGCGGATCGTTCTCGACAAAATAACGAACGCGCCAGACGTCGCCGGCGGCGGCGGTTCTCAACCGCTCGACGCGGACCTGACGGCGATCGCCGGACTCTCAACAACCGGACTAATCGCCAGAACCGGCGCCGGAACCGCGGCAACGCGGACGATAACCGCGGCGTCGACCAAAATCGTGGTCACGAACGGCGGCGGCGTTGCGGCGAATCCGACGATCGACGTCGATCCGGATCAGATCTCGATTTCGCTGTTAGCGGCGCCGACGGCGGCGGTTCCGTGGAACGCAAAGCGGATTACCGGACTCGCCGATCCGTCGAACCAACAGGACGCGGCGACGAAAAAGTACGTCGACGATCAAGTCATCGCCGGATCTGGCGGCGGTCAACCGGCGGACGCGGACCTGACGTCGATCGCGGCGCAATCAGGAACCGGATTCCTGACGCGGATCGCGGCGAATACGTACGATCTGCGAACGCTCGTTTCCGGATCTGGCGCGATCGTCGTTACGAATCCCGCCGGCGTCGCCGGAAATCCGACCGTAACGTTCGATCCGGCGGCGGTTCCGTTGTCGAGTCTGGCGGTTCCGGCGGGAACCGTTTCGTGGAATAACCAGAAAATCTCGAATCTGTACGATCCGTCCGCGGCGCAGGATGCGGCGACCAAAGCGTATGTCGATTCCGTCGCCGCCGGACTCGATCCCAAAGCGTCCGTCCGCGTCGCGTCGACCGCGAATCTCAATACCGCGGCGCCGGGAACGCCGATCGACGGCGCGTCAATGGCCGTCGGCGATCGCGTTCTCCTCAAAAACCAAACCGCCGCGTATGACAACGGAATCTGGATATGGAACGGCGCCGCGGTCGCGATGACCAGATCGCCAGATGCGAACAACTCGTTCGAGGTAACCGCCGGAATGTTCGTATTCGTTACGGACGGCGTGACGCAGGCGGATACCGGTTGGGTTCTGGCGACGAACGATCCGATCGTTCTCGGATCGACGAACCTGCTATTCACGCAGTTTTCTGGCGCCGGCGCGATAACCGCCGGAACCGGACTAACGCGGTCCGGCAATACGATCTCGATCGATACCGCACTCGTTCCGCTCAAAGCGGACAACCTGTCGGTTTTCGCGCCGACAACGTCCGCGCAACTCGCCGGCGTTCTGTCAGACGAAACCGGATCCGGCGCCGCGGTATTCGCGAACTCGCCGACGCTGACGACGCCGATTCTGGGATCGCCGACGATCGGAACGTTTACGAACGCGAACCACAATCACCAAAGCGTCGGCGGCGGCGGAACGCTCGACGTGGCGGCGATCGGATCCGGAACGCTACCGGTCGCGCGCGGCGGAACCGGCGGAACGTCGCAGGCGACGGCGCAAACCGGACTCGGACTCGTTATCGGAACGGACGTTCAGCCGTATTCGGCGACGCTATCGACGTGGGCGACGAAAACCGCGCCGTCTGGCGTTGTGGTCGGAACAACTGACGCGCAAACGTTGAGCGGCAAAACGCTGACGTCGCCGACGATCGCCGATTTCTCGAACGCGCAACACGCCCATACGTCCGCGGCGTCCGGCGGACAGATCGGCGCGTCTGGTCTGGCGGCGATGACGTCCGCGCAACTCGCCGGAATAATCTCGGACGAAACCGGAACCGGACTCGCCGTTTTCGCAACGGCGCCGACGCTAACCGGACCGCGGATCGCGCGGATCGACGATCCCGCCGGCGCCCGGAATCTGGCGTTCGCGTATTCGCCGTCCGCGGTGAACTATCTCGAAATCGGCAACTCGGCGACCGGCGTGCCGTTGTCGATTTATCTGTCTGGTTCGGACGCGAATATCGGTCTACAGATTTACCCGAAAGGAACCGGAACCGTCGAGATCAACGGCGTTCCGATCGTTACAACGTCCGCGACGCAAACGCTAACCAACAAAACGCTGACGAATCCGCGGATCGGATCGATCCGGGACGCAAACGGAAACCTGTCGCTCAACCTGCCGACCGCGGCGTCGGCGGTAAATTACGTCGAGATCCGGAACGCGCCGACGTTGGGCGCGCCGTTTCTGGCGGCGCTCGGATCCGATACCAATATCGACCTGTTACTCGCCGGCAAGGGGACCGGTCGCGTACAGGCGAACGGCGCGCCGATCCTGACAACGAACTCAACCGATACGGTTACGAACAAAACGCTATCCGGCGCGTCGAATACGTTCTCGAATATTCCGCTGGCGACCGCGGTATCTGGCAACCTGCCGGTCGCGAATCTCGGCGGCGGCGGCGGCGCCGGACCGACGACATTCTGGCGCGGCGACGGAACGTGGGCGGTTCCGGCGGGAACGGGTGGCGGCGGATCTGGCGACGTAACCGGACCGGCGGCGGCGATCGATTCCGAAATCGCGCTATTCGGCGGAACAACCGGCAAAATTATCAAACGCGCGACCGGATCTGGACTCGCCAAACTAACCGCCGGCGTTCTCGGAATCGCGACCGCGGGAACCGATTACGTTACGCCGGCGGGAACCGAAACGCTATCGAACAAAACGATTTCGAGTTTCCGGACTAGCGAAATCCGCGATCCGTACGGCGCGATGGTTCTCGATATCGAACCGGCGTTCGCGGGTGTCAATTACCTGCAAATCAGCAACGCGGACGCCGGCGCCGCGCCGTTTCTGGCGGCGCTCGGCGCGGACGCGAATATCCATCTCGACCTGATCGCCAAAGGAACCGGACGCGTCCGCGCCGGCGGCGTCGAGGTTGTCACCCTATCTGGCAACCAGACGCTAACCGGAAAAACGCTAGTCGCGCCGACGATCGGTTCGTTTACGAACGCCGCGCACAATCACGCGAACGCCGCCGGCGGCGGACAGATCGACCACGCCGCGCTACTCAACGCCGGAACAAACTCCCACGCGACGATCGATACCGCGCTATCGGCGTCGACGGCGCATATCGCGGCAACGGCGGCGCATGGCGCGACCGGCGCCGTTGTCGGGACAACGAATACGCAAACGCTAACCGGCAAAACGCTAACCAGTCCGCGGATAAACGAAATTCTCGATACGGCGAACGGACTCCGCGTCGTTACGTTTACCGGTTTCGCTGGCGCCGCGAACCTGCTCGATTTCTCCGCGGTTCCGTCTGGTTCTCAACCGATTATTTCGGCGCTCGGCGCGGACGCGAATATCGCGATTCAACTGATTCCGAAAGGAACGGGAACCGTTCAGGTTTCCGGAATACCGGTCGCGCTAACAACGGCGACGCAAACGCTAACCAACAAAACGCTGACAACGCCGACGATCGCCGATTTCTCGAACGCGGGACATACGCACCAGAACGCCGCCGGCGGCGGACAGATCGGCGCCGCGGCGATCGCCGCGATGACGTCCGCTCAACTCGCCGCAATCGTTTCGGACGAAACCGGTTCCGGTCTGGCGGTTTTCAACAATTCGCCGGTTCTGACAACGCCGTCGATCGCGAATTTCTCGAACGCCGGTCACAACCATACGAACGCGGCGACCGGATCCGCGCTCGACGGATCCGCGATCCAAAGCGGAACGATCGCGCCGGCCCGGATGGGATCCGGAACGCCGTCCGCGGCGACCGTTCTCCGCGGCGACGGAACGTGGGGACCGGATATTTACCAGTCGCCGATTCTGATTTATCCGCCCGGTTTTACGCTGGTTTCCGGAAACGTTACGTCGCAATCCAGCGCGGCGACGTACGCGGTTTATCTGGGCGTCTGCCCGATCGCGGCGACGTCAGTAACGTTCCGCTGCTACGTCGCGACGGCGGCGGCTGGTATTACGTGGGCCGAAGTCGGAATCGCCAAAGGGACGCCGGCGCTGGCGACGGCGGTTCTGTTGACGCGGATGGGATTCGTCAACGCGGCGACCGGATTCGGCAGTACCGGTATCACGGCGTTTACGGTTCCGGTTTCTGGCGTCGTTCCGGGCGACCATCTCTGGATCATATACGGTTCGTCGGCGACAACGGTTCAGGCGTTGCGCGCCGGCGCCGGTGACCAGATCAACTCAGGCCGGTTGGTTTCGTCCGCGGCGACGCGACCGTCGACGTTCGCCGCGAATACGTCGTTCAGCGTTACCGGTTCGGCGAACAACGATCCGCATTTCGCGGCGATGTGGTCCTGATCCGCGGATCTGGCGCCGTGGTACCATCGCGGTAACGATCGATCGCGAAAGGGCGCCAGACTTGAACCTTGAACAACTATCGAACCGAATGGTCGATCTCGCCAATACGCACGCCAGAACCAAAGCGCAGGCGCAGGCGAATCGCGATCAGGCGGTCCGGTTGATCGCCGAGGCGGACGCGCTCGATATCGAGGCGGCGAAAATCGAGGGACGCCATTCCGAACTCGGCGAGATCGCCGGATTCGTTACGCCGCTCGAAACGCCGCCGGAACCGATCGATTTCGCGGAAACCGCGGAACCAGACGAAAACGCCGCCGCAAACTAACTCCCGGAACCGCGCGGATCCGAACGATCGGTTCCGTCTGGCGAAAGGAACCGATCGGTGGGAGAACTATGGGACTGGTTAGTTTCGAACTCGACACACTGGTTATCGGCGACCGCCGTTCTACTCGCCGGCGATCTGGTCCGGACCAAAATTCAGCCAAACTCAACGCTGTTCGTCTGGAATGTTCTCCAAGCAATAACGCGGACGGTTACGCGGACGAAACGGAGTTACGACGAACAACAGGAATTCGAGGCAATGCGGCGATCGATCGTTTCGAAGGATCGGACAATCGCGACGCACCTACAGACGATCCGGGAACAGGCGGACCTGATCGACCGGATCGCGGGTTCGGAAACTGGTTCTATCGGCGGATTTACGTCCCGATTTATCGATTCGCAAACGGACGCGAACCCGGCGCCGGACGCCGGCGCGGGATAGAACTCGAATCGGACGCGTGGACTGACTTGCATCTGGCGCGACAACTCAACCGGCGCGCCGTCGAACTCGCCGAGTCCGCCGAGATCCGCGACGCGTTGCGAACGATTACTAGCCACCGGAACGGATCGAAACCGTCCGGTTAGAACAGGAACCGTATGTCCTCCGCGCCGCCGCTCAATATGTCGAAAAACCTGATTCCGTTAGCGAAAAATCCGGCGACGATAACCGCGCGTCTGATTCCGGATGACCAGAACTCCGCGTGGAACGATCTCGGACAGATTCCGCAACCGGTCCGCGGATTCGTTCTCCACCGTCAACTCGGATCGAACTGGGGAACGGATAAATGGTTCCGCGACGATCCGTCGACCGGACGCAAGGCCGGCGGTCTGACAACGTACGGACAGAATTCGAAATCGGACGCGCCGGGATCGGTTCTCTACTGGAACGATCCGACCGGAACGCCGCACGACGTCCGGATGGTCCGCGACGCAAACGGCAACTGGCAATATCCCGCGTCTGGCGGACAGATCCACCACGTTCACGACAACCGGTGGGGTTGGGCGTCTGGTCCGGTCGACTCGCCGTACGGCGACGGCGCGCTATTCGTCAAACTCTACGGCGCGAACGCGGTCAACGGCTGCGTATCGTGGGAGATCGACGGTTTCTATAACGATCCGTGGTATGACGCCGCGGTTGAGATCGCGGCGCAGGCGTGCGCGCACTACGCCCACAATTACGGAATTACGTATCTCGATTTCCCGACGATCAAACGCGAACTCGGACGATCGTTCGTTATGTGGCATCAGGAACTAACGATCGGAACCGGCAAAATCTGCCCGGGTCCGGTTGTGATGAACCGGACGTCCGCGTTTATCGAACGCGTCCGCGCGATTCTCAAGGCGTACCAACTGACAACGAAACCGATCGATCCGGCGAAACCGCCGGCGATTCCGCCGCCGATCAAATACACGGCGTCGGTTCTCCCAGACTGGTGGCCGGATTCTCTGGCGTCCGCGCGACCGTCCGATGGGAAACATCTCGGATCGACCGCGTACGTTATCCGCCGCAATTTCCGCGCGCTCGACGGAACGGTTCGCCGCTCGGCGCCGTCAACGGACGCCAAAGCGTCCGGACCGAACGTCGCGACCGGACACAAAATCGGCGCTGAGCGGATCTGGATCGATCCGAAAACAAAGCGGCAATGGATAATCGAGGACGCCGGTCATTGGTTACTGGCGTCGAAATTTACGCCGCGCGCGACGATCGTTCCGCGAACGGTTGAGGACTAACGCAATGAACAACATTTCGCTATCTGAGGCGCTTGTGATCGCGATTCTGGTTCTGGTTCTCGTTTTTGTCGCCGTTCGTCTGTTCTAGGGGGTAACCGTATGACGCCAGAATTGCATAACGAACCGGCGCGCTGGATCGGCGCGATCGTCGGACTAATTACCGCGGTCTGTATCGCGCTAGTCGCGTTCGGAATCGAGGTAACGGACGATCAACGCGACGCGATTCTCGGCGTTGCGGTCGCGCTCGGCGCGATTATTCCGCTGATTCAAGCGGAGATCACGCGCCATAACGTGTACTCGCCAGACTCGGCGCAACGGATCGCCGATACGGTCGCCGCGGACGCGCAACGCGGCGTGATCGCCGCCGATCCGCGGACCGGACACGTTCCGATTCCGGCGCCGCCGGCGGATACGGACGGCAATCCGGCGCCGGCGCCAGACAAACCGACGGAATAGCGGTCAATCGGTCCGACCGCCAGAAAACGAAACGCCGCGCGGAGATCGTCCGCCGGCGTTTTCGCGTAATTGGCCTAATTCGTGGCGGAAACCGGGTTTTCCGGCGTTCTGGCGCGTTCGATCGAGTATTGAGTCGCGCAACCGATCGGCGTCCGTAGCGGTCAGTATTTCGCGATCTGGCGGATCTGGCGCCGTTGCTGGATATCCGTTACGCGATCGAGTAGTATGGACAGGTCGCCGGTTCTGGTCCGGCGGCGGACGCTCGAAAGGAACTCAACGATGGAATACGACGGAACGATGACGGAACCAACTTGCGCGGTCTGTGGATGGTTGCTGTCTGAACACGGTATGGAAGGTTATCCGGGCCACCCGTTCACCTATCGCGACGCGGCGCCAGATACCGACGAACTCGACGCCGAGAACGCGCGGGAGAATCGGATGCACCGCGGAATGGAACGATTCGGCGGAACGTTTACCGGTTAGTCGCTCAATCAATCAACAAAAGAAACCGCCGGCGGACAGATCCGCCGGCGGTTTTTGCTATACGTATCGAATTCGCGACGGAAACCGGGTTCTCCGCGTCGCGACGGTTGATTCACGTCGAAATACCGGTTTCGCCGTCTGGCGCGTCGCTACGGTCAGTATTTCGCGTTTCTGGCAACCGGAACAAATGGAAAACGTATTGATCGTTGAACTGGACGGTTGCGACGTATTTCCACGGCGGCGGTAACGCGTCCTCGCCGGTTACGTTCCAGCGGAAAACGATCGACTCGGATTCGCGTCCGTCTGGATCGGCGATCGCCCACAGACAGACGTCGCCGCGCTGGATCTGAACCGATAGGATCTCGGCGTCCGCCGGCATCGGAACGGCGAACTCCGGAATCGTTGTCGCTAGTCGATATTTCAAGATTCGCGCGGTCATTCTGGCGGATCCGTTCTCGACGCCGCGATCGCGCGCGACGCCAGATAACCGGCGGTAACCAGATCGATCAATTCGACGAACTCGACGGCGATCGCCGCGATCGAGATCAATTCGCCGCGGAGTTCGCCGATCAGGTCCGTCGATTCGTCCGCCGCCGTCCGGCGACCGTAATAGATATCGTTTGCGAGTTCGATCGCGTTTCTGGTTCGCTCGGCGAGAACCGCGGCGAAAACCGTAAACGTCGGCGTCGGCGGTCCGCCGGATTTCTGCAACCGTTGATATTCGTCCGTTACCGCGCGGAGAATTTCGAGAACCGTATCGTTCGGTCTGGTCATTCCGCGACCGCCGTTTCTGGTTTCGCCGTTCGGCGCCGGCGGGGTTTCGGTTCGGTTTCCGGATCCGCGTCCGGAATCTCTGGATCTGGCGCCGGTTCGCCGTCTGGTCCGGCGTCCGCGTAGAGAACGGCGTCCGTCGCCGATTTCAACTGGCGTCCGAGTTCGTCGACCGGTTCGTCTGGAATCGCGGCGGCGGCGCGCTCGGCGGCGGATCGGCGCAACCGCGACAAACACTTGAACGCCTCAAACCGGACGTACGTCATCCGATCATCGTCGATCAATTGTCCGGCGGAATCGACGAACGATCCGTCCGGCGCCAGAACGATATCGAGTCCCTCATCGGACATAATCGTTACGATCAGATCCGGCGGTAAATCGTCCGGCGTTTCGATCGCCGGCGATCCGTTCTCCGCGGCGATCGGTTCGAGATCCGGATACGTTGTTTCGACCGGTTCGAATCCCGGCAACATCGGCGCGATCGACGCCGTCGCCGCGCTCAACGCGTACGCGATCGCCAGTCCCGGATCGTCCGCGATCGCGTCGAACTCGATTCCGGTTAGCGATACAGACGCGTGGTTCAATCCGGACGCGCGCGCCGTAACCGTTACCTCGCCGCCGCGTTTCGCAATCATTCGCTGGAATTGGTCAACGGACGGACACGGCGTCGGACGGACGAATCCGTTTTTTTCGAGTTTCGATCGTATTTCGTCTGGCAACGATGGTCTGGCCATTCGCGGAATTCCTCTCAACTAGCGAAACAAAAAACGCGCCGAGAACGATTCCCGGCGCGACGTTTCCGAATTGTTATTGTCCGGCGTTCTGGTCTGGCGCCGGCGCGATCCGTTTATCGAGTTCGCGCGCCAGTAAATCGTTGAGAACGCCGGCGGACTCGGCGCGGTTGCGAACCCACGGCGCCGCCGCCGGCGATACGTTTTTCGCGACGATAATCCACCGTCCGATATGGTCGCCGCATTGGTCGACCAGACGCCGGAACTCGACGCCGTCCGCGTTGACAACCGCGACGCGGATCTGTTCGGCGAACTGTTGGTCGCTCAATCCGCCAGAATGACCGGACCGCGGCGCGTCCGCGATCTGGCGCGTCGCCGATCTGGATCCGCCGTTCGTTTCGCGTTTCGTTGCGGCGGCGTTGATATACAACTGATCGAGTCCGACGCCGAATCCCATCGCGGCGCGTTTCAACGCGTCAGACTCGGCGGATTTATACGCGGCGTCCTCGCCGGCGCCGGCGTCGATCGGATGCGTTCCGATTCCGCCGCGCGATCCGAGTCCCGGAATCGTCAACGTTCCGAGAACAACCATCGCGATAGGTCGCGGAATCTCGCCGGTCGATTGATTCGCCGCGCGTCTGGTCGCGCCGTCATCGCGGAATAGAACCTGATCGATCGACCAGTCGAATACGTTTCCGGTTGCGGCGATCAACCGCGCGCGAACGATTTCGTGAGGGAGAAATACGTTTCCGGACTTGATCTCGATTTCGCTCGGATCGAACGGCGCGGTCAGCGCGGCGGAAATCTGTTCTGGTTCTGGCATCGTGGTATCCTGTTCCCGTTTCCAAAAAACCCTACGGTCCGGTCGGTTCCAGCCGATTCGGACCGTTTTTTTCGTTCTGGACCTATTCGGTCCGTATAGCGTCCGCCGGACTGGTCTCGACCAGAACGACCGCGGCGAAAGGATCTAACTCCGCGGTCGCGGAACTCTGGTCGATCCGACAGACGCTATACGGACCGGACCGCCGTCGCCGACGATCCGTCCGTTACTAGGCTAGTTTACTCGATCGGGCGAACCATAAATTCGACCGCGTCGATCGCGGCGTCGATCGATTCGAGGGCGGTCCGATACGGATATCCGGCGCGTCGATACGTTGTTTCGCCGTCTGGCGCGCGGTATTCGTATCCGAACCGATCGCCGTTCGGATCCGGGATCGCGTCGATTTCGTATCTGGCGCCGTTCGTCGCGGTATAGAGAACGGACGCGCCGCCGAGTTCGTTCGCCATTACTCCGCCGCCAGATCGACGCGCCGCGTCTGAAAAACAACCGTTCCGTCGACAACCGTCGACGAATAGGATCCGTTCTCGATCCGCTCGGCGGTCTGGCGCTCAACCGCCGCCGCCGATCGCCGCCGTTCGAGTTCGTCGGCGAGTCGTTCCGCGTAGGCTAACGCCTCGGCGGATTTCTGTTCGGCGAACGCGATATAGTCCTCGAAATCCGAGTCCTCGAACGCGTCGAAATTCGTCGGAAACTCAACGTCGAACGTAACGGTTCCGACCGATTCCGAGATCGCGTCGAACATTTCGAGAACGGTTTCGACCGTAACCGGTTCGCGATCGATTCCGACCGCGTCCGGATCTGGCGCCGGCGTCCGCCCCGTAACGCGATCCCACGTTTCGGAATCGCACTCGGCGACGAACGCCAGATCGTACGCCGGCGCGAAATCGCGGAATTCGGCGACCGGCGGATCGTCTGGTCCGACGTTCTCGCCGCGGTCGATCTGGCCCTGTATGTATGCGTCATACGCCGGATCGGACGGATCCGGATCGTATTCGTCTGGATCGTCTGGTCCGGAATAGTCGCCGGGGAATCCGGCGTCGCGGTATTCGTTCGAAACGATTACCGAACAACCGCCGCCGTTGAGTTCGGCGACGATTCCGCGGCACCAACTCGACTCGCAATTGAGTCCGACCGCGGCGCGTCCGATCTGGTGGTAAACGCGACCGCATTGCAGACAGTAACCGTCCGTTACGTCGCCGGCGGCGACAGATTCCGCCGCGGCGAGTTTCGCCGCGGCGCGCCGTCGATCATCGTTCTGGCGGTATTCGTCCCACATCGGGTGGTCGCTATCTGGCAACGCGCCGTGTAGAAATTCGAGTCGCGCGATCGATAGATTGTCCGATTCCCGCGTCGGTATCGGTCCGAGTTCGTCGAATAGTTGTCGATCGGTCATGGTTCTGATCCTTTACTCAATCCCGGCGACCAGTTCGCCGGCGACTCTGTCATTGTACGCGATCGCGTATCGGCGGACCACTCGGCGCCGCGGTCGATCGCGTAACGAAATTCAATCGCGGACGTTTCGCGTATCGGTAAACCAGAACCGGCGGATCGTCCGGATCCGAATTCCGGATCGCGTCGATCGTCGCCGCGCGATCGAATACGGCGATCATTCCGCAATACGGACACCGGATCGGCGCCAGACGGACGGCGATTCCGGCGCCGCGCCAATCGATAACGAACTCGGCGTTCGGCGCGATATCGATTTCGGGATGGTTGCAGTCGGTCATTGGTCGCTCGATTCAAGTAACGGCGAATAGCGGAGAAACAACGGATTCCACGAATTGATAACGTCGACGCCTAACGATTCCTGTTCGCGGAGAACCCAGACGGCGGTCTGGCGCGCGAACGCCGGATCCTCAAACTCGGCGGTCGCAATAACGCGACAGATCGCGGCGATCCGGATCGCGATCTCTGGTCGGTTCGCGTCCGCAAATCCGCGGACCGGTCGGTTGCGGATCGCGGCGATCTGGTCCGCGACGTATTGGGTTGCGCGGATCCGGACCGCGGCGCGGCGCTCGGCGTCCGCGGCGAGAAACGCGCGATCGTAAACGAAATCGTCGACCGCCCGGGTCGCGTATCGCAAAACCGCGGCGGACGCGGTTTCCGCCTGTTTGCGCGATTTCTGGCGGTATGCCGGCGCCGCGTTCGTTCTCCGATCGTTGCGCCAGATATCGACCGCGACGTAATACCGGCGCCATAGTTCGACGTAATTCGCAACGAACGTCGGAAACCATTGCAGCAGGATCGTTTTCTCAACCGTCGACGTATACGCGCCGGCGGCGGTATTCCATGCCGCGCGAACCGTTGTTTCGTACGCGATCCGATCGCGCTCGAACCGTTCGTCCGAATTGAAATGCTTGTGCGCGTACGCCGTTTTCGCGGCGACCGCCGGAAATCCCGGCAACGAATCCCACCATTCGTCGGACCAGACGATCGGAACGCCGTCCGTCGCGGCGTCGATCTCAACAGATAGCGGCGGCGGCGGCGGTGGTAACAACGTCTGTTCTCCGGTTACGTCCGTACGATTGATCCGATCGAGTAACTAGGCTAGGATGATACTGCGTGATCGCGCAAATCGTATCGAGGACGGCGCGAAATGAAACCGGTTCTGTTCCGGACAATCGACGATATCTCAATTTACCGCCGTTCGGACGGTCACGCGATCGTTCGTTTACCGGACGGTCGATTTCTGGCGGAATCGTTCGCGCCGGATCTCGACGGCAATTACAACGCCGCCGTCGCCGCGGCGTGGGCGATCGCGGCGGGTATTCCGTGGGGTCCGATCGCGGACGGACCGGCGTCGATCGCGCCAGATAACCGCGGTCACGATACCGCCGGTTATATCGTCGCGCCGGCGTTTCTACCGGCGTTCGCCGAGATCCGGACCGCGAACGTGTGCGCCGTCTGGGACGGAATCGAACGCGGCGAACGCGAACTCGCCGGTTACTCAACCGCGGCGATCGTCGATTACGGCAAACGGTGGCGCGCGAATCTGGTCGACGAACTCGGACGGCGCGCCAGAAACGGACCGCGGACGGACGATCGCCACGTCGCGACCGCGATCGGTTTCGTTATCGCCGCCGCGGACGCGCTCGACGGTCGCGCGCTCGGCGCCGGAACCAGTTTCGGAAATCTGATTTTCGGACCGGTTCCGGAACTCTGTTCGATCCGGACCGAAATTTATCTCCGCGGCGTCGGATCCGTTCCGGCGATCGACGCGGTCGAATTACGTCCCGGAATGATTCTCCCGCTCGAATACGAACCCGGCGGTTATGAGGTCGACGGACCGGTTGTCGAACGCGCAGGCGTTGTCCGGATCAATCGCCGATCGTTCGCGACCGGAATCCGGGTCGCCGAGTCTGTTCCGGCGGACCGGTTGATCGCGGTCGATCCGCGGAGTCTGGCGACGTTCGGATACCGCTAACGGACCGCAATTCCAAAAAGTCAACGAATCGGATATAACGGACGGACACAACGAAAAACGGACCGCCCGGTGAGGCGATCCGTTTTCGATTCGGCAGTTCGTGCCAAATAGGATACCGCCGAAAGGATACCAAATCCGTGACAATCAAATCCACGACCGCGGAACCGCGGACCGCGTCGCGTCCGGATCGCCGCTGATGGGATACAACTGGATCGACGGCGTTCTCGCCAATTCCGCCGCCAGACTGACGGATCTGCTGGTTCTGATCGCGATCGCCCAAAAAGCGGATCGCGATTCCGGCGAGTGTTATCCGGCGGTTGAAACGATCGCCGCGACCGTCAAAATTTCGCGAATTCAGGTTCAGCGATCGTTGCGGTCGCTCGAACAACTCGGCGAGATCTCAACGATCAAACAGGCGAGTCGCTACGGAACGAATCTCTACCGACTCAACCGGTCGCTACTCGGCGTCGAGGGGCAACAAATCGGTCCGATCGACCAGATCGAGGGGCAACAAATCGGTCCGGTTTCGGTTGAGGGGCAACAAATCGGTCCGGCAGGGGCAACAAATACGCCGCCGGACGCGACCAATATGTTGCCCAAACAAGTCATACTTAACAAGTCAATAAACGAAAAGAATTTTTCTCTACCGCGCGGACCGATTTTCGAACGATCGGACGTTTCGGATCTGGCAGACGAACGGACCGCCGTTTTCGACGCGTACGCCGCCGCCGCGGAGATCGGACCGAAATCCGCTCAATGGGCGCGCGCAAAAAACGAATCGATCGAAATACTCGGATACACGCAATCGAACGGAACGATGCCGGCGCCGGACCAGATCGCCGCGCTAACGCGGTATACGATCGCGAAACTCCGCGCCGGCGGAATCCATTACGTTCCATCGGTCGCGAAAGTTCTCGATCGAGAAACCGAATTCGGATTCTGGAAACAGCAATTCCGGACGGCGTACGGTCGCGATCCGACGGCGCCAGACGATTTCAACTGGACGGCGCCGGCGCCGAATGTTTCACGTGAAACAACTCGCCGGCAACCGCGCGGATCGACGGCGCGCGGACTGATTACCGCGGACGATCGCGGCGGATGGGACTCGCCAGAACTGGCGAAATACAAAAAAGGGAAACCAGAATGAACGATTTCAATAGCGACGAACCGATCGAGGACGATAGCGACGATCCGATCGAGAACGAACCGCCGCGACAACGGTTCGAGATCGGCAAAGCGGAACGGACCGAACGCGCGCTCGACGCGTGGCTGACACTCTGGGAGGGACGGGTTCCGCTACGTTACCGCGCCGGAACGCTCGACTCGTTACCGAACCGGCAACTCGCCGCGGATCTGGCGGAATGGGTCGATCGCCGGCGGACCACGCCGGGACTCAACCTAATACTCGCCGGCGAAATCGGATCCTGCAAAACCGGCGGCGCGCTCGGCGCGGTCCGCCAGATCTGCCAGACGTCCGCGGGACTCGATCCGTATCCGCAATCGTTTTCGTTTCTCCCGTTCGGCGATCTGTTGCAGATATTCCGGGAAAACGATCGGACGGCGATCGAGTACGCGGAATGGACCGATATCCTGATCGTCGACGATATCGGAACCGAATACTCGACGGATTTCTCGCGCGCCGAAACGTTCCGGTTACTCAACGCCAGATATGAGGAAAACCGCTCGACGGTTATTACGACGAACGTTCCGTTCGATCAATTCGACAACGTTCTCAATCCGCGGACGGTCGCGCGGTTACTCGATCCGGGACAGATTATCGAGGCGATCGGCAATTACCGCGGTTGACGCGATCGAGTAAATCCGCGTACGATCGTTGCGATCGCGTAATGGCGCGACCAAACGAACAATCGATCGCCGGCGCCGGATCTGTTCCGCCGCCGGCGCGATCGAGTAGGGCGCGGCAATCCTAACCGGATCCGCGAAACGGACCACAATGTCAGCAACATCGACCAGAACCAAAGCGACCAAGGTCGCCGACGATCCGGTGTCATTCGAAATCGGTTATCGAACGGCGATCGCCGAACTCCGGACCGCCGCGCAATCCGCGGACGAACTCGGACTAAAGAAACGGACGTTTCAACTAACCGCGGAGAAAATCGGCGTCGGAACGCTAATCGGCGGCGTCTGGGTCTTTACGCCGGCGGATCTGGCGGCGATCCGCAAATACCGCGGCGCCGAGTAATGCGGATCGACGAATTCGATCTCCGCGTCGGTCTGGTCGATCTCGGCATATGGCCGGATCCGATGCGACCGGTCGCAACCTGTCACGTCGAATTGACGTTCGCAATGCCTAACTGTTCGTTCTGGACCGCCGCGGAAATCGGCTGGTTTATCGCGCGGTGCGGCAATTGCAACCAGAACGCGAAATACGGATCGGACAAAACCGAATGTCCGAAATGCGGCGCGCCGGTTGATCCGTGGGAGATCTGGCGCGAAATTACGGACCACTGCGAAAACCTAACGTTAGCGACGGCGTCTGGCGCCGCGAAAGGACAGAAATGACAACCGAACAAATCATCGAGTACGGCGACGATCAAGCGGTAACGGAACCGCGGACAGAAACAACCGATCCGGATCCGGAACCGACGCCAGATCCGGACGATTTCTCAACCGTAACGGTCGACCGCTCGACACTCTGTCTGGTTATCGGCGCCGCGACCGCGGCGTTGTGGATATCGGAACGGTCCGAACCGGCGCCGATTCTGGTCGACGCGATCCGGACGCTCGGAACCGCCGCCGGAATCGATATCGATCGCTATCTCGGCAAACCGGCGCCGGCGGCGGAATAATGACCAGACGGACGGCGCCAGACGGCGAGATCTCACGCGACGAATACGCCGCGACTATGTCCGAGGACCAGATGTTAGCGACGATTGTCGATCTGGTCGCGGTTCTCGGCGGACGCGCGTGGCACGTTCGCGATTCGCGGAGATCGCCAGAAATGACGGACTGTCCGGATCTGGTTATCGTCCTGCCCGGAATCGTCGCCGTTCTCGAACTCAAATCGCAAAAGCGGCGCGTTACGCCGGGACAGGAATCCGTATTCCGGATCGTTCGCTCGGCGGCGCTCGACGGAACCGGTTGGGTTACCGGTCTGGCGACGATCGTCCGTCCGATTCCGAAAAACGAATACGAAATCGCGTTTACGGATTTACTCGACGTTCTCGCCGAGTTCGAACCGGACGCGATTCCGCCGACGTTGCGTTAGGTTTCGCGATCGCGTACTATGAACGGCGTCGGCGATCTGGTTCGCCGGCGGGACAGATCTCGAAAGGATCAAAACAATGGGCGCCAAAGCGGTTCGAAAAACGTTCGCGGTTACGCAAATCAATACAACGCCGTGGGGACACGGACGAATGTCCGAATTCAATTTTCTCTGTAATAGCGAACGATCGGCGCTCAAACTCGCCGCGCCAAATATGGCGAAATACCAACAGGTCGCCGTCGACGCGGACGGCGCCAGACAATACGTCGCCGTCGATTTCGACGGAATGGTCCGGTTCGTTCTCCGAGTCCGCGATCGGTAACAACCGCTCAACCGAACAAACGCCGGCGCCGGATCTGGCGCCGGCGTTTCTGTTATCTGGCGTCGAGTGGCGAACCGTTACGCGATCGCGTACTATGAACAGGTCGCCGGTCTGGTCCGGCGCCGGGACAGAATTCGAAAGGATCAAATCGATGGAAACCAAACTCGCCGCGGACGCCGCCAAACTCGCCGCCGCCGATCGGAAATCGACGCAATACGGACGGTTGACCAAACTCGCGAAACGGCGATCGGTCGCCGATCTGGTTTACTGGGCGGAACGATTCGAAACCGCTGACGCGCTCGATCCATTCGCGGCGGTCGCGGCGCGACGGACCGCGTTAGCCTATCGCGACGAACTCGCACTCCGCGCCAAATAACGCGCAACAACTCAACGCCGGCGCCGGATCTGGCGCCGGCGTTTTTGTGTCCGGTGGCAAACCGTTACGCGATCGAGTATACTGGTTGCGGACGCTCGAAACTGGTTCGGGCGATAGCGAAAGGAAAAACGGCGATGCCGTTCCGCGAAACTCTGTCTCTACTCGATCGAATCGATCGTGAGGGCGGACCGAAATACGACGATCGGATCGATCGGTATATGACGCAAAACTGGCCGGGATATACGGTCGCGCGTTATCGGTTCTGGAAAACCAAACAATACGAACTCAACGATCACGCGGACAACGGTCCGGCGAAAACGATCGCGGACAACGCGACCGCGGCGGATCTGAAACCGTTTACCGGCGCGGCGTGGGAACAACGGAAACGCGACGGTCTGGCGTTCTGGCACACGCTCAACGGAACGTACAAATAACCGATCGATCAAACGGCGCCGGACCAGACCGGCGCCGCGCTCAACGCTGAAAGGACAAAACCGCAATGACTCGGATACTCAACAAAGAACCGAAACCGTTCGTTCTCGAATTCTGGCGGACGTCCGATCCGGACGCCGAACCGATACGCGTCGACGAACGCGAATTCGATACGCTCGATCTGGCGATCGCCGCCGGAACCGCCGCGGCGCCAGATTATCCGGACCATATTCAGATCTCCGAGTACGGCGATATTTCGCTCGACGAACTCGAACCGGGAATCGCGGAATGGTCGCGCAACGATCCGACGAACCATCACGATCTCTAACCGATCGACCAGACAACCGCCGGCGGAACTCGCCGGCGGTTTTTCGTATCTGGCGTCCGGTGGCGGATCGGTTGCGCGATCGCGTACGATCCGGACGGCGCCGGAATTGGTCCGGCGCCAGATCGAAAGGACCAGACAGATGACGTACGAACGATTCCCGGAACTCGAATCGCGACTCGGAATAACGGAACCGGCGGCGCGCGAAATACTCGGCGAGTCATGGGACCAGAAATACAATCCGTCCGCGGCAATGCCGTGGGGGGACAATCGCGATCTGTTGATGTTGATCGCGGTCGCCGTCCGCGACGGCGCGACGTGCGGCGGTTGTCCGGAAAACGGTTTCGTCTGCAACGTCGCCGCGACGCCGACGAATCCGTACTGGTGCGACGAATGTCTGGCAGATCTCAACCGGACCGCGACGCCGTACGACGGTCTGTAACCGCTCAATCAATCAACCGGCGCCGGCGAGATCCGGCGCCGGTTTTTTTGTAGGTGCCAAAGTAGGTGGCGAACCGTTACGCGATCGCGTACTATGGACTCGTTACCGCGGAACTGGTCGCGGCAACGTCGCTCGAAAGGAACTCGACAATGGATAGCAAACTCGCCGCCGGAATCGTCGCTCGGATACTCGACCTAGAGGAACGGATCGAATGGGCTGAGGGCGATATCCAGTCCGCCGCGATCAGACTCGACGGCGCCGCGCGGAACAACGAAATCGACGTTCTCGGCGAAACGGCGTGGCAAACCGGCGGACGCGTTGAGGAATTGATGCGGAATCTCAACGCCCACGCGAAAACGGTCGCCGAGAACAAAGCGAAACTGACCGATCTCTATCGGACCAAACTGTCGCTCGAAACGCTACTCGAAAACGCCGGCGTCGCCGATCAATTGATCGACCGCGATTCGAAACTCCGGACCGTCGCCAAATAGAACCGAACCAGAACCGCCGGCGCCAGACGCGCCGGCGGTTTTTTTGTGTCTGGCGCCGGATCCGATCGGTTACGATCCGGACGAACGCGCCAGAATAGGCCAATTCAGGCCGGAAACCGGGTTCTCCGCTGCGCTAGGGGTCAAACAGGTGGGAATACTCGATCGCGGTCCGGTCCGGCGCCAGATCGCCGCGGTTGTCCGCGACTATCAATTCCGGCGAACGTGGGACTGGAAATCGGCAACGGTCGCGCTCAACGCGTTTCGGACCGCCGATACGTCCGCGATCGATCCGGAACTACTCAACGCCGCGGAGATCGTAATGGCGCGGATCGACGCGTATCTCCGCGCGGAGTGGCGGCGGCACGTTCCGTATTATCCGCGCGGCGTGATCTGGCCACCGCGGTCATATTTCTGTCGACTCAACGCGCCGGCGATCGATTTCGACGTCGCGCCGCCGCCGCCAGAACGCGAAACGAAACGAATCGATGGTTTCTAAACGAACCTATCCGATCGAGATCAACGTCGAACGGATCGTCGACGAAACGCCGGACGGTCTGTATTACCGCGACGCGTACAAAATTCAGATCCACGGATTTCTCTACCGCGCCGGCGGATCGCCTGATATCGTCTGTCAGATATACCGCCGCAAACGGATGGTTCGATTCGCCGATCGCGGCAATCCGAACAAAGAATGGGTGCTGTCCGACGTCGCGTTACGGATCGGACAGATCCCGGCGTTCGCCGCCGCGCTCGGCGCCGCGTTCGCCGCGTTTCGCGACGTCGCGATCGTCGAATGGGATCTCGATATCGATCCGGACGGACGGATCCCGCCGGCGTCAGGTTGACGGTCTGGTTCTCGATCGCGTAACCTAGTCGCGTAACGCCGGAACTGGCCGGCGCCGCGAAAGGAAACGCAAATGCGCTCAATCGAACCGCTCAACAAAACAGACGTCGCGATCCACGCTCGGCTGCTCGTTCTCGGCGTCGACGCCGTCGAGATCGGACGGCAACTCGCCGCCGCGAAAATCGCCGTCGACGCCGGTTACGGCAACGCGGACGAAACGGTCGCCTACTGGCTGAACCGCGCGATCGATACCGAACGGTCGATCGACGAACTCCGCGGCGTCGCGAATCTCGGAATCCAGTTTCACAACGCGGCGCGGTTCTGATGGGATACCGATACCGATCGCCGAAACCGGTGACAACGATTCCGGTTGTTTTCGAACTCTGGCAAACGAACCGATCCGGACGCTGGTCGCGTCTGGTTTCCGGCGACCAGATCTCCGCGTTTCTGGCGAAAACTGAAACCGGTTTTCTGTCTGGCCGGATCCGCAAATTCTCGACCTATTTCTCTGTCGAATTCGACGGTTTCGACGAATCGATTTTCGTTCCGGAATCGCGCGGATCGCGTGAGCGGATTTTCAATCTGGCGTACGCCGACTATCTCAACACCCGCTAACGAATACGGCGCCGGACGTTCCGGCGCCGTTGTTAGGTTTTTCTGAAAGGATCAGAAATCGATGAAATCTCTATCGCGCCGACAATTACTCGGCGGACTCGCCGCCGCGGGAATCGCCGGCGGACTCAATCTCAAACCGGCGGCGGCGTCCGATTACGGAATATCGCGCCAGTTCGAAAAGGACGATATTTTCGCCGGCGGTCCGGTTCTCGTTCTGACAATGGCAACCGTTAGCGACTCGACGTCAGACGCCGCGGACGCGTATCGCGGAATCGCCAAAACCGGAATCGATACGTTTATCGATTCGCTCGAATCAGACGATATGTACGTCGATAATCTGGTCGATCTCGATTTCGAACCCGGCGGCGATTTCGACGCGATTCTCGATAACGGCGCCGATCGCGTCGGCTGGTCGTTCGAGATCGATACGGACGGCGTTCTCCTAACCGGTTATATGGTTCTGGCGCAAAAGTCGCGCTGCGTTCACGTCTGGTGCGGAATCGGACTGTCTGGCGTTGAGCGACCGTTTTTCCGGATCGTCGATCGGCACATGAAATTCGACGCGATCGACCGCTCGGATCTCGGCGATATCGTTCCGGACGAATCAGATCTCGCCGGTTATACGATGACTGAGGACGAAATCGAACGGATCGACGATAGCGGTGGGTGGTTCTAAGATGACAATCCGAATTCCCGAAATCGCGGTCGTTCTGTCGCCGTCCGATTTCGTCGCGTTCTCGCACGCCGCGGAACTCGCCGGCGTTGCGCTCAAACGCGCGATCGAGGACGCAAAAGCGAATCTCGATCCGGACCGCGCGGACGAACTCCGGCGCGATCTGGCGCGGATCGAACGGTCGATCGACAAACTCGCACTCGCGACGAACGCCGCGCTCGGCGATCTGGACAATGACATTCTGGCGCCAGATCCGGCGCCAGAACCAGACGCGGAGATCGACGGCGTCGGACTCGCCGGATCCTATCCGCCGGCGGCAATGATCGACGTCGTTCTCGACTCGATAATCGAATCGTCCGTTATTTTCCAAATGCTGGCGCAGGTTGCGGACCAGATCGGCAAACCGGCAATGTCGCTCGTTTTCTCTGTCGGCGAACAGGCGCTCAATACGGCGCTCGAAATCTGGCAGGACGAATACGCGACCGAACCGGACGAAATCGCCGCGCACCGCGCGTACGTTCTCGAACTCGCCGATCTGGTTATCGCCGAACTGGTCGCGCGCGGCGCCGAGGTTGTCGATCGGACCGAATTCGAATCGCGTCGCCGGACTACCGATTTACTCAACAATCCGGACGCGTTCTCCGGTCCGAAACACTAATGTCAGCCTATCGCGGAATACCGCTCAAACGGTTCCTGATCTGGTTTCTCGCCGGTCTGGTTGTTCTCTATCTCGCCGGATTTATCGTCGCGGCGATCGTCGATTTATTTTCGTAACGGATCGGAGATCCAAAAATGGCAAAAGCACGCAAACTCAACGGCAACGGTCGCGTTTATATCAACCGGGACAATCCGCCGGCGCCGGATCCGTTCGAGGACGGCGGAATCGGTATTGTCTGGCGCGGCGACTCCGCGGAGTTAGCGGCGCCGTTTATTACCGAACTCGGCGCCGTCGCCGGGATTCTGGATACGTTGCGCCAGATGACAACCGAACGACCGCCGGAATCGGGTTCGCTCGGCGAGAAACAGGCGACGCTACTCGGCGTCGCCGCCGATATCTGTCTGGCCGTTATCCGTATGTGGGCGACGTCCGAATCGTCCGGAATCAAAAACGATGACGATCTCGTTCCGTATCAGGCGGCGTCCGCGGAATTGATCCGCGCCAGACTCGAACCGCTCGGCGGTCGCGTAACGCAATCGTTCGCCGAGTTCGAACGGTTCCGCGCCGAACTCAACGCCGAACCGGACTAACCGCCGCCAGACAATCAACGCAACCGGATACCCGATCGTGCTAGGCTACCAGCGGCGCGCGATCGGGTTTCGCGTATCCTGCCAGACACGCCGGAAACAGGTGCTAGCGGCGCAATCGAAAGGACATACGTATTGGCACGCCGGAAAACGATCCGATCAGCCGCGGACCTGATTCTCGACGCGAATAACGCAAACGTCGGAACGGACCGCGGTCGAACGATGATTTATGACTCGATCTCGGATTACGGCGCCGGTCGCTCGATTCTGGTCGATCGCGCCGGAACGGTTATCGCCGGCAACAAAACGCTCGAACAGGCGCGCGAACTCGGACTCGATATCGAAACGATTCAATCGGACGGAACAAAACTCGTTGTCGTTCAACGAACGGACGTCGAGATCGATACGCCGATCGGTCGCGGTCTGGCCTATACGGACAACCGCGCCGCCGAAATCGATCTGGCGTGGGACGCCGAACAAATCGCCGCCGATCGCGACCGCGGATTACTACCGGCGGACGCGTTCGCCGAATGGGAACTCACCGCGATCGCCGAACGCGACGCGGAGAACGGCGCCGGCGGATCTGGCGGAACGCCGCCGTCCGAGTTTCCGGAATACGGCGAGAATATCGCGACCGATTTCGAGTGCCCGAAATGCGGGTACGAATGGTCCGGAAAAACGTCCGGATGACGCGCCAGATCGTACCGCGCGTTCAGGTCGACGATCCGTCGCCGACCGTACAGACTCACGGTAATCTCTGGACACATAGCGAACTCGCCGTTCCGCTCGATATCCCGCCGCCGCCGCCGCCAGATCTGACAAAACCGCCCTACGCCGTTCCGTCAATGGCCGAGATCCGCGCGATTCCCAAAAACGGATACAAACTCGTTTCGACGTTTTCCGGCGCCGGCGGATCCTGTCTCGGATTTCGACTCGCCGGTTTCTCTGTCGCGTGGGCGAACGAATTCGTTCCGGCGGCGCGCGATACGTACGCGGCAAACGCCGAACCGGGAACGCTGATCTCGGACGCCGATATCCGCCAGATCTCCGCGCTCGATATCGTCAACGCGACCGGAATTCCGATCGGCGAAATCGACTGTCTGGAAGGTTCTCCGCCCTGCGCGTCATTCTCAACCGCCGGCAAACGCGAAAAAAAGTGGGGGACCGTTTCGCGATACTCGGATACCGCGCAACGCTCGGACGATCTGTTTTTCGAATTCGTCCGTCTGGTCCGCGATCTGCAACCGAAAACGTTCGTCGCCGAGAACGTTTCCGGTCTGGTCAAAGGGACCGCGAAAGGGTATTTCAAGATTATCCTGCGCGCGATGATCGACGCCGGATACAACGTCCGCGCGCGGTTACTCGACGCGCAATGGTTGGGCGTTCCGCAAAAGCGGCAACGGATCATATTTATCGGCGTCCGGAACGATCTCGACGCCGAACCGCGGTTTCCGGATCCGCTCAAATACCGCTATTCGGTCCGCGACGCGATTCCGTGGTTAGGATCCGGCGACCAGATCGAGGGCGCGACCGGATTCGATCGTCACGCCGATTACGGAACTGATATTCCAATGGGCGCCGTTCAAGCGTCGCGATCGGTCCGCGTTCGTTACGGAACCGGCGCGCGACCAGATCGGCAAGGAAAGGAAATCCCGCTCGATCAACCGTTACCGACCGTTACCGCCGGCGCGTCTGGCGATAACTCCGGATTCGCGTTTTCTGTCGAAACCGGAACGCCGCCGGCGCCAGAACCGCCGGTCCGGATTACGAACCGGACGAAAGGCGATTTCGCGTTACCAGACGTCGACGCGCTCAACGAACCAATGGCGACGATTCTCGGATCTGGCGGCGGTCGACAACAGGGCTGGCGGATCGAAACCGGAACGCCGCCGGCGCCAGATCCGCCGAAACGGAAAACGATCGCCGAACGCCGGCGGACCGCGGTCGAATCCGGACTCGACGTTACCGGTTACGCGATCGGCGACGAATGGGGGAAACTCAAACCCGGCGCGCAATCTGGCAAATTTTTTTCTCTGGTCCGAACCGATCCGGACGACGCCGCCGGAACGCTAACCGCGTCCGGCGGCGATCCGTCGATCGCGACAATCATGCACCCGTTCGAACGGCGGAAATTCTCGATTCCGGAATTACGCCGGATCTGTTCGTTTCCGGACGATTTCGAACTGACCGGAACCTACGCGCAACAGTGGGAACGTCTGGGTCGCGCCGTTCCGCCGCTGATGATGCGCGCCGTCGCCGTCGAGATCGCCGCGATTCTCGATTCGCTCAACCGAAAGGACCAGATCGATGGTTAGAGATTTCTCCCACTATTTCCGGAAACCGACCGCGCCGAACGAATACGCCGATTCGGATCGGATCGTTCTCGCCGAGTCTGGCGCCGAACAACTCCGCGGCGACGTCAAACCAGACGCGCAACCGATCGCGCCGGCGAGTTCGCTCGGACATACGCCGGCAACCGAACGGTGGGAGTTCGATCAATCGGTTACGGACGTATTCGACGATATGCTCGATCGATCGATCCCCGATTACCGCCAGATGCGCGCGCTCGTGTTCGATCTGGCGGCGCCGTTCGTGACGCCAGACTCGACGATCGCCGATCTCGGAACGTCCCGCGGCGAGGCGTTCGTTCCGTTTCTGAACCGGTTCGGCGCCGGCAACCGTTACGTCGGACTCGAAATCTCGGATCCGATGATCGCCGCCGCGAAACTCCGGTTCGCAACCTATCCCGGCGATCTGGTCCGGATCGAGAAAACCGATCTCCGGACCGATCGGTTTCCGTTCGTCGACGCGTCGATCGTTCTGTCCGTTCTAACGCTGATGTTCGTTCCGATCAATTACCGGATTCCGATCGTCCGCCGCGTCTGGGATTCGCTCAATCCGGGCGGCGCGTTCGTTCTGGTCGAAAAAGTCCTGCCAGACGGCGCCGCGCTCGATACGGTTTTCGTCGATCGGTATCACCGACTCAAACGCGACAACGGATATACAACGGACGAAATCGAACGGAAACGGTTCGCGTTAGAGGGCGTTCAAGTCCCGATTTCCGCCAGAATGAACGAACAACTACTCCGCGACGCCGGTTTCCGTGAGGTCGATTGTTTCTGGCGATGGGTCAATTTCGCCGGCTGGATCGCGATCAAGTAACCGATCGGAACCACCGCGTATGCGATCGGACGCCCTATATGACAAACCGGATAACAACCGATCGACCGTCGCCGAAACGTTGCGGCGCGAAAACCAGACGGACCGGCGCCAAATGCCTAGCGTGGGCAATGCCAAACGGACGCTGTCGACTCCACGGCGGCAAATCCTATCCCGCCGGTCCGAGTCATCCGACGTACAAACACGGTCGCTATTCGTCCGTAATTCCGGCGAATCTGGTCGACGTTTACGATCGGTCGCGGATCTCGGCGTCGATTCTGGATCTGTCAGACGAAATCGGATTGATCGATTCGATGGTCGCGGACGCGTTGTCCGCGGCGGCGTCTGGCGGATCCGCGGAGAACTGGCGGACGCTCAAAAAACTATTCGCCGATCGAGATCTCGCCGCCCAGCAAAAGGACGCCGCCGGACTACTCGACGCAACGGACGCGATGCGCGCGATCGTCGCCGCGGAGAACTCCGCGCTATCGGCGCAGGATCGCGCCGTTTCGCTAATCGAACGCCGGCGCCGGATCGTCGATACGGAACGGCGCCGGCTGGTCGACGCTCAAATGATGATCACTAGCGAACAAGGGATGCTCATAATCGACCGGTTATGGCAGTTGGTAATTGAGAATGTCAACGATCGCGGCGCGCTTGCCCGAATCGCCACAGGGGTTAGAGAAATTTCTACTGGATCGGTTCGCCGATCGGATTGACGCGTTTATCGACGCGCCGTTCGCCGAGTCTGGCGAAATATCGTTGATCGATTACGCCAAACGAATGACGCCGACGTACGAACCGTCGCGCGTTCATTACGCACTCGCCGCCGCGCTCGAATCCGTCGAGTCTGGCGCGATCAAGCGGCTGATCGTTACGTTTCCGCCGCGCCACGGCAAAACCGAACTCGCGTCGATCAAATTCCCATCGTGGTATCTCGGACGGCACCCGCAGCACGCGATTATCTGCTGTTCGTACGTCGCCAAACTCGCGAACCGGATCTCGCGCCGCGCCAGAAACCATGTTGCGGATCCGCGGTTTCCGTTTCCGAACGTAACGATCTCCGGACAACGCGCCGCGGTTGAGCAATGGGAAACCAATTTCGGCGGCGAATACAACGCCGCCGGCGTAACCGGCGCCGTTACCGGAATGGGCGCCAATATCCTGCTAATCGACGATTACGTAAAAAATATCGCCGAGGCGGATTCGGAAACGGTTCGGGAATCTGTCTGGGACTGGTATACCGACACCGCGTATCCGCGTCTGCAACCGGGCGGCGCCGTGATCGTTATCGCGACGCGCTGGAATGAGGACGATCTAATCGGTCGATTACTCCGCGCCGCGGCGGACGATCCGAATTCCGATCAATGGACCGTCGTCGAGTTTCAAGCGATCGCGGAACCAGAACCGGGGAAACCAGATCCGCTCGGACGCGAATGGGGGGAACCACTCTGGCCGGAACGCTGGACGATCGCCGAACTCGAACGCCGCAAAGCAACGATGTCGAGTCGCATGTGGAACGCGCAATTTCAATCGCGACCGGTCGCGTCCGAGGGAAACCTATTCAAGCGGACGTCGATGCGTTACTGGTATCCGGCGGACCGTCCGGCGCCGATGCCGGTCCGCGTTCGACTCGGACCGGGGCGCGAATTCGTTTGCGACCAGAAACCAATGCATCCGCGACTCGAACGGAAATGGCAATCGTGGGACGCGTCCGTAAAGGAAACCGAAACCGGTTCGTATTGTGTCGGGCAAGTCTGGGGACGCGTCGGATCCGAAACCTATTTACTCGATCAATACCGCGATCGCGCGTCATTCCTGACGCAGGTTACCGCGGTCGAATCGTTCGCCGGCAAATACCGTGACGCGCGTCCGCTATTGATCGAGAACAAAGCGAACGGACCGGCGATCGTAAACACGCTCAAATCGCGCGTACCGGGCATGATCGAGGTTGAGCCAAACGGCGACAAATACACCCGCGCGGACGCGGTAACGATTTATTTCGACGCCGGCAACGTTTATCTCCCCCACCCATCGATCGCGCCGTGGATTGAGAAATACGTCGACGAACTCTGCGTTTTCCCCGCCGGCGCGAATGACGATCAAGTCGACGCGACGTCGCAGGCGCTAATACACGGGTATGATATCGGCACCGGAACCGGTCGGACCGTATCGCGGAAAAACGATCCGGGACCGCGCGGACCGTGGGATGATCCAAACGATCGAACTGCACAACGGCGAGAACGCCGCCGTCGGGGGTAGTAATGGCCGAATCTGTTCACGATCGGATCGCGCGACTCCGAACGGCGACGTCACGCGATCCGAACCAGACGGACACGTTCCGCCGATACGCGCGCGGCGATCAATTCTGCACTCTGACAACCGAACAACGGCGGATTATTTATCCGATTATCCCGGAACGATTCGCTGACAATATCTGCGACAAAATCGTTTCGACCGTCGCGTCGCGCGCGGAACTAACCGGTTTCGCCGTCGACGATCCGGACGTACAAACGTTTCTCGATGAGGATCTCTGGATCAAAAACCGGATGGATCGGAAACAGTACGATATCCATTACGCGGCGCCGCGGGACGGCAACGTTGCGACAATTCTCGGCTGGAAAGTAACCGAACACGATTCCGCCGGCGAACCGTCCGCCGGTCGCGTTACCGCGCACCTAGAACCGTGGTGGGACGGCGTTACCGGTTCGTGGGTCTGTTATACCGATGAAGATGAGGAACCCGAGTTCGGCGTCAAAGAATGGGAGATCCGCGATCCGAACGTCGGCGCCAGATCCAAACGAACGCTGCGACTCCGGAACATCTATTTCCACGATCGGATTGAGCGATACGTTCTCCGCGGTCCGGTCTGGGAACCGTATGACGGATCCGCCGAGGGAATCGACAAACTACCGGTCGAACCGTGGTTGAAACGGAACGGATCTCCGCTCGGCGTTCCGATGATCCATTTCTCGAATCAAAAAGCGTCTGGCGCCAGATCCTACGGAATGTCCGATCTCGACGGCGGAATTATCGGTATTCAGGACCAGATCAACGATATCCACTGGGACATTATTTCCGCCGCCAGAACGACCGGATTTCAAGTCTATTTCGTGACCGGTTATCAACCGGAAATCGATGCGAACGGCGATGAAGAAACACTCTATATCGGACCGGGCTATATCATCACGTCCGCGAACTCGGACGCGCGTGTCGGCGCGCTCAACGCCGGCGATATGTCGAAACTGATCGACGTTCTAATCGCCAAAAAACAGGCGGCGGCGAGTTCGACCAGAACGCCGGAATTCGTAATTACCGGCGGCGACTGGCCGTCTGGTCTGGCGCTAATGCGCGCTGAACAGCCGCTAGTCGACAAAACGATTCAACTAACGAAAACAACCGGTCCGTCGTGGGCAACTCTGGCGCACCGATCGACCGAAATACAGAACGCGTTCGGAATCGATACGCTCGACGAAAACAAAATGATCAAACCGCTATTCGCGGCGCCGGAACGTCTGGATCCGACGGCGCAGGCGGAATCAGACAAAGCGAAAGTCGGCGCGCTCGTTCAATTGCAACAACTCGACGATGCGGTTCTGTTGAAAAAATCCGGACTACTCAACGATAAAGAAATCGCGACGATGATGCTCGAACGAAAGAAACGCGCGCAGGAAATGACGGCGCTGATGGTCGGATCGGGTCCGGACAGGCCGGAAACGGGTGCTAGCGGTGACGCAATCTAACTCGCCGGAATTGATCCGGGTACTCGACCAGATCGCGACAGAACTCGCCAGAATCGCGACGGCGATAGAAACCGCCGCCGCGCGCGATCCGTTCGCGGCGTTGTCCGCGGCGATCGAGTCCCGATCGGCAACGAAACCGCCAGACGCGCCGGTTCCGCTCGGATCGGTTGAGCGACCGCCGGCGGGGAATTTCTACCGAACGAACGATCCGCGGATCGTTATCGACTCGGACGGAAATCCGATCGAACTCCCGAAAGGTGTCTAAATGGCGAACCTATCCGCCGCCGATCGCCAGAACCGCGCGGACCTGACCGCGGAACGGATCCGCGGGGATATCGCCGTAACCGATCCGTACCGCGATTTCGCGATCCGCGTCGGCGGCGCAATCCGCGCGAACGGAACGCCAGATCCCGCGGCGCCAGACGATCCGAACCGCGCAACCGTTCAACCTGAGTCATACAAAGCGATTATGGCGGACGTCGACGCCGCGCTCGATTATCTGTACCCGCGCTATCGCGGCGCGCCGTCCCAATTGCAGGACTCAATCGAACAATCCAAGAAATCCGCGTTTACGCGCGCGGTCCGGACCGGCGCCGATCAATACGCCGCGATCGTCGATACGGATCCGGAACTCGCCGGCGCAATGACCGATGGCAGATAAAACCAAAACCGGCGACGTTCTGGCGCCGTCGATTGATCTGGTTCCGCCGTTCGAAACCGTCGCGGACGAAAATCAATGGCTGTACGGCGTTCATACCGGCGATACCGCCGCGACCGCCAGACTCACCGCCGCCGCGAATCTGGATACGCAGCGGATCTGGGTCCGCGCGGACGGTTACCGGTTGAGCGACCGATTGTGGGACGCCAGAAACGAAACGCGGCGCCAGATCGACGGCGCGATCCGTGAGGGGATCGCCGTCGGCGAGTCCGCAATGGATATGGCGCGCCGCGTCGAAAAATATCTCTATCCGGATCTGCGACCGAAACGCAACGAAAAAGGGGAGATTATTCCCGGACAACCGAAATCGATCGCGACCGAATATCCGATCGCGTACGGACCGGGATCCTATCCGGCGCGGCGTCTGGCGCGGACCGAAATAACCAGATCCCACGGTCAGGGCGTCGAGAACGCCGCGGCGCACAACCGGTTCGTTACCGGAATCAAATGGACGCTATCCGGATCGCACCCGGAACTCGATCGCTGCAATCTCAACGCGTCCGCAACAGATCCGGCGATCCGCGTCGCCGGCGTGTATCCAAAGGGTTCGTTACCGCGCTATCCGGACCACCCGCACTGTCTGTGTTTTCTGTCGCCGTACGTCGACCGATCGCAAATTCCGAACGTTATCGCGCAACTCCGCGACGAACTCGGACTCAACAACGCGGCGCCGTCCGTTTTCAAATTCACGCCGCAATTCGACGAATCGGATCCGCGGATTCTGGCGGCGACGAAATCGCTGATCGCCAAAGCGACCGCGGCGGAACCGGCGGTCACGGCGTTACTCCGGACGATCGGCGGCGAGATCGACGGCGAACTGTTCGGACTCAAAAACCGGCTGAAAACCGTCGACTCAACGGTTCCGAAACTCGCCGGCGACGCGAACGCCAAAGGGCGAACGATCGAACAGGCGGCAGACGGTCTGTTCGACAATCTCCGCTATACGTACGAACTCAAGGAAGATGCCTATTCGTTCGGCGTTACGCACGCGATCGACGCGCTGCAATCCGAGGGATATCGAACGCTACGGGTCAAAAATTTCTGGGACGGCGACGGATATGTCGGCGTAAACGCGGTATTCGAAACGCCGGCGGGACAACCGTTCGAATTGCAATTCCATACCGCGCGGACGCTCGACGCAAAGGACAACCTGTCGCACCCACTCTACAAACGGCAACGGAAACTCGATCGCGTCGCGGACGCCGCCGAATGGAACGATCTCGAACGCCAGATCGATGACGTCTGGGCCGCGGTCCGCGCGGATCCGCCGGCGATCGACGGACTCACCGCGAATATCAACGATCGACTCGAAAACGTCGCCGATTCTGGCCGGCGCCGCGCGATCGCCAATGAAGCGACCGGCGCCGCCGATCGGTTGATCTCGAAAGCGATCCTCGAGGAAGCGACGGTTTCCGCGCAACTTACGACGGCGTTCGAATCGGCGTCGACGCTAACCGGCGCGGACGTCCGGTTCGAACAGTTCAAAAACCGACTCAAAACGCGCGTTTCGACCAGACGGAAAATCATCGGCGACGTCAACGAAAAAGGCTGGTCCGTCGACAAAGTATCCGAGAACCTATTCGATAACCTGCGCTATACCGCGGTAACGAACAATCCGGCAACGTATGAGGAAATGGTTTTCTCAATAACGGACGATCTGATCCGCGCCGGCAATAAACAGATCCGCGCGAAAAATTTCTGGGACGGCGACGGTTACGTCGGAATCAACTCGATATTCGAAACGCCAAACGGACAGTATTTCGAACTCCAATTCCATACGGAAAACTCGATCACGGCGAAACCGCGGTCGCACAAACTATTCGACAAACAACGCGTTCTCGATAAAGAAAAATACGCCGCCGAACGCGCCGCGCTACAGGACCAGATCGACGCCGTCTGGATCGACGTCCGCGCCGAAATGCCGCCGATGCCAGATCTCACCGCGCAACTCAAACGCCGCTCGGATCCGGATTACGTTCCGGACGCGATCGGACCGAAACTCCGCGGCGCCGAGATCGACGAAATCGTATTCGCGCCAGACGCGACCGAATCGGAATTCCGCGATTTCGTCAAAACGAATTTCGGCGGACCAGACGAACGGATGACGCAAATCCGGAATCAGATCAATTTTTTCGAACCGAAACTCGCAACCGGCGAAATCTCGTTCGGCGAGGCGATCGAACTAATCGAATCGCAATACGGCGGACTAGTTCCGGCGAAATATCTCCGCAAACTCGGCGCCGCCGATATCGATTGGGCGGCGCTCAAAACCGGACGGCGCGTCGCCGATCGGTCGACGTTCCGCTCGGCGCGTCCGGCGGACGTCAAACGCTCAATCTCGCAATACCGCAACGCGAACCGGACGCTATCGCCGAAACTCCAGCAACAACTGACGTCGATCGAACAAACGATGGGGTACGGATTGATTACGCCAGAACAGGCGATGCGCGGTCTGGCGCACCAATTCCCGGAGATGACGTTTCCGAAACGGTTCACCAAAGCGGTGCCGAAATCGGTCCGCGATACGATCAAAAAACCGTTCGAACGGACGTTTACGCGATCGGCGTCGCGGGACTATATCGAAAACAATCTGAACATGACGATTATCGACGCGACGCCGTCCGGATCCGATATCGGCGGCGTCGCGCTCGAAAATATCGCCAAAACGTTTCACGATCTCCGCCGCGCCGGATACGATATTCCGTCCGTTATCCGATTCAGCGATGCGACGTCTGGCGGCGCGCTCGGATCCTATACGCCGTCAATCGACCAGATCTCAATTCACTACACGGCGGACTATTGGTCGAATCCGCGACTGTTCCAAAAGCAACAATTCGACCGCGGATTCCTGTCGACGCCAGACGAACGCCACGCGATGACGCACGAATACGGTCACTATCTGCATAGCAGGTCGCTCGGCGACGTCGATATGATGGATCTCGCCGGACGTCCGATCCGTCCGACCGATTACCGCGGCGCGCAAACAATCTCGCACTACGCGCTAACGAATCAGGCCGAGTTCGTCGCCGAAACCTATACGAAACTGATGATGGGCGAAACCGTTCCGCCGGACGTTCTGGCGAGTTACAAAAAGTACAAAGGACCGCCGGTGAGGAAATTTATCGATGACTGACGCGAACGCGATCCGCCTGCCGTCCTGCTCGTTCTGCAAACGGTTCAACATACCGGTCCGGTCGCCGTCTGGTCCGGCGCCGCTAACCTGCGAGGCGTTTCCGGACGGAATTCCGGATCCGATACTCCGCGCG
>Ga0193738_1000109_pt1 | contig 51950 bp, 47 predicted proteins | sample L2a1metaG_FD_144927 | JGI IMG/M metagenome (GOLD analysis project Ga0193738, IMG submission 144927) | Soil microbial communities from a riparian zone of the East river system, Colorado, United States - L2a1 | ecosystem: Environmental > Terrestrial > Soil > Riparian zone | place: USA: East River... | reverse complement strand
GGAGACAATGTATCTCGGTTCTGGCCCGGGAAATTTTCACCAGCTTAGTTTTTATGATGCCATAAGAGGAGAGTTGTATCGTGATTTTGCCGATGGCATTGGGATGGTGGCAAGATCATTAATGGAAGGGTTGTTTGGTATACAACCGGATGCGTTAAATAAAAGAATAGTAATTAAGCCGGGCTTTCCGGCTGCATGGAACAATGCGTCCATTCAAACCCCGGACATTAGTTTTGATTTTGAGAGAACAGGAGATAAAGAAGTTTATGTGATCAAACAAAATACTTACAAGCATCTTGGTCTGCAATTGATCATTCCTGCATTAAAAGATAATATTGCTCAAATATTGGTGAGCGGGAAACCAGTTAAATGGAAACCTGTTTCCAATATGATTGGCAAACCTGCTATTGAGATCAATATCCCGGCAAGTGATAGTTATACCATTTCGATCACATGGAGAGGAAATAAATTAAGCCAGCTATACTATCGCAAAGCGCCATATAATTTTGAACCATTTACTACTGCCTCAAAGTTATTATCGGGTTTTGAATTATATGATCCGCAAAAAGTGTTGACCAAAGTACAGGTTAATTCAAATGGGTTATTGGCAAAGTATAATCAACAGGACGGACATAAAACTTTCTTTATAAAAACAAAGCAGGGTGCTTTTACATGGTGGCAACCCATTGATGTTTTTATTATTAAGCCAAACCCTGCTGAAATACAAACAGCAACTGATCATCCCAGTTATGAAAAGATTGATTTGACCTCATCTTTCAATGACCCTGTAACAAAGATCTTTCAGAATAAATATCTTTCACCAAGACCAACATCGCCAACATTGCAATTGCCAACACAAGGCATCGGTAATTGGGCTTATCATTCTGTACAGGTAAATATTTCTGACAGTGGCTTGCGGGTATTAGCAAGAACGCAGAATCAAATAAAAACATCAACAGGTATTCCTTTTCAAACACCGGGTGACACAAGTTCAAAGAATATTGTTTTTACATCTATGTGGGATAATTATCCTGATTCAGTGATCGTCCCACTGAAAGGAAATTCATCTCATGCATACTTTTTAATGGCCGGCACTACCAATCCAATGCAGAGTCGGATCGTAAATGGAGAGATTACTATTAATTATACCGATGGCACATCGGATAAACTTGAATTAAAGAATCCACAAAACTGGTGGCCGATCGAACAGGATTATTATATAGACGGATTTGCATTTACAACCGATGCTCCGCGACCAACTCGTATAGAATTAAAGACCGGTAAAGAGATCCTTAAGGATTATAAGTATACATCTATCCGTGGGTTTTCAAACTTTGGTATTGATGGTGGTGCGGCAACAGTGCTCGAACTGCCATTGGATAATAAAAAACAATTAAAAAATCTTGTTTTGAGATCAGTTGCCAATGATGTGGTCATTGGTTTAATGGCATTAACCTTAGAAAGATAATATGAGAATCACTTTTATACTTATAGCAATTAGCATTTCCTTTTTAATGAAGGCTCAGCAGGCGGACAGTGTCTTCCTGTTTTCTTATTTTAATAATAATGGTAAAGATGGTTTGCATCTTGCCTATAGCAATAATGGATACAACTGGACTGCTTTAAATAATGACAGGTCTCTGTTGCTGCCTGTATTAAGTAAAGACTCATTGATGCGTGACCCCTGTATCATTCGTGGTGCTGATAATTTATTTCATATGGTATGGACAGTGAGTTGGAATGAACGGGGAATTGGCTATGCCAATTCAAAGGATCTTATTCATTGGAGTGAACAGCAATTTATACCTGTAATGATGCATGAAGACAGTGCACGAAATTGCTGGGCCCCCGAGATCACTTATGATAAAAAGAAAAAGCAATACATGATCTACTGGGCAACGACGATCGCTGGAAAGTATGCGGCTGACCGGTCTGTTGAAAATGGCTATAATCACCGGATGTATTATGTGCTTACCAAAGATTTCAAAACATTCAGTAAAACAAAATTGTTGTATGATAAGGGGTTCAATGTGATCGATGCTACAATTGTGCCCGATGGCAAACGGTTTGTTATGTTTTTAAAAGACGAAACGAGGATACCACCGCAAAAGAATATCAGGATCGCATACAGTAAGAAATTAAATGAGGGATACAGCAATGCTTATGCTCCCGTTACCGGGAATTACTGGGCAGAAGGACCCACTACATTAAAGATAAATGGTCAATGGGTCGTTTATTTTGACAAATACCGCGATCACAAATATGGAGCAGTTCAATCGCGGGATCTTATCAATTGGACAGATGTCTCGGATAAGATTTCTTTACCCAAAGGAATTCGCCACGGAAGTATTTTTAAAATAACCAGGACCGAACTGGATGCATTATTGAAATTATAAGTTTTTGATGATTACAAATGAGGTTTCTTCGTTCAGGATACAACAGGATGCCCCGCTACCGCTTTAAGATTATTTTACACAATTAAAATTGCTTGCCTTTGAAAAAGATCTGCATTGCTGCTTTCTTATTTGTATCTATTTCTTCAACATCACAGGTTACTCCTCCTGCATGGGTAAAAAATGTGGGTGCCAAAACTTTTCCATCTTCTAAAAAGATCTTTCTCGCAAACGATTTTGGTGCAAAAAGCGATACAACACTTATAAGCACTAAAGCAATTCAAGCTGCTATTGATAAATGTGCTTCCGCTGGTGGAGGTGTTGTAAAATTTCTTCCGGGAGTGTATGTAACGGGAAGTCTTTTCATAAAATCGAATGTTGAATTAAGGATCGATGATAAAGTTTTAATTCTCGGCTCACAAAATTTTGCTGATTATCCCGAGATGCAAACTCGTATTGCGGGAATTGAAACCACATGGCCCGCTGCATTGATAAACCTGGTCAGTGTAAAAAATGCTGCATTGACTGGAAAAGGAATTGTTAACGCAAGAGGAAAATTTTGCTGGGATAAATACTGGAACATGAGAAAAGAGTATGATACAAAAGGATTGCGCTGGGTTGTCGACTATGATGCAAAAAGAGTAAGAACAGTATTGGTTCAAAACTCAGAACAAGTAACAATAAAAAACCTCACGTTTAAAAATGCCGGTTTCTGGACAATACAATTATTATACTCATCATACTTAACAGTAAACGGCGTAGTAATAAAGAATAATGAGGATGGCAGCGGCCCAAGTACAGATGGTATTGATGTAGATTCTTCCACATGGACATTGATCGAGAATTGCGATATAGATTGCAACGATGATAATTTTTGTTTAAAAGCCGGAAGAGACTGGGATGGACTTCGTGTAAATAAACCAACCGAGTATGTGGTGATCCGTAAATGCATTGCCCGTCGCGGAGCGGGACTAGTTACTTTGGGTAGTGAAACCAGCGGTAGTATTCGTCATATTTACTGCACTGATCTTACTGCAAAGCATACTGATAATGGTTTACGAATTAAATCTGCTATTACAAGAGGAGGAACAGTTGAAGATGTTTACTTCGTAAACTCTGTTTTAGATTCTGTTCGCAATGCCTACCAGTTCAATTTGAATTGGTACCCGGCATACAGTTACAGTGAATTGCCAAAAGGCTATCATATTGATTCAGTGCCGCAGCACTGGAAAGCTTTAGTACAAAAGGTGACACCACCTGAAAAAGGAATTCCATACACAAGAAATTTTTATATCAACAATGTAAAGATCACCAATGCACAAAAAGCATTTGAAGTAAATGGTCTTGTGAATTCACAGATAGAAAATTTTAATTTCACTAATTCATCTGTAACAGCAGCCGTATTAGGAGAAATGGTATTTGCGAAGAACTGGGCATATAAAAATTTTAATGTATCAATATCACAAAAGCCGGAAGAAAAAAAGAAAACCGGCGGGATAGAAGAAACGGAACGTCTAAAACAATAATGAATTGAAATGAAAAAAGCTCTGATTGCAATAGTTTCTATTTTGTTTTTTACAACTTGCCCACAGGCGCAATACAGGATGGAATATCTTACACGAGGTGTTCATGCCGTACCCGATGGTAAAGGAAAAATATTTGTTTCCTGGCGTTTGCTGGGTACAGAGAATAATGATCTTGCTTTTAATCTCTATCGTACTACAAATAAGAAAACGACCCTGCTTAACAAGCAACCGATAATTAAGGCGACAAATTTTACTGATGCATCGGCTGATACCAACCAGGCAAACACTTATACAGTAAAAACGATCATCAATAATAAAGAAGAAAAGACGGGAGTTTCTTATACACTGCCCGCCAATGCAAAATCCTATATCTCTATTCCGCTAAAAACACCCACTGGTTATTCTGCTAACGATGCAAGTGTAGGTGATATGGATGGTGATGGTGTATATGAGGTCGTTATTCATTTAACAGGGAGAACAAAAGATAATTCGCAAGCCGGAATTACTGACCCACCTGTTTTTCAATGCTACAAAATGAACGGAACACTTTTGTGGGAGATCAATCTTGGAAAAAATATTCGTGAAGGAGCTCATTACACACAATTCATGGTGTATGATTTTGATGGTGATGGCAAAGCAGAGATCGCTATGAAAACTGCAGATGGCTCTATTGATGGTAAGGGAAAAGTTATCGGCGATAGCACAAAGGATTTTAGAAATGATAAAGGATACATTTTATCAGGTCCTGAATATTTAACCATGTTTGATGGACTGTCAGGCGAAGCATTATCAACGATCGATTTTATTCCACCTCGTTATGGGAAACTAAACCCTACAACTGAGGAGCTAAAAGAAATGTGGGGAGATGGATATGGTAATCGTATGGACAGGTTTCTTGCATGTGTTGCCTACCTCGACGGAAAAAATGCATCACTTGTAATGTGTCGCGGTTATTATACACGTTCAGTATTAAGTGCATTTAGTTTTAAAAATAAGAAACTCGAAAAACTCTGGACATTCGATAGCGATGAACCAGGTGGTGCAAACAGAAAATATCGTGGACAGGGAAATCATAACTTATCAGTTGCTGATGTAGATGATGATGGTAAAGATGAAATTGTTTATGGTGCCATGACAATTGACAATGATGGCAAAGGACTATACTCTACAGAATTGGGTCATGGTGATGCATTGCATGTTACGGATATTGATCCATCAAGACCCGGTCTTGAAGTTTTTGACATACAGGAACGATTTGATGATGCCGGGGCACATTTAACCGATGCAAAAACCGGCGAAGTGATCTGGAAAAAACCATCCATCAAAGCAGGCGATGATGGAGAAGGGCCCGGTCGTGGATGTGCATTAGATCTCGATCCGCGGTATCCCGGTTATGAATGCTGGGTAGCTGGTGCAGGCATCACCGGTATGTTTGATTGCAAGGGAAATAAGATAGCAGAGAAAACGCCGCCCTGTAATATGGGTATTTTCTGGGATGGTGATGCACTTAGCGAAGTACTCAATGGAGTCAATATCAGCAAATGGGATTATGTAAATAGTGAAATGATAAAATTATTTGATGGTCGTGATGATGGTTGCGCCAGTAATAATGGTACAAAGGCGAATCCATGTCTCAGTGCCGATCTCTTTGGCGACTGGCGTGAAGAAATTATTTGCCGTACAACCGATAGCAGGGAGTTGCGCATCTATTCCACAGCTATTCCCACCGACATTAAACTGTATACCCTTATGCATAACCCGCAATATCGTTTAAGCATTGCATGGCAGAATGTGGCGTACAATCAACCGCCACATACAAGTTATTATCTCGGTGATGGAATGAAGCAGCCGCCAAAACCGAATATTGTGATAGTTAATAAAAAATAATATTATGTACCCGGCTGAATTATTACTATTAAGCATCGTTGCGTCGCACTCTTGTACATTCGGTAATTCTATTGAGCAATTTAAATATTATTCTTTCTAAATGAAAAGACTTCTAACTTTTGCTTCCATTTTAATTCTTGTCTCTTCTTTTTTATTTTTTAAAAATGAAAAACCAGTGTTTTATATTATCGGTGACAGTACAGTAAAGAATGGTGATGGAACCGGTAAGAATAACCAGATGGGTTGGGGTACTGTTATTCCGCCTTTCTTTGATACAACAAAGATCGATGTTCGCAATCATGCAATAGGTGGCCGCAGCAGCCGTACTTTTATTACTGAAGGAAGATGGAATAAGATCTTAGAAACACTAAAGGAAGGTGATTATGTTATCATGCAGTTTGGCCATAATGATGCAGGTCCATTGGATGATACTGCCAGGGCAAGAGGTACTATAAAAGGAATAGGTGAAGACAGTACAGAAATTTATAATCCAATTCGTAAAATAAAAGAGGTCGTGCATTCTTATGGTTGGTATATGCGCAGGTATGTAAAAGAAACAAAAGCAAAAGGTGCCATTCCCATTATGTGTTCATTGATACCAAGAGAGAACTGGAAAGATGGAAAAGTGGTTCGTTCTGCAGATTCTTATGCATTGTGGGCAAAGCAAATTGCTGAACAGGAAGGAGCTTATTTTATAGATCTGAATGAACTGATCGCAGCAAAGTATGAGAAAATGGGAGAGCAGGAGGTACATAAATTTTTTCCTGCCGATCATACGCATACAAATTTGGAAGGTGCAAAGTTGAATGCAGAGATCGTAGCAAGTGCATTGAAGAAGATCAACCCGGGAAAGATCAAAAAATATATGACTAAATAAATTTTATGAAGAAGGCTTTAATTCTTTTTGTTTCATTTTTTATTTTATCAGTAGCGAATTCACAAAAACTACCTTCTGATAAAAAGATATTGGCTACGCTGAGGCTTACTAACAAATATTTTATGGAGAAATGGCCTGATGCCGGGAAAACCATTTTTACCAATATTGAAAGGCCAAGTAATATCTGGACAAGAGCTGTTTATTATGAAGGGTTAATGGCTTTGTATAAAATTGATAAGCAGCGATCATATTATGATTATGCATTGCAGTGGGGTGAAAAACATAAATGGGGCCTGCGTGGCGGCATTAAAACAAGAAATGCAGATAACCAGTGCTGTGCTCAGACTTATATCGATATGTATTTGCTGGATAACAAACAACATCCGGAAAGAGTAAGAGATATTAAAGCCTCTGTTGATTCAATGATGCTGACTTCAAAGATCGATGACTGGAACTGGATCGATGCTTTACAAATGGCCATGCCGGTATTTGTGAAGTTGGGTAATCTATATAATGAGCCAAAGTATTTTGATCGCATGTATGAGATGTATGCATTTACGAAAAACAAACACGGTGATAATGGATTGTATAATCAGAAAGAACATTTGTGGTGGCGTGATAAAGATTTTGATCCACCGTATAAAGAGCCAAACGGTGATGATTGTTATTGGTCTCGTGGAAATGGTTGGGTAGTGGCGGCATATGCAAGAGTATTAAGTGAGTTACCAAAGACTGATCCGCATTACCAGGAATACCTGCAGGATTTTAAAGACATGTGTGTTGCATTATTACCATTGCAACGTAACGATGGTTACTGGAATGTAAGTTTGAATGATGCAAATAATTTTGGCGGCAAAGAAGTCTCGGGTACTTCATTATTCATTTATGGGTTTGCGTGGGGTATAAATAATAACATACTCGATAAGAAAACTTATTTACCATCAATCACAAAAGCTTGGAATGCGATGAGTAAAGAGGTAGTTCATCCCAATGGTAAATTGGGTTATGTACAAGGAACTGGAAAAGAACCCAAGGATGGTCAGCCGGTAAATTTTGATAGCACTCCTGATTTTGAAGATTATGGATTAGGATGTTTTTTATTAGCAGGAACAGAAATATATAAAATGAAATGATGGATATTTGGATTAAACCACGGAGACACAGTGACACGGTGTATCACGGAGTTTACTTTGTGTTTCTTTATGCCTTTGTGTCTCCGTGGTTCAAAAAACAAATTGAAACACTGCTGATATTTGAGTTAAGATGAAATACCTTTTTGCGATTATATTCTTGCTGCCTGTTATATCCATTAATGCGCAAAAGACCACAAAGCCAAATATTATTTTCATTTTTGCTGACGATTTGGGTTATGGAGATATAGGATGTTATGGTCAGCAAAAGATCGAGACTCCCAATATTGACAAGCTTGCACAAAAAGGAATGAAGTTTACGCAATTCTATTCCGGTTCTACTGTTTGTGCACCGGCAAGATCAAGTTTTCTTACAGGTTTACATACAGGCCACACTGCTATCCGAGGAAATAAATCATTCGCACCAGAAGGACAAACACCATTACCTGATTCCATTATCACTTTTGCCAACATACTTCAGCAAAATGGTTATGCAACTGCAGCTTTCGGTAAATGGGGATTAGGATTTATTAATAACAGTGGAGATCCGAACAAAAAAGGGTTTGATAAGTTTTATGGTTACAACTGCCAAAGCCTTGCACATGATTATTTCCCCCCTTATATCTGGGATAACCATGATAAAGTTGATCTGTCGGTCAATAAAACAAATGATTCAATTTATTCAGCTTCGTTGATACATTACAAGGCGATCAAATATATCAAACAACGATCTTCTTCCAAACCTTTCTTTCTTTATCTGCCTTATACTTTGCCGCATGGTGATGTAATTGGTCCGCATGATGAATTGTATAATTATTATGTAAAGAAATTTAATGAGCAACCGCTTACCGGGAAAGATCTGAAGACAAGGACTCATAATATGATCCCGGAACCTTTACCACATGCTCAGTTTGCTGCTATGGTAGGCAGGCTGGATAAGTATGTGGGTGAAATTGTAAAAGCAATTGAGGAAATGGGATTGGCAGAAAGCACATTAATAATTTTCACCAGTGATAATGGACCTCATAAAGAAAATGGCGGTGATCCGGAGTTCTTTAACAGCAATGGGATCTACAAAGGAATAAAAAGAGATCTGTATGAAGGCGGTATAAGAGTTCCTTTCATTGCTTACATGCCAGGAAAAATAAGATCATCAGTAATAGATAAACCTGCAGCGCTTTGGGATATGTATCCTACATTTCTTCAAATGACAGGAGTGCCTCTTAAGAAAAAAGTAGATGGCATTTCCTTAGTGCCGACCCTATTTCAAACAGGCAAACAAAAGCAGCATGAATATTTTTATTGGGAGTTTCATGAGAATGATGGCCGCCAGGCCATACGTTGGGGAAAATGGAAAGCTATAAAATTATCAGTTACTAAAATTTCTGATCCGGCTATTGAATTATATGATCTGGATAAGGACCCACAGGAGATAAACAATATAGCTGCACAAAATTCAGGGATTGTTAAGAAGATGGTAGAACTATTTTTAAAAGAACATAGTTATAGTCCTGATTGGCCTTTATTGTTCAAAGAGATAAGCAAATAACTATTTAGAAAACGATCATTTATGCCTTTGCGCCAAAACATTTAAAACATCCGGAAGTTTATAATTCTTTGCCTGTAATAAGACAAGGTAGTGGTAAAGAAGATCAGCAGCTTCACCCAAAAATTTTTCTTTATTATCGTCTTTACTTTCGATCACAAGTTCAACAGCTTCTTCACCCACTTTCTGTGCAATTTTATTTATTCCCTTTGCAAAAAGCGACGAAGTATATGATGAAGCGGTGGGGTTGTTTTTTCTATCAGAAATTATCCCCTCCAGTTTCTCCAATGAAAATGACGAGTTGTTTTCATTAAAACAAGTATCGGCGCCGGTATGGCAAACGGGGCCAGTGGGAGAGGCTTTGATCAGCAAGGTATCATTATCGCAATCAACAATGATTTCTTTCACCAGTAAGAAATTGTTACTTGTTTCACCCTTTGTCCAAAGCCGTTGTTTGCTGCGGCTGAAAAAAGTCACTTTACCATCAGCATTTGTTTTGGCAAATGATTCTTCATTCATAAAACCAAGCATCAGTACTTTATTACTTATACTATCTTGAATAATTACTGGCATTAAGCCATCTGCATATTTCGAAAAATCTGGTTTCATACAAATGTTTTTGTTTTTTTAACCACGGAGACACTAAGTTCACAGAGAAGCACGGAGATTATCTCCGTGTACCTTAGTGTCACTGTGTCTCCGTGGTTTAATTTTAATTTCAAACGAGACACTATCTCCGATTGCTATCGAGGCTTATCATTTTCTTTTGTTTCACTCTCCCGATAACTATCTGGATCATCGTTCTTTTCGCTATCTGGTTTTTGCAACTGGTTCATCAACCTTTCAAATCTTTCTTCCCGGCGTTCATGCTCATTTTCTCTTCTTATGGCTGCCTTCCTCGTCATATATGAGTTAAGAATAATGGCAGCAACTAATATTACCAGGACGATGTATATCATAAGCGAACAGGTATGTTTTGTCGATGCAAAAATCGTTTTAGATCGGGAACTGCAATTTCTTTAAAATGAAAAATGCTTGCTGCTAAAGCTGCATCCGCTGATGCTTTTTCAAACACTTCAACAAAATGCTCCATATTGCCGGCACCACCGCTTGCAATGATCGGAACCGGCAATTTCTCCGAAAGCAGTTTTGTTATTTCAATTGCAAAACCATTTTTTGTTCCATCATGATTCATGGAAGTAAGTAAAATTTCTCCTGCGCCCTTGTCAACTGCCTCCCTGGCCCAGTCAAAACATTTTTTTTCTGTCTTTGTTCTTCCGCCATTCAGATAAACATACCACTCACCATCCTCTTCTTTTTTTGTATCAATGGCAAGCACCACACATTGGCTGCCGAATTCTTTTGAAAGCTCATTGATCAATTGTGGGTTTTTAAATGCAGATGTGTTTACAGAAATTTTATCAGCTCCATTTTGCAATAATATATTTACATCTTCCACACTGCCGATACCACCACCAACTGTAAAGGGGATATTTACATGATGGGCAATTTTATTTACAAGCTCACTCAATGTTTTTCTTTTTTCGATGGTTGCGGTTATGTCAAGAAAAACCAATTCATCGGCTCCTTCTTTTGCATACAATGCACCCAACTCAACCGGATCGCCGGCATCACGGAGATTAATAAAGTTGGTACCCTTGACAGTTCTGCCATCTTTAATATCCAAACAAGGTATGATGCGTTTTGTCAACCCCCTAAATCCCCCTGAAGGGGGACTTGATGAATTAGATTCTATATTCGACTTTGTATTCATAAGTTCAACTGTAGCTTATCGTAAAAACAGTTTTAGATCTTTAAGCAGTATTTTTTTCTCATAAATTGCTTTTCCAACAATTGCTCCGCTGCATCCTGCTTCTCTAAGTTGTACCAGATCATCAATGGATGAAACGCCACCACTTGCAATTAAGTCAATAGATGGATGACTGTTTAAGATCTTTTTATACAGATCGATCCCTGTCCCTTGTAATAACCCGTCTTTGCTGATATCAGTACAAAAAAATTGTTTCACTCCTTTTGTCTTGTAATTTTCTATTAAGTCAAACACAGATTGATCAGTTGTTTCTGTCCAGCCTTTAATAGCAAGTTTTTCTTCTTTAACATCAGCGCCGATAATAAATCTATCAACGCCAAACTCCAATAGCCATCCGGTGAATGTTTTCTCATCTTTTACAGCAATGCTTCCCACTGCTGCAAAGCTGGCGCCTGAGTCAAAACAAATACTTACATTTTTTTTTGTACTGATGCCACCGCTAAAATCAATTACCAGTTCTGTTTTAGAAGCAATTTGTTCCAGTACTTTCCAGTTTTTAACCTCGCCAGCCTTAGCTCCATCGAGATCTACAAGGTGCAATCTTTGCAATCCTGCATTTTCGAATTCTTTGGCTACCTCTAAAGGAATTTCATTATAAATTTTCTTTTGTTCATAATCTCCCTTGGTAAGGCGAACGCATTTGCCTTCGATAATATCTATTGCCGGTATTATTTCCATGCTATAATTCAATAAATTTTTTTAATATCTGTTCCCCAGCCGCTGCTGATTTTTCAGGATGAAACTGCACTCCATAGAAATTGTTTTTGTGTAATGCACTGCTGTAAGGTTGTACATAATCCGTTGTTGCAATTGTATGTTCGCCTTTTGAAGCATAGTACCCATGAACAAAATAACAATAGCTATTCTCTGTTACATTTTTAAAAAGATCAGTTTTTAAATCATAGATAGAGTTCCATCCGATCTGTGGAACCTTTAAGCCCCTATTAGGGAGTTTGGGAGTAAACTTTTTAACGTCTTCATCAAATATCCCCAAACATTTTGTATCATTCTCTTCTGAATATTTACACATTAACTGCATGCCAAGACAAATTCCCAGTACCGGCTGTGTCAATGAGCAAATAAGATTATCTAATTTTCTATCTTTTAAGTAATTCATTGCAGTACTTGCTTCACCAACTCCTGGAAAAATTACTTTATCAGCATTTTGAATTTCATCAGCATTATCAGTAACCATAGCAGTATGGCCAATTCTTTCCAGCGCATATAAGACTGAGCGGATATTTCCTGCATTATATTTTATGATCGCAATTTTCAAAGCATTCCTTTTGTTGTTGGAAGAACCATATTTTCCACATCTCTTTTTATGGCCATCTTAATTGATTTAGCAAATGCTTTAAAAATAGATTCGATCTTATGATGTTCATTATCGCCTTCTACTTTTATATTCAAATTGCATTTTGCTGCATCGCTGAACGATTTAAAGAAATGATAGAACATTTCTGTTGGTACATCGCCAATTTTCTCCCTGGTGAATTTTGCATCCCAAACCAGCCAGCTTCTTCCGCCAAAGTCAATGGCAACTTGCGCAAGGCTATCATCCATTGGTAAAAGAAATCCATACCTGTTGATGCCTGCTTTGTTGCCTATTGCTTTAGCAAATGCTTCACCTAATGCAATAGCAGTGTCTTCTATAGTATGATGTTCGTCAATATGCAGATCACCGTTAACTGCAATTTTCAGATCAGCTCCGCTATGTCTTCCTAATTGATCAAGCATGTGATTAAAAAAGCTTAAACCAGTATTGATATATGTTTTACCATTTCCATCAAGGTTCAACTCAATGCTGATTTTTGTCTCATTAGTATTTCTCTCATGCTTTATTTCACGGTTCCCTAACTTTAAAAATTCATAGATCTTTTTCCATTCGGTTGTTTCCAAAGCAATTGTTGATTGCAATGTTTTTAACGTATCGCTGATCTCAGCGCCTCCGAGATTTGGATCATTATTTATCCAGATCGCCTTACAACCGAGATTTTTTGCAAGTTGCACATCGGTAATTCTATCACCGATCACAAATGAATTTGCCAGGTCATATTCAGAAGAGTTCAAATATTTTGTAAACATGCCAATACCCGGCTTTCTTGTCGGCGCATTTTCCTTTGCAAAAGTTTTATCGATCAACACTTCGCTGAAGTTTATTTCTTCATTTTCTAATTGCTTTAAAATAAAATTGTGTATTGGCAAAAAGGTTTTTTCAGGAAATGAAGGTGTCCCTAATCCATCCTGGTTAGTCGGCATTACCAATTCGTAGTCCAGTTCTTTAGCAATTCTTGAAAGCCAGGTAAATACACCGGGATAAAATTCAAGCTTGTCAAATGAATCGATTTGGTAAGTGGGAGGTGCTTCTTTTATAATAGTGCCATCCCTGTCAATAAATAAAACTTTTTTTGCCATGCTATAAATTATTTAAAGCTTCAATTAGTTTTTTATTTTCATCTTCTGTGCCAATCGTAATTCGTAAACTGTCTTCACATAGTACAACTTTGCTTCTATCTCGGACAATAATTCCTTTTTGACATAGTTGCTCATAAATACTTCTTGTAGCTTTCATTTTCACCAATAAAAAATTAGCGTCCGATGGAAACACTGTTTCAGTATTAGAAAGATTTAGTAATTCTGTTCTCAATTTTTCTCTTTCTATAACAGTTGTGCTAATATGCTCATTTACCCAATCAATATTTTCCAACGCTTCCAATGCTAGTAACTGAGTCGCCGTATTTATATTATAAGGATATTTTACTTTATTCATCAGGTCAATGATCGGTTGCGAAGCAAAAGCCATCCCTAATCTTAATCCTGCCAACCCCCATGCTTTACTCAATGTTTGCATAACAACAAGATTGGGATATTCAGTTAACTCAGCAATAAACGATTTTTGCTTAGAATAATTAATATAGGCTTCATCTATTATAACAATACCATCAAAATTATTCAGAATAATTTCTACATCAGCACGGTTAATGCTATTGCCAGTTGGATTATTCGGAGAGCATATAAAAATTAATTTGGTAAAAGGATCAATTGCATTTGCAATTCCATCAATGTCTAATTGATACTCTTTTGTAAGGTTCACTTTCTTCACTTTCACATCATTCATTTCGGCACATACCTCGTACATTCCGTAGGTAGGAGGTAATATGATCGCATTGTCGCGAGCCGGATCACAAAAGATACGGTATAAAAGATCAATTGCTTCATCACTTCCATTGCCTAAGAAAATATTTTGGACAGGAACTCCTTTGATCTTACTTAGTTTTTCTTTTACCTGCATTTGCAATGGGTCGGGATAGCGATTAAAGTTGTCAGGCAGTGGCGATCCAAAAGAATTTTCATTTGCATCAAGATAAATAGAAGCATTCCCGGTAAATTCATGTCTGGCAGATGAGTAAGCGGTCATCTTTTTAATATTATCACGAACTAAACTGTCTATATTAAATTCCATTATTATTTCTTTAATCGTATTGCTACTGCATTTTTATGTGCATCCAATCCTTCAGCTTCTGCCATTTGCATTACGGCATTTCCGATATTTATTAATCCTTCTTTTGTTAGTTGCTGGAACGTTACTTTTTTTACAAAGCTATCAACTGAAACGCCGCTATACATTGCCGCATAACCATTAGTTGGTAACGTATGATTGGTGCCGCTTGCATAATCACCAACTGATTCGGGAGAATAATTGCCAATAAAAACAGATCCTGCCGAAATAATTTTTTCAGTTAACTCTTCAGCATTACTGCAGGAAAGAATTAAATGTTCCGGCGCATAAATATTTGAGAGATCAATTGCTTCATCTATCGATCCCAATAAAACAATTTTACTATTTGCAAAAGTTTTCTCCGCAATTTCTTTTCTCGGCAATTCTTTCAATTGCTCTTTTATACATAATTCTACTTTTTGAGCAATTTCGTCGCTTGTTGTTAGTAAGATCACTTGCGAATCTGCTCCGTGTTCAGCTTGTGATAAAAGATCTGCCGCAACAAATTCCGGCATTGCAGTTTCATCTGCAATCACTAAGACTTCTGATGGGCCAGCAGGCATATCGATCGCTACCCCTTCTTTTTGTATCAATTGTTTTGCAGCAGTTACATATTGATTTCCCGGCCCGAATATTTTAAACACTTTTGGAATGCTCTCAGTTCCATAAGCCATTCCTGCAATTGCCTGAACGCCCCCTGCTTTAAAAATTTTTGTAATACCACAAAGATTCGCCGTATATAGAATAGCAGGATTTATCGAGCTGTCTTTTGAGGGAGGTGTACAAAGAATGATCTCTTTACAACCAGCGAGAACAGCAGGAATAGCCAACATTAAAACTGTTGAGAAGAGTGGGGCAGAGCCCCCAGGAATATAAATTCCAACTTTTTCAATGCCTACCGATCTTCTCCAGCATTTTATACCTGGCATTGTTTCAACGACGTTTGTTTCTTCAATTTGCGAACTATGAAATTTTTCAATATTTGATTTTGCTTGTTGGATTGCATCTTTTAATTCTTGTGACAATGAATTTTCAGCTGCTTTAATTTCTTTTTCACTTACTATAAGTTTATTCAATTTCACTCCATCAAATTCCTTTGTGTATTTTCGAACGGCTTTATCTCCTTTAGTTTTTACTTTCTCCAGGATCTTTTTCACGACTTTCTCTAAAGAGGCATTTTCAAAAACGGGTCGCTTAATTATCTCCTGCCAATCTTTTCTATCCGGATGTTGTATCACCTTTATCATCATAATCCTTTTTAATCTTAAAAATCTTGATTCTAAACTATCATCTTCTCTATGGGTACTATTAAAATTCCCTGCGCTCCATTTGCTTTCAGGCTTTCGATCACTTCCCAAAAATCATTTTCACTTATAACTGAATGTACAGAACTCCATCCTGATTCTGCTAATGGTAAAATGGTAGGACTTTTCATCCCGGGTAATATCTTGACAATAGCATCCAGCTTATGATTCGGCGCATTCAACAAAACATATTTATTGTTCTTTGCTTTTTTTACAGCTTTTATTCTGAATAATAATTTATCAAGCAGGTTTTGTTTTTCAGCAGATAGTTTTTTATTACTTATTAATACCGCTTCAGACTTTAGAATTGTTTCTAGCTCTGTGAGCTCATTGCTAAATAATGTACTTCCTGAACTAACCAAATCGCAAATAGCTTCGGCTAAGCCAATTTTTGGCGCAATTTCTACAGAGCCGCTGATCTCCTGGATAGTGGCGTTTATATTTTTTTCTTTGAGATAATTTGAAAGAACCAAGGGATAACTGGTAGCAATTTTTTTTCCATTCAGATCAGCAATAGTTTTTATAGTCCCGGTTTTTGGAATAGCGATCGATAGCCGGCATTTACCAAAACCTAATTTTTCAACTGAAGTAATCTGTTTATTTTTTTCAGCGATCACATTTTCTCCAACAAAACCGATATCGGCAACCGCATCTTGTACATATTCTGGAATGTCATCATCACGCAGAAAAAAAACTTCTAAAGGAAAATTGGCAGCTTGTACTCTTAACTGGTTATTGCCATTGCTTACATCAATACCGCATTCTTTCAGCAAAGCCATTGAACCATCGTAAAGTCTCCCTTTTTTTTGTACCGCAATTTTTAAATTCTCACTCATTTTATAAAGTTTATAAAAGAAAAAGGGCTTACTAATTGTAAGCCCTTAAAAAGTTTATGTTGTACATAATACCATCATGGCCTACCGGTCTGGTAAGATATGATGATGGTTATGTGTACGATTGATCATTGCGAAACAAAAATAGGGGAAATTATTAATTAGGTTTTGGAATTTTTTGCTGCAACTGACACAGTGGGACAGCCATATTTGCGGGATGTTGCACACGAACAAACGCTAATTGCGAAAATTAGAAGAGCAAAACCGGCGAGTAATTTATTTTTCATAAAGGGATTTTTACATTAACGGCTAAACGTATTATTTATTTTACGAAGATAAGCCAGTTTTTTTAAGTTAAGGCATTTGGTAGCCAACAATCTCTTAACTTTACCGCCCTGAAAAACCCGAACTAAAATATCATGCTGCAACTCACAAAACCCCTGGCTTTTATTGACTTAGAAACGACTGGCGTTAACCTTGCCATCGACCGAACTATTGAAATTGCAATTGTAAAAGTACTTCCTGACGGCAAGCGCAGTGTCAAACGCAAACTTATCAATCCCGGGATGCCCATTCCAAAACAATCTAGCGATGTACACGGCATTACCGATGATATGGTAAAAGATGCGCCGGTATTCAAAGATGTGGCTCATGAACTGAAACAAATGCTGGACGGTTGCGATATAGCCGGGTATAATAGTAACCGGTTTGATATACCTCTGCTTGTCGAGGAATTTTTGCGTGCCGATGTTGAGTTTGATATGAAAGGAAGGAGATTGCTTGATGTACAAAACATTTTTCATAAGATGGAGCAGCGTACATTAAGTGCCGCCTATAAATTTTACTGCAATAAAAATCTTGATGGAGCACATAGCGCCGAGGTCGACGCAAGTGCTACACATGAAATATTGATCGCCCAGCTGGAACGCTATCCTGATCTTGGAACTTCAATTGATTCTGTTCTAAAATTGATCGGCGAAGAGTCCATTGTAGACTTTGCACGACGTTTTATAATGGAAAATGGCGTTGAGATCTTCAATTTTGGGAAATACAAAGGCAAGGCTGTAGCCGATGTGCTCAGAAGCGAACCGCAATATTATGACTGGATGATGAAAGGCGATTTTCCACAATACACAAAACAAAAACTCACCGAAATAAGAACCCGTAGCCTTCTTAAGAAGAATTAACATTCATACTTCATTTTTTTAGTTGAGGCAAAGTCAAAAATTGTAAATTCGTTTTTCCTGAACCAACACTTTTTGGAGAAACTTGTCATAATACCTACTTATAATGAACAGGAGAATATTGGAAATATTCTTGCTGCTGTTTTTGAATTGCACCAAAATTTTCATGTGTTGGTCATTGATGATGGTTCGCCGGATGGCACTGCGCAGATTGTAAAAGATTTTCAACCAAAATATAATGGTCAATTATTTTTAGAAGAAAGAACCGGCAAGCTTGGTTTGGGTACGGCATATATTCATGGGTTCAAATGGGCATTGGCAAAAGGATATAATTTTATTTTTGAGATCGATGCCGATTTTTCTCACAATCCAAAAGATCTTTCACGTTTGTATGATGCCTGTAAGAAAGATGGGGCTGACGTTGCAGTTGGCTCCCGCTATGTAAGTGAAGGCGGCGTAGTTAATTGGCCCTGGGACAGGATCGCTTTATCAAAAGGGGCATCGCTTTACACAAGAATGATAACATGGATGCCGGTAAAAGATCCAACAGCCGGTTTTGTTTGTTATAAAAGGGAAGTGCTGGAAGCAATGAATCTTGATGCCATTGCTTTTGTTGGCTATGCCTTCCAGATCGAAATGAAATTTGCAGCCTGGAAACTTGGGTTCAAAATTGTTGAAGTGCCGATCATCTTCCAGGATCGTACGCATGGTACCTCAAAAATGAACAAAGGAATTGTAAAAGAAGGCATTCTCGGAGTACTCAAACTCCGCTGGGATAGTTTTTTTAAAAGCTATCGGAAGAAACTTAGAAATAACAGTGAGTTTTCTGCTGTTGCCATTAAATAGATTTTCTTCACTTTATCTCTTTCATTCTACTGCTGGTAAACTTCTATATAAGGTTATTTCAACATCCTTTATAGCAATGGAACCTCTAACTGTAATAGTAAATGTCGAGGGGCCAGGCTTCGCATTAAAAGCAAAATCTACAAAACCAGTGCCTGAAGGAAATAAACCAACGCTTTTAAAATCGCCTATTTCACTTTTTAGTGGTTCGTGTATTTTTATATTTTCAATCTCATCCTGGTAGGCTTTAGAATTTTTAACCAAAATAATTCCACCGCCTGCTATACCAAAGGCTATTATAATAATGCCGATAAATACATTTATCGGGAAACTATTTTTTTCTTGAGCAACCAGAATTTTTTTCAGGTCAATAAAGAATCCCATGAATCCAATTGCTAATGTGATCCACCCAAAATGTTTACTATCCCAGAAAAAATATATGTTTAACATACGACAGAGATAACCATAGATCAAAAGCAGGAAAGCAATAATAAAAATGATCTTAGTGCTTGTGCTCATAAAAGAGAAGATGTTTATGCTTTATATAAATATACACCACTGTTCAAACATTCGCTAAAACCCGTTTTGCCCACTAATTTCCCTCTCATCAAAAATATTTTCCCTGCCATGCAACATTCCGGCAAATGCGATTACTTTATATAAAACCGGGTTCTCTGGCAATTGAAACTCTTATACCAACTGCTGACGTTTTGGTGCGTCAATGCATAGATGGACAAACATCTGCCTATCGTGTATTGTATGAGCGTTATTCAAAAGCAATGTTCAATACGGCATTGAGGATCGTGAACAAAACAGCGGATGCGGAAGATGTAATACAGGATTCTTTCACTGATGCATTTATGCAGCTTAGTTCTTTTGAAAGCAAATCGACCTTTGGCGCCTGGCTAAAGCAGATCGTGGTATTTAAAAGCATAACGCTTTTGAAAAAGCAGCGAATGAGTTTTGTTGATATGGAAAAAGCAGAAGATGTGGCAGACGAAAATGAATTAGATGAGACTGATATATGGTACACAGTTGATATGATCAAGCAAACAATGCAGCAATTACCCGACGGCTACAGAACAGTTTTATCACTTTATTTATTTGAAGGGTATGATCATGAAGAAATTTCGGAAATACTGGGAGTAGCGCAATCAACTGTGAGAACACAATACATAAGGGCTAAACAAAAATTATTAAAACTTTTAAAAAAAGGAGAAGTATATGAGCAGTGATCTTGAAAAATTCATCCGAAAAAATCGCGGTGATTTTGATGACGCAGATCCTTCAAACAAAGTTTGGAAGAATATTGAAGGTTCTCTTCCTGTAAAAAAAGAGACAAAACTTTTTACAATAAGAGATATTTATAAATGGAGTGCCGCCGCCGCCATTTTCTTTATCGCATTAACATCAGTTTATTTTTTATTTATAAGAAAGCTTCCCAATAGCGATGGTCGTGAAATTCCAACTGTAAAAACTAACCAGCCCACGAATCCCTCACGTCTTGATAATTTCAATAGCATATCGATAGAGTATGCTACTCAATTTAAACAGGCAGAGCAGGCAGTTGAAGATCGTCAAAAGCAATTAAGAGTTGCTATTGCAAATGACCCGGCACTCTATCGCAAGTTTCAGCAGGACCTGGCCACACTCGATAGTTCATACCGACTTTTAAGAGATCAGGCCAGCCATAGCGTTAACGGAGATGTAATTATTAAAGCCATGATCCAAAACCTGCAATTGCAATCGGAATTGCTGGGCAGACAGCTGATGATCATAAATGAATTTAAAACAACAAAAACTTCTACAAATGAAAAGAACATTTAAAAAGATATTACCAATTGTATTATTGCTTGCAACAGCCCAGTTGTTTGCGCAGGATGGAGATAAAGAAAAAAAAGAGAAGAAAAGATATGAGTTTTTCAGGGAAAGAAATATTTCAAAAACGTATCCCGCATCAGGCAACACATTGAATATTGACAACCAGTTTGGCGAAGTAAAAATTACTACCTGGGATAAAAATGAAATAAAAGTTGACATTCATATTGAAACAAGCTCTACACAAAAGGAGTTGGCTGATAAAACTTTTGAACGCATCGATGTAACGGACAAACAGGATGGCAAGGATATAAATTTTAAAACAATAATGAATAAGGGTGGTAAAGACGATAATACCAGTTGCAAAAATTGCAGCAACACGATGAGTATTGATTATGATATTCATATGCCTGCAAACCTTGCGCTGAACATTGAGAACTCTTTTGGTAGCATTGTAATGCCAGATTATAGCGGGCCTGTGACGCTAGTTAATAAATACGGTTCTGTAAAAGCAGGTAAACTTTCCAAACCTGAAAAAGTGGTAGTAGAGTTTGGAAGTGCGGATCTTAAAAGCATAGGTAATATTGATCTCACATTTAAATATTCATCTGTCAATATTGGAAGCCTGACAGGAAAGTCTAAACTAAGATTTGAATTCTGTGGTTACAGCAAGATCAATTTAGATAATGGACTTACGGCATTGACCGTGGATGATTCTTATAGTTCTGTTCATCTTGTACCCGCCACTAATCTTTCTGCTACTTATAATATTTCAACCAGCTATGGTTCAGTTATCGATAAAACCAATATGGGCATCACCCGTACCGATTCGCCCGATAAATATGGTCCTGATCTTAATAAACGTTATGAAGGTAAATCCGGCTCAGGTACTATTAAGATCGATATCAGATCAAGTTTCGGGAACATTATGATCGGTGAAGGAACAAAAGCTGATATGAAAGAAAAGAAAAAAGTAAGATCGTAGTTTTTTCATGTTTGTGTATAGTCATGAGCATCCTGTTGTCGAAAGGCAGCAGGATTTTTTTTTGAAGTGAGCTTCAGTAACTCCGATTAAACTTTCGTTGCGACGCTCCGTTCATCGTTCTGTAATTCTATTCAGCGTCTTTATGAAGATCTTCCATATACTTATAACCGCTTGCTGTATTAAGAAGCAAAATCTTGTCTTTATCTTTTATCATTCCCTTTTGTTTTAAAGATGCTAAGGCTTTCCATGTTGCACTGCCTTCTGGCGAAACAAATATTCCTTCTGTTCTAGCAATTTCATCGATGCCATCTTTAATTTCTTTTTCTGTAACTGTTACCGCTTCCCCGTTTGATTCAGCAATTGTTTTCTTTATCAGGTTCATGCCAAAAGGAAAAGGCACTGCCAATCCATGTGCAATAGTTGGTGCAGGAACGAAATTCTTTTCCCAATTATCCGGATCTTTCAATGCAGCTTTGATCGGACCACAATTCTCAGGTTGAACTGCGATCATTTTAGGAAATGGTTTTTTGATCCAACCCAATTTCAGCATTTCATCAAATGCTTTCCAGATGCCGATCAATCCTGTTCCACCACCTGCGGGGTAAACAATTACATCTGGTAATTGCCAGTTCAGTTGCTCAGCAATTTCATAGCCCATTATTTTTTTCCCTTCCAATCGATAGGGCTCTTTTAAAGTAGATATATTAAAGTATTCATTTTTTTCATTGATCTCGTTTGCTTTCTTCGCACAATCGTTGATCAGCCCTTTCACTGTAATAAGTTTTGCCCCATACAATTCACATTCATTTTTAAAAACATCCGGTGTATGTGCTGGCATTATAACAATGCATTCCATATCCGCTTTGGCACAATAAGCAGCTAATGCTCCACCTGCATTCCCCGCAGTGGGAATGATAAGTTTTTTGATTCCCAGTTCTTTCGCTTTGGATATAGCCACGCTGATCCCTCTTGCTTTAAATGAACCGGTGGGGTTATATGACTCATCTTTCATCAGCAAAGAAGAGTAACCATATTTATCTGAAATTTTTTTTAAAGGAAGGATAGGAGTAAACCCTTCGCCAAGAGAAATAATATTGGATGGATCTTTTACAGGCAGCATTTCAAAATAACGCCAGAGATTATTTTCTCTTTTGATAAGTTCTTCTTTGGAAAATGTTTTTTGAAGATCGTACTCAACAAGTAGAGTTTGATGACAACAGGGTGAATCATTAATAGCCTCTGAGACAGGATAGGATCTGTTACAATTGGAACATCTTAGAACAGTTACCAAAGAATATGGATCTTGTTGTTTTCCCATCGACTCACTTCATTAATACTTATGAAGGTAAAAAAATAGTTCTATGGGAAAGTCAAATAAATGTTTAAAACATTTTCATTTCATCAATTATTGAGCTTCTGGCTTTTGCTTTTTTGTAATCGGCTTTTGGTTTATCCATTACCCATTTTAATGCTTCGAGTAGATGAGCCAGGTAAATGGCATTAGAATAATCTTCTTTATTATGACCTAATGATGTATAAAAGATCTTTCCACCGTCAAATTCCTGGCACCATGCAGCGGGGTAACGATTGCCGAATACATCAGGGTTAACGTTTTTGGAACTATCTGCTTCTTTAATAGTTGATATATCGGAAACCAATAATACCTTAATTGAAGAGTTGATCTCTTTAAAATAGTAACATTCATCTTTTGTTTCCCATTGCGGAGAAAGTTTTTTTACGGCCGGATGTTTTTTATCCAAAATGTGAACAGTAAAAGGCTGAAGAGGTGGATGTCTAAGAAAAGTTGCGCCCAGCATTAACTTAAACCATTTCCACTTTCTCTCGGTACCTGATGCCGAATGAATACCCATGAACCCACCTCCCGCCTGTATGTAACGCATAAAAGCAACTCTTTGTTCTTCTGTATCAAATACGTCATTGTTGGTATTTGAAAAGATGATCACATCATATTTTTTGAGATTATTATCGGTGAATAATGCGGAGTTGGTTGTAGTATCGGTGATAAATCCATTTTCAACGCCCAGCTTTTGCAATGCAGCTATTGAAGCGGAGATGTTTTCATGTACATAACCCTTTCCGTTCTTCGTAAAGATCAAAACATGCTTGTTTTTTAGTTGGGCGGTTATAGTTAAACTTGAAGTAACTAATAAAATAAAAAGCAGTAGTGATTTCATCTTAAACAAAATTTAAGTCGTTTTGTAAAATTCGAAAATAGAATATTTCCTCCGACTTCCTTAGTTTGCAGCCCAAATGAAAAAAGCCTTTCTATATCTACATATCTCGGTTTTTTTGGCTGGCTTTACAGGCCCGCTAGGCAGGCTTATAGATCTGAATGAGGGCTTATTGGTTTGGTGGCGGATGTTTATTACGGCTGTTACCATGTGGATCGTGTTTTCATTAATGGGCAAGTTGCAGCGCATTTCAGTGAAAGATATGGTGAAGCTTACCGGCATTGGTTTTTTAGCTGCTATTCACTGGCTTACATTTTATGGATCTATTAAGTATGCCAATGTATCGGTGGCGCTGGTTTGTTTTTCCGCAGTTGGTTTTTTTACGGCATTGATCGAGCCGATATTGTTGCGTGTAAGAATAAAATGGGTAGAAGTATTTCTTGGCTTAATGGTGATCGCCGGCATTTATCTCATCTTTCATTTTAATCCAAAATATAAAACCGGGATCATACTAGGTATCACCTGTGCAGTGCTGATGGCATTTGTAATGATATTTATCCGTGAATTTTTGCAACGGATGAATCCACAAACAGTACTGACATATCAGCTTAGTGGTGGCTTATTAACTTTATCAGTACTGATGCCTTTTTATATGTACCAATTCCCAACAGACTATATTTTCCCGAATTTTAAAGATTGGATGTGGTTATTGGTACTTGCATGGCTTTGTTCTGTATTAGCATTTCAATTTTCTACCTATGCATTAAAAAGACTGACCGCCTTCACTGTAAATCTTTCATTTAATTTAGAACCGGTCTATGGAATATTTCTTGCTATTGTTTTATTCGGGGAAAGCCGGGATTTTGACCGGTCATTTTTTTTCGGCCTTTCACTGATCGCAGCTTCATTGGTCATTCATGTTGTTATGTTATTAAGAAAAGAAAGAAAAATTGTTTTGCAGGATGCAGTTGACAAACTATCATAAAAATATTGTTGATTACTACGCCGAATCCGAAAACGCCTACAAAGACAGTTGGGATCTTAACAACAGTCTTGCCATTCACTACGGTTATTGGGATGATAAAGTAAGAAACTTTCCGCAATCATTGTTGAGAATGAATGAAGTGATGATGGAAGCTGCTAATATAAAACCTTTCGATAAAGTGTTGGATGCAGGTTGCGGAATTGGAGGAAGCAGTATTTTCCTGGCTAAAAAAACCGGCTGCCATGTTACAGGTATTAGTTTAAGTGAAAAACAGATCATCAAAGCAAAAGAACTAGCCGTTAAAAAAAATGTTGAAACTAAGGTTGATTTTAAAGTAATGAATTATTGTGCCACAAGTTTTCCTGGTGAAAGCTTTGATATCGTCTGGGGATGTGAAAGCATTTGCTATGCGGATGACAAAGAACAATTCATTAATGAAGCATACAGGCTATTAAAACCCGGTGGCAGGTTGGTTGTTGCGGATGGATTTGTAACAGATTTTAAAAATAATGATCATTCTACTATAAGAAATTGGCTTGATGGCTGGCAGGTAAATTATCTTGAATCGCCGGAAAGATTTCAAAAATTCATGCAGTCTGCAGGATTTAAAAACATTTCTTTCAGCGATATTTCAAAATTCACTGTTCATTCATCAAAACGCTTATTTAAATTTTATTTTCTTGCTAATCTTTATTTAGCCTGGAAAACGATCACATTTTCCAATCGTGCTACTGAAAAGCAAAAGAAAAATATTGCCGCCTGCAAACACCAATACGATGGAATGAAAAATGGGTTATGGCAATATGGTTTGACTGTGGGAACAAAGCCCTGATAGTTTTCCTGTTTACTCTTATCTTTAGCGCCTTCAAAACTTTTTATATGATAAGGTACATAATTGTCTTTTTCTTACTTTCTACTTTTAATTTTTCATTCGCTCAAAAAAAACCACTCGATCATACAGTATATGATAGCTGGCAAAGCATTGGTGAAAGAATGATCAGCAATGATGGTAAATGGGTCGTTTACACCATCAATGTACAGGAAGGTGATAATGAATTGGTGATCCAGTCTTCAGATGCAAAATATAAAAAGACAGTGCCACGTGGTTATAATGCGGTGATATCTCAGGACAGCCGCTTTGCAATTTTCAAAATAAGACCTTTTTACAAAGAAACCCGTGAAGCAAGAATAAAAAAGAAAAAGCCGGATGATATGCCGAAGGATTCCTTTGCGGTAATTGAGTTAGGAAGGGATAGTGTTTATAAAGTAGCTAAGGCGAAAACTTATAAAGTACCAGAAAAAGGTTTTGGATGGGCCGCTTATCACCTGGAGAAAAAGCCCGAACCTGAAAAACCAAAACAACCAGCAAATGATGGAAGTAAAAAAACTATTGACAGTTTAAAGAGAACAATTGATTCATTACTCGTAATAGTCAACCTGCCTCCTGCAAAAATGGGGAAAAAGAAGAATATAGGTGACGGGGAAATGGAAAATGGAGAATGGACAACTGAAACTTATTTAGACGCAGAGGGTGATGATCCGGCAACACCAGCTACTCCTGATGGAACTGATCTTGTTTTAAGAAACCTTATTACCGGCGAAGAAAAAATTTTTCCGTTAGTAAGCGAATATTATTTTGACAAATATGGCAAAAAGCTATTGCTGGAAACAACAAAAAATTCAAAAGATTCATTAAGCAAGAATTCTGTCTTTTTGATAGATCTTGGAAACATGCAGAAGAAAGCGATCAGCACAGGAGGTAATGATTTTAAAAATTATTCATTTTCGGAAGATGGTGCACAACTCGCTTTTGTTGCGGAACGAAATGCAAAACCAAAAGATCTGCAAAAGCTTTACAAACTGTGGTATTATAAAGATGGGATGGACACAGCTTCAATGATCGCTGATAAAAATTCGGTGGGAATGAAAATTGGAATGACAGTAAGTGAATTCGGAACAACCAGTTTTAGTAAAACGGGTAAGCGTTTATTCTTTGGCACTGCTCCAATACAACCGCCAAGAGATACAACATTGGTTGATTTTGAAAATGCCAAACTCGACATCTGGAATTATAAAGACGATTATTTGCAAACTGTTCAATTGAATCGTTTGCAACGTGACCTGCAGGAGAATTTTTTAGCAGTTTATGATGTCAATGCAAATACGATCAAACAACTTGGATCAAAAGAATTGCCAACGGTAATTCAAGCCAATGAAGGAGACGGCGAAACATTTGTCGGCGTAACTGATTTTGGAAAAAGGGTAGAAGGTCAGTGGACAGGTAATACCCTGAAAGATATTTATGCTATCAATGTTGCTGATGGTACAAAGAAATTGGTGGTCAAAGATCTGAATGGATTTATTTCACCACAATACATTTCTCCAACCGGCAAATACATTATGTGGTATGATCGTAAAGCAAAAAATTATTTTGCTTATGATGGAAAAGGAACAAAAAACATAACTGCAAAAATAAAAGCGCCATTATGGGACGAAGAAAATGACACACCAGACCTCCCAACTCCTTATGGCGTTATGGGATGGCATGAAGGTGATAGCGCTGTTTATATTTATGATAGGTATGATGTGTGGAAAGTTGATCCACTCCTTACTGTTGCACCTACTAATTATTTAAATCAAACATCAGGTAGAAAAGATAAGATCACAACCAGGTATGTGACCACCGATCCTGAAAAGAGATTTTTTAAACATAATGAATCCTTTGTAATAAGGAGATTCAGTGATGAAAATAAGAAGGCTCAATTCGCAGTATTTCAACCAGGGATGAAATTATCCGGAGATCATTTGCAAAAGAATTCATTTGGCTTTCCTGCAAAAGCAAAAAATGCAAACGTTGTCATTTTCACAAAAGAAAACTACAATGTGTCTCCAAACTTGTATGTGTCTCAAGATGACGGAATATTTTTAGTTGATCTACAACTTTCCAATCTTAATTCTCAACAAAAAGATTTCAACTGGGGAACGGTTGAATTAATAAAATGGAAAGCATATAGTGGAAAAGAAACACAAGGTCTTGTTTACAAACCAGAGGATTTTGACCCAAAGAAAAAATATCCATTGATCTGCTATTTCTATGAAACATTAAGTGATGGTTTATATACTTATAATCCTCCTTCGCCAACTCCAAGCCGTTTGAATATTTCATTTTTTGTTAGTCGGGGGTATGTTGTGCTGGCACCAGATATTCATTATGGCACGGGTCATCCAGGAAGAGATGCCTACAATCATATTGTAAGTGGTGCAAGATATTTAGTAAAGCAAGGATATATTGACAGCACAAGAATGGGCTTGCAAGGGCAAAGTTGGGGTGGTATCCAGGTGGCTCAGGTAATTACAATGACAAAACTTTTTAAAGCAGCGTGGGCCGGGGCTCCTGTTGCAAATATGACCAGTGCGTATGGTGGTATAAGATGGGAGAGTGGAGTGAATCGCCAGTTTCAATACGAAAAATCACAAAGCAGGATCGGTGCCACGCTATGGGAGAAACCAAACTTATATATTGAGAATTCACCGCTCTTTCATTTACCCAAGGTAACGACACCACTTGTAATAATGGCCAATGATGCTGACGGTGCGGTGCCATGGTACCAGGGAATTGAATTATTCACTGCTATGCGCAGGTTAAATAAAAAAGTGTGGATGCTTACGTATAATGGTGAAGCACATAACCTTGTTGAAAGAAGAAACAGGAAAGACATTCAAATAAGAGAACAGCAATATTTTGATTGGTTATTAAAAGATGAAGCTCCGCCAAAATGGATCACAGAAGGTGTGCCGGCTATAAAGAAAGGAAAAGATTGGGGGTTGGATTACTAAAATGTTATTTGGATATTGCTACCCATTATTGATTTAGACAGCCAGGGATTATGCAATAAAATGACTTAGCCTGGACCAGCAGTCACAATACATTCAAAAATAAATATGAAAAAACAATTATCGTTTTGGTTAATCCTGCCCTTAATGGCGTTTGCCAGTATTGATTGGGTTACAGTTTCAATTGATAAAAAAGTATCAATTGACTTTCCAGTGAAACCCGAACAAAGTGAAATGTCTGGCAATCCTGTCTGGACGGCAGATGCAAACAGTGACTCACGATGTATGGCTATGATAATTGATTTTAAAAACTTTGGAATGGACTCTGCACAGGTAGCTGCGGAAATGAGTAAACCTGAAGCTTACGAAGATTTCAAAAATGGTGTACTCGGGCAAATAGCAGGGTCTTCACTAATATCCGAGAAGATCACAACCACTTTAGGTTATAAAACGTTTGAGTATGTTATAAGTATGGGTAAAAAAGATACAAGCTCATTGAACATTATGCATAATAAGAACATCTTTGTGGGTGCTAAATTGTATGCAATGAATTTCTTTGAAAAAAACGGCAAGCCGCAGGATCAAATGAGAAACCAATATTTCCAATCGGTTAAGATCAAATAAGGTTCACATTCTTCTTAGATAGAATGGCCCCTTCGGGGTCATTATTTTTATATGTTAAGCGGCTGTAGCAGAAATGAATTTAACCAGGCTTCTTTTTGCAACAGGCAATAGTGTTTCTTCTACCGGAAAGCCTAATTCAATTTGTATTGAATAAACAGCAGGATTGGGCAATTGATGACGGTATTTTATCAATTCTGATTTAATACTCTCAAATGTGTTTATAAAATTATTATCCCAACTATTTACATAAGCTGTTTTCATACTCCTGTATTTTTCATCATGTTTTTCAAAGAAGGAAAGACGATAATGATAAACCAGCGTTTGCTTTTGCGAAGTTGTATTTAAAAAAAAGTATCCTTCCTTCGTATCAAGAGGAATGATACCAATTGGGTTGATGATTATTTTATCTTCCACCATTTCATAAATTTCGACACCATTGTTGATCGTTCCTTTCATCTCGCTGGTAGAGTAGTTAATGATATCTTCCAGTTCCTGCATCAGTTCATCGTCTTCTATCATTTGCTCATAAAGTATTTGAAGTTTTTCCATTTGGATGCCAGTGAGTTTTTTGGGGAAATGTTCCTGTAGGAATTTTTTGTTCTCACGAAAGGCGATCAGGTTATTGAAATGAAAAATAATATCTGAAAGTTGAGGGTAGAGTTTACTTTCGTGGAAGTATTTATTTATTTCTTTCAGGTAGGCTAGAAGAGTATATTTTTTTAATTCGAAATCAATATAGCCTTCGGCGAACCAGGTTTCGGATAATGATTTCATAGTAGCTTGTTTGGGTTAGTTACTGTAAATTAATTAAAAGACATTAAAATTAAAAGTAAGTTTACCTTAAGTTTGTTAAAAGAAATATCATGCCAAGAATTTTATTGTATTTAACGATCATTATTTTTTCTTCTTCTTGTGGTTCAGTGAAATATTATGTTGTTCGTCATGCAGAAAAAGAAACTGCATCGGCAGGTACTACCATGAGTACGCCAAATGACCCGCCGCTTTCTGCCGCGGGCAGAGTAAGGGCTATCGAATTGAAGGAAGCATTGAAAGATAAAGGCATCACATATATATATTCGACAAACACTGTTCGCACCATTTCGACGGCTCGTCCGCTGGATGAATTGAAAGGAGCTACAAGAATTGAACTCTACAATACAAGAGATTCACTTGATCAGTTGATCCAAAAACTGAGGGGAATTAAAAAAGGGAATTCGCTGATCGTGGGACATTCGAATACCGTTGATGATATTGTAAACAAACTTTGCGGTGAAACAAAAATTCCAAAAGATTTACCAGACTCGGATTATGACAATCTTTACATTGTAACAAAGAAGGGAAATCGCTATAAGTTTGAAAATAAAACTTATGGGACACCAACTAACTAAATGAGCTTTTGATTTCCACACAATCCTTCAAAATCCTTTCTTAATCGTGGTTCAGTATTCCCTGTCTCCATTAAAGTTTTCTAATTCTTTTGCTACTGCAGTTAAGAAAGTAGCGCCAAGGCTTCCGTCAACAATACGATGATCATAACTCATGCTCAAATACATCATGTGACGGATAGCAATACTATCGCCGGCAGGAGTTTCCACAACAACAGGACGTTTCTTTATAGCCCCAACAGCAAGTATCGCTACCTGCGGTTGATTAATGATCGGCGTTCCCATCAGGCTACCAAAAGTTCCTACGTTTGTCATAGTAAATGTGCCACCAGCGGTATCATCGGCTTTTAGTTTTCCGGTTCTTGCATTATCAGCAAGCATGTTCACTTGTTTTGCAAGGCCAACAAGATTTAACTGGTCAGCATTTTTAATTACAGGCACAATAAGATTACCGGACGGTAATGCAGTGGCCATTCCTATATTAATGTCTTTCTTGATGATTATTTTATCTCCATCCAGTGAACAATTGACCAATGGGAATTTTTTAATGCATCTTACAATGGCTTCAATAAACAGAGGAGTAAAAGTGATCTTTGTCCCTTCTCTTTTCTCAAAATCTTTTTTCACTTTGTCACGCCACATTACCAGGTTAGTTACATCAGCCTCAACAAAACTTGTAACATGCGGACTCGTATGCTTGCTTCGCACCATGTGTTCAGCGATCAGTTTACGCATACGATCCATTTCTATGATCTCAACATTGCCTGTGTAATTAGTAAGAGATAAGTTTTGAGTAGGAGTTTCCCTTACCACACTTTCTTGTTGTCGGCTTACCGGCTGATAGCTATGGACTGTCGACTGTTGACTCTGGACCTTACCCGATCTTCTTTCACTAACATATTGCAAAATATCTTTCTTTGTCACTCTTCCTTCATTGCCTGTGCCGGGAATATTTTCAAGTTCACTCATACTCACACCTTCACTGGCGGCGATGTTCAATACAAGTGGCGAATAAAAACGATTACCAGTTCCGTTTGATTGAGGTTTGTAATGAGTCTGATGTGAGGAAACCACTTCAGCAACTGTTTCCATTTGCGGTTGACGAACTTCCACTTTTGGTTGTACAGGTGCAGGTCTTGATGAAGCATTTTCTTCCGCACCAGTTTTTATTCTTGCGATCACCGTACCGATCGGCACTACATCGTTTACATTAAATAGAATTTCAGTCAACACACCCGCAGCAGTACTTGGCACTTCGCTATCCACTTTGTCAGTGGCTATTTCCAATACCGTTTCATCCATTGCCACCATATCACCGGGTTGTTTGTGCCACTTCAATATAGTAGCTTCCATGATACTTTCACCGAGCTTCGGCATTACAAGATCAACAATTGCCATAATTATTTTTTTGTAGTCAGCAATCGAAATTCTATTCATCGTCCCTTGCGACGCTCCATTCAAGGTTCTGTTCAACATTGAACAATTGCGCCGCAGTTTACCCTTGTCGAAGGGTCGCACTCTTGTACAACAACAATTCTATTGAACATTACAAAGACTCTTTTTCTCATTTTTTCTTTTACTCTCTTAGTTAATATTCAACCGCTCAAAGGTAATGATTTGAGCATTAAAACCCGATCAACTGTTAGCAAGAATAAACTTTCTTAAAAAGTTCAATGCAGTATGCGATGTCATTTCAATATTTCTTTCACGGTCGAAACGAAAAGCAAGTTTTGCTGTTTCCACCTTTCCTTTATTACCCGCAGCGATCCATACTGTGCCAACAGGTTTTTCATCGGTGCCACCATCTGGCCCCATAATTCCCGAGGTAGCTACTGCAAAATCCACATTTAACTTTTCAATGGCGCCTTTCACCATTTGTATCACTGTTTCTTCACTCACGGCACCAACTGTTCTCAATGTTTTATCCGTAACACCTAATATTTTTTCCTTTACATCATTTGCATAACTAATGATGCTTCCTTTATAACCGACAGAAGAACCAGGATTGGAAGTGATAAGATGAGCGATATAACCACCCGTGCAACTTTCTGCAGTGCCGATCGTTTTATTTTTTTCTTTCAAAATTTTTGTAACTACTGTCGCCAGGTTTTCATCTTTATCGGTAACCAACCATTCATTGACCAGTTCTTTGAGCAGAGAAAATTTTTCATCCAACTCGGTTTCCATTTTTTCTTTATCGTCTCCTTTTGCAGTTAATCTGAGTTTTACCATTCCATAACCCGGTAGGTAAGCAAGCTTAATATGTTCGGGTAAACTTGTTTCAAAATCTTTTATCTTTTCTGCGATCATGCTTTCTCCTGTGCCCATTGTAAACACAGTACGATGAATAATAAAAGGAAGTTCAAAATATTGAGGTATCCGTGGCAAAACTTCATTTATCATCAAGCCTTTCATTTCATGTGGCACACCCGGAAGCGATATATATATCTTATCATCTTTCTTGAACCACATACCAGGTGCTGTTCCCCTTGCATTGTGGAGCACAGTACAAACATCCGGCACTTCAGCTTGTTTTAAATTACTTTCAAGCATTGGCCCTGGCCGGCGAAACACTTTTTCAAATAAATATTTTACATGAGCTAATACATCTTTGTTAACGATAAGCTTGCCACCAAAATATTTGCAGAGTAAAGGCTTTGTAATATCATCGGCAGTAGGTCCAAGTCCGCCAGTAATAATAATAATATCCGATTCTTTGCTTTCTACGTCCAATGCATTCCAGATGTCATCCGACACATCACCAACGGCGACTCTTCTTTTTAGCCAAACACCGATCTTGTTTAATTCCTGTCCTATCCATGCACTGTTTGTATCGATGGTTTGTCCGATCAGTAGTTCATCGCCGATTGTAATAATACTTGCATTAACATTTTTCATAGGCTGCAAAGGTAGGAGATGACTAAATTTGAAAGATTAAATGTTCAATTCATGAAGAGATTATGTTTCATTGCTTGTTGCTTGTTATTAGTTGTATGGTCATTTAGCCAAACAATTACTCAGAAAATCCAAAAAGCCTTTGCTGTTTTTGAAAAAGACAGTCAGCTCAAACATGCTATCAGCTCTTTATATGTAATTGATGTAAATACAGGCCAGGTTGTATTTGATAAGAACTCGCAGATCGGTTTAGCTCCGGCATCGACACAGAAAATTATTACCAGCGTTACTGCTTTTGAGTTGTTAGGAAAAGATTACAGGTATAAAACAGATTTTTATCTTTCTGAAAAAGTAGGATCGAATTCTATAATTTATATTGAACCGTCAGGAGATCCAACACTTGGGAGTTGGCGTTGGGAACAAACAAAAGAAGAAAATGTATTGCACAGGATCACCGAAGCTATAAGAAAGCAGGATAGAAAAATTTCATGGCCGATCATTATTAATGCTGAAGGCTGGAATACCGAATCAATACCTGATGGATGGATATGGCAGGACATTGGCAATTATTATGGAGCAGGAGCCAATGTGCTTAACTGGAGAGAGAATCAATTTGACCTGTTATTAAAATCAGGAAGCAATGTTGGTGACCCAGTTTCAATTGCAGGCACAATGCCTGCAAGTCTGAATATGAATTTTGAATCCACTGTTTTGTCTGCTCCTAAAAAAACCGGTGATAATGCTTACATATATTTTCAACCTTCTGGCGATAACTATGGCATAGTACGAGGAACAATACCCGTTAATGAAAATAAATTTATTATTTCAGGATCAATGATCTCTCCGGGAAGCCAGTTTCTTAGCTCCTTGATTGACTCTATTAAAGGCTGGTATGTTAAACCTGAATCGCTTGAAAAAGTTGTTCTTTTTAAGAAATATGAAAAGAATGTATTGAATATCCATTCGGAAGTTTCTCCTTCTCTCGATTCCATTATATACTGGTTCAATAAAAAAAGCATCAACCTTTATGGCGAAGCCTTGATAAAAACATTTGCTTTTGAAAAGAAAGGTGTTGGTTCAACTGACAGCGGCGTCGTTGTCGTTAAAAATTTTTGGAAAGAAAAAGGGTTGGATGAAGATGAATTGAGAATTGTTGACGGCTCAGGTTTGTCTCCGTTAAATCGTGTAACTACACATTCCCAGGTTGAAATTTTAAAATATGCAAAAACCAAAAACTGGTTTCCTTATTTCTATAATTCATTGCCGGAATACAATGGCATGAGTATGAAAAGCGGCACCATTCGTGGAGTAAAAGGGTTTTGTGGTTATCATAAATCAAAGAATGGAAAAGAATATATCTTCTCTTTTCTCGTCAATAATTATAACGGGTCTGCTTCGGTTTTGGTAAATAAAATGTACAAAGTGTTGGAAACACTTAAATAGGTAATTTTCGGGTATAGAACCTATCTTCAAATCTCAAACAAACGACTTATGAAGGAACAAAATTTTAAGAACCATAGCCGTTATATCATTTTATGGACTTTTATAACTCCCATAATATTGCTTGCAATCCTTGGAGGCAGTATTGTTAATTTGATCCATGCTGATGCACATACTCATTATTCAGCGGCATTAATTCTTTTGATCTCTGTCGTATTAATTATTATTTATTGGTATGCCCGTGTCTTTGCTTTAAAAGCGCAGGATAGAGCCATTCGGGCAGAAGAAAATTCCCGTCATTTTATTTTAACAGGAAAACCGTTTGATAGTCGTTTACGAATATCACAGATCATTGCTTTGCGTTTTGCTCCTGATGATGAATTTCCCGAGTTGGCAAAAAAAGCTGTTGAAGAAAAATTAAGATCCAAAGAAATAAAAGCTGCTATTCTAAAATGGAAAGCCGATCATTACCGGGTTTAAAAAAGACTGGTCATCGATGATATATTTAAAAAGAAAGGCGCTGCAAAAGATGCGATCCAAATTACCAGAATTAAAACTTTTCCACCAATAGAAAGGTCCTGTATCAAGCTTCTTTGTAAAAGTCCCTGTATAGTTGTTATTATCTGATCTTCTTTTGATGATATTTCATATGGAGGTGCTGGGTTTACATCTTTGAACTGCGGATAATATTTTATAACTGAGTTTCTTATTTTCCAGTATTCTTCCGGCGTTAGTTCTTCATAAGTTTTCATGAGGTTGATACCTTCAGCCTCTATCTTTTTTTCAATTCGTTCATGTTGCAGATCACCTATCATGCGGCTCGCCATCATAAAAGGGAAAAATAATAATGGATAAAACGCTGAGCTTATAGCTACCCAGATCATTAAAGCAATTGAAATGACCATAAATATTTTTCCAAGAATATTATAATCATCCAAAAACAAACGGTGCAATAATTGTCCGCCATCAAGAGGGTAGACTGGCAACAAATTGAGAAGATTCAGAAATACTAATATCCAGGCAAGCTTCTCAAAAAAATAAATATCCGTTTGATCTGCTATAAAATGTGATAATAAGCCAAGGATGATTCCCGGTAGCGGACCGGCAAGTAATATCACTGCTGATTGCTTTTGTGATACTTCTTGTTTTTTACCTGACACATAGGCGCCCATTAATGGAATAAAAAAAATACCAAGCTCCTGGTATTTATAAATCTTCATTGCAAAAAAATGCCCCATTTCATGAAAAACAACGACTGCTGTCAGAACAAGTACCCATGTCCAATTATGTCTGAAGAAAAAATAGCCGACAACAAGAAAAAGTGCAAGGCTGCCCAGAGATTTGAGCCAGACGTTCATTTTATTTTTTGGCTCTTCTAACTCCGGTTTAGGAATTTCAACAGGAATTTCACCAGTTATAGGAATTGATTGATCCATTTATATGATTATTGAAAATAACGTTCTATTGTTTTCTTTAGTGCTTCAGGCATTGCCGTTCTTTTCATTCCTTCTTTTTCCATAAAATATAGAATTATCTTGCCAACGCAAAGCAATTCCTCTTTTTCATTATAAACTTCATGATGAAACTCAATTTTATGATGTAAAGGCAGCTCTTTTAAGAAAGTTTTGATTGTAAGCAAGTCGTCGTACAAAGCAGGGCGAAAATATCTTGCATGTACATCTACTACGGGCATTATTACTCCCATTTTTTCCATATCTGCGTATGTAAACCCCATTTGGCGAATTGATTCTGCTCTCGCCACTTCAAAATAAGGGAAAAAATTACTGTGGTAAACAAAACCCATCTGGTCAGTCTCAGCATAGCGTACTCTTATTTTTGTTTCGGAGGTAAACATACTAAAGGTTGCTTTCTATTTTTTCGCCGCCAATTTCATAGGCCGATTCGTCCTTTCCAAAAAAAGAAGCGATATTTTTTGAAGTAATTAATAAAACGACAATTCGACAAGTTGTAATTTTTTCATAAATGATTGCCATGATCCAATAAACCACGTAACTCGGTCGCATGGCAAAGTAGTTAAAAATGTTTACCATTTTTATTTTCACCGATCATTTTTGCAACAGGTAAAGTATGCAGGTAAGTACCCCAATGATGTTTTGATTTAGAATAATTTGTTAAACATGTATCAACATTGTACTTATCCACCAATGTTTGGAATGATGTTTGGCACAGGTAAAAATAAATTGAATATTTGCAACGTTAAGTCACCATCGGTTTAAAGGACAATTAATATGAAGAATCGCAGCATCGCTTTAATAGCCTCTGTTATTTCAGTTTTTTCTCTCAACGCACAACAAACCCTTATTTTTAAAGACCCGCAGGAAAAGTTTAAAGAAGCAAAGGAATACTACCAGAAAGAGCAGTATAGCATTGCATATCCATTATTCAAGGAACTGAAGCAGGCATCTAAGGAAACAAATTACATTAATGATGCACTGGTTACCCAGGAGATCAATTATTATACAACCGTTCTTGCCTTAAAACAAAATGAGAGTCGTGCAGAAGAATCTGCTACAGATTTTATCGAGTTGGAAGAAAATAATGCCCGCGTTCAGCAGATGAATTTTCATCTTGGGGAGTTCTATTACCGCAAACAAAATTTTCCGGATGCAGCGAGATATTATGAAGAAGCTGGCATTGCCAATTTAAGTAACCGGGAAATTTCCGACATGAAATTTCACCAGGGGTATTCTTATTTCACAATGCAAAAATTTAACCAGGCAAAACCTCTTTTTAATTCAATAAGACAGATCAAAGACGATCCCAATTATATTGATGCAAACTATTATTACGGCTTCCTGGCTTTTCGGGATCGTAATTATAATGAAGCATTGGAAAGTTTTAAAATAGTTGAGAATGAAAAGGCATACGAAGCAGTTGTACCATATTATATAGCACAGATATATTATATCCAGGGGAAAAAAGATGAAGCGATCGCCTATGCTGAGAAAAAGATCAAGGGCGGCAATGCTCAATACTATGATCAGGAGATGAAACTCATGCTTGGGCATGGTTATTTCGAAAGAAAGGAATTTGATAAGGGGCTACCATATCTTGAAGATTATGTATCAAAAGCAGAAAAGGTTTCAAGAGAGCAGTTGTATGAATTATCATACAGTTATTATATGGCGGGTAAATATCCAAAAGCAATTAATGGGTTTAAACAATTAAGTGGGAAGGATGATTCATTAAGTCAGCATGCTATGTACCTGCTGGGAGATTCTTATTTGAAAATTGGGGAGAAGGCTAATGCGAGAAATGCATTTTTATTTTGCGCATCAAACAGTAGTAATAAGGCACAAAAGGAAATTTCTAAATTTCAGTATGCAAAACTTTCTTATGAACTCGGCTACCAGGATGAGGCGCTGAACAGCCTAAGTTCATTTTTGGCTGATTATCCAAATTCGACTTATAATACCGAAGCAAGAGATCTGATGGTGATGGTGCTTGCTAATACAAATAATTATAAAGATGCATTGACGTTAATGGAGGGGCTTAAAAACCCATCTGAAACTTCAAAGAAAACTTATCCGCGGATCTTGTTTGGAAGAGCCGCAGAATTAATAAACGATGGAAATTTGCTGCAAGCCGATGCTCTTTTGGACAAAGCGTTGAAGGATCCGAATAACGGGGCAGTACTTCCTTTAATAAATTTTTGGAAAGGTGAAATTGCTTACCGGGCCGATAAATTAGATAATGCAATTAAATATTACAATGCTTATTTAGATGCGGGAGCACCAACATCAGGTGAAGCAAATGCAAATACGGTCAAGTATAATCTTGGTTATTGTTATTTAAGAAAGGAAAATTATCCGGCTGCATTAAAATTCTTTGAACAAGTTGGAAAAAATCCAGCATTGAATTCTGATGCGATAACGCAGGATGCTTATATACGCAGTGCGGATTGCTATTTTATGAACCGTGATTATAGCCGGGCAAAGTCAATGTATGATAATGTTATTAAGCTTTCATGGCCGGCGGAGGATTACGCAACTTTCCAGGTTGCCATGATCGCTGGCGTAAGAAATTCCAATGAAAAGATCAGTTTGATGAATACGATGGCAAGGAAGTTTCCAACCTCATCACTTGTGGGAGATGCAAACATGGAAATAGCCAACGCTTATCTTGCAGATGAACGTTTTCGTGAGGCCATCGCTCCATTAAACAATGTATTAAAACTTTCAACAAATAATAGTTTGAAGCCACAGGCTCAATTAAAACTTGCTATTGCAAATTATAATTTGAATAATAATCGTGAAGCATTAGCTCAATACAAAAATCTGGTTCAAACATATCCTAATTCTCCTGAAGCAGAAGAAGCTCTTGATAATATTAAAAGCATTTATGTAGAAGATGGAAAGCCTGATGAATATGCAAACTATATGCGCCAAATGGGAAGACCTCTGGATGTAAGTACTGAAGACTCACTTTCATGGTCGGCTGCGCAAACACAATATCAAAGTGGAAATACGAATGCTGCATTAACAGCATTTAATAATTATGTACAGCGTTTCCCGAACGGAGCGTATTCTTTAGATGCAAATTTTTATCGTGGTGAAATTTATTTTGAAAAGAAAGACTGGAACAATGCACTGAGCGGATATCAACCTGTTGCAGAAAAAGCGCCAAATCGTTTTGCAGAAAAATCGATCCTGCAGACGGCAAGAATTTATTTCTTTGAGAAAAAAGATTATGCACAGGCAGAAAGTTATTATGCGGAGTTAAAGCAGCTTGCTTCAGGACAGGAGAGCAAGTTGGAAGCAATGCGTGGGTTACTTCGCTGCCAGTATCAATTACAAAAATGGAGTGCAGCTCTTGAGAATGCAAATGAGTTGGTAACCTTAAAAGGAAGCAGTACTGATGACAAGGCGCTTGCCAACATGGCTATTGCAAAAGCTTATCAGGTAAATGGTCAGCATGATCTTGCAATTGCAAATTTTAAATCAGTTGTATCATTAAATAAGGCGGCACTTGCTGCTGAAGCGAGATATGAAATTGCGAATAGCTGGTTTGCGTTGAACAAACTTACAGATGCTGAAAAATCAGCGTTTGAAGTAATTAATAAATCAGGGTCGTATGATTTCTGGGTAACGAAATCCTATATCCTTTTGGGTGATGTTTATTTCAGGCAAAAAGATTATTTCAATGCAAAAGCAACTTATCAAAGCATTGTTGACAATTCGATAGTGCCTGAATTTAAAAAAGAAGCACAGGAAAAATTGAACCGGGTGACAGATGAAGAAGGTAAGAATAGTAAAGTTGGTAATAATTAAACGAACCCAGATCAATAATCAGTAATTATTGATCACGAAAGCAAAAAAACTATGAAGAAGATTTTAATATTAGGAGTTGGAGTTTTTTCATTTGTGATCTCTTATTCGCAACAAGACACCACGAAAAAGAAAGGTACTGTTGATATTACTTCAGCATTTAAACCTGTATTGAAAGAATCTGCTAAAATTAATTTTAATGCGTCGCCTGCGGTAAATGATACAACGAAGCCGAAATTGAATTACGATATCCCTAATCAAAATTTATTATTTGCTTATACACCCGGAAGCCTTCGTCCGCTTGCTCTGGATATTGATTCCGGTGGTTACTGGGATATGAATAGTTTTATCAAAGCAGGATTCGGAAGTTTAAAAACTCCTTTTGTACAAGCAGGAATTTCTTTTGGTGACGGGAAAACAGCCGGACTGAATATTTATGCAAAACATATTTCATCATCTGGAAAAGCGCTTTACCAGGATTATCGCAATACCAATGTTGATCTGAAAGGTTTTTTCCAGACAAGTAAGAATTTAGAATGGAATGCGCAGCTTGGAATGCGGCAGGATCGCTATTATAAATATGGTCTTGATCCAACGATCAACTCTGTTCCTCCAAAGGATTCTCTTGAACAAAATTTCCAGATATGGAAAGGTGGAGTAGGGGTTCGTAATATTAATAACACTCAATTTGGAATTTCTTATTCGCCAGAAATTCTTATTAATGTATTTAATGATGGAAGAGAAAATACTGAAAGCAATACGTATATAAATCTTCCGATGCAAAAATCGGTGGGAAAAGTTTTTGCCGTTGATCTTAGTGCCACTGCTGATCTGACAAAGTATAAACCTGATAATAAATCAGCACAGGATAATACGTTCTTTTATATTAGTCCTTCAGTTTTATTCAAAACTCCGAAAATAAGTGCACAGGTTGGGATCCGTCCGTCATGGGATAATAAGACTTTTAAGATGTTCCCGAATATGTTGCTCGAGGCAAGTACAGGAGATAAAAGATTTACTTTCCAGGCAGGTATGTCTGGTTATATCAGGAGAACTTCTTATCAATACCTCGCATCTATTAATCCTTATATAGAAGCACCAGGTGAATTAAAAAACACATGGATCACCGAAAGATTTGCTGGCTTCAAAGGTTCAATAGGCGATCATTTTACTTATAATGCAAAGCTTGGGTATAATACATATAAGAATCAACCGCTTTATGTAAATGATAATCCAACGCTGAATATTTACAACAATACTTTCAGAGTGATCTATGAGCCGAGCATGCATGGTGTTCATTTTGGTGGCGAAATTGGATATACAGAACAGGAAAAATTTTCAGTGTTGGCAGGAATTACTCTTAATAAATACATGGATATTGAAGAAAATGAAAAAGCATATGGGTTAGTACCATTCGAAATGAAAGGCTCTGCAAAGGTCCAGGTAATAAAGGATCTGTGGTTAAAAACTGACCTGTTCCTTTGGGATGGGGCGCAGTATAGAACACCGGCTGGTAATGCAGCTCAATTGGATGGTTCATTTGATCTGAATGCCGGGCTTGAGTTTCGTATCACAAAAAATCTGAATGTCTGGACGCAATTCAATAATATTTTTAATAAAGAGTATGAGTCATGGAAGTTGTACAAGTCTTATGGATTTAATTTCCTTGCCGGCGTTATCTTCGCATTCGATCAGAAAACGAAATAATGCAAGATAGTTTATACGAATTCCTATTATTAAATAAGAAATTAAGTCTACCCGGTATCGGCACAATCTCTCTTTGCCAAACCCCGGCACAGCATGATATTCCAAATAAACAGTTTATAGCACCTACATCTTTTTTTACTATTGATCCAAGAAATGATAAACCTTCAAAAAAACTTTTTGACTGGCTTTCTTCTTCATTAGGAATTACAGAATGGGATGCTATAAAATTTGTCAATGATTTTTCTTTTGATTTAAAAAAGAAACTTTCTGAAAAAGGAGAGGTGAATTGGGCGAAAGTCGGTGTGATCCGAAGAGACAATAGTGGTGATCTAAAACTTGATCCTCAAAATATTTTATTGCAAAGTGAACTGCCGATAACTGCAGAAAAAGTTATTCGTGTAAAAGCTGAGCACACTGTGCTGGTTGGAGAAAAGGAAAAGTCCTCAGTGGAAATGGAAGAATACTTTGCTGAAAGTCCGGCAAAGAAAAATTATTCATGGCTGATCGCTGTTATTCTTACTGTGTTAGCGGTAATGTTTATTGGATGGTATTTTTCTGAGAAAGGATTTTCAACTTCATCAGCAGGAAATCAAACGGTCATTAAATCAAACTAACGGAAGGCTTTATTAATGAGCAATCAAATTCACTATACGCTATGTCCGGTTTGCGGATCCGCAGGCATTTCAGAAGTTTTTAAAGTAAAAGACAATACCGTAAGCCAGGAATATTTTGAAATTGATCATTGCAGAAATTGCCAGGTCAGGTTTACACAAAACCCTCCTTCAGAAACAAGTATTGGCGCATATTACAAGTCTGAAGATTACATTTCACATACTGACAGCTCAAAAGGTTTGATCAATCGCATGTATCGGTTTGTCAGGAATTTTTCATTGAATCAAAAGAAAAAACTTGTTGAAAAAGAAACCGGTTTAAAAAGCGGGAATCTGCTTGATGTGGGCAGTGGCACGGGCCATTTTGCTTCTGCTATGAAAAAGGCAGGTTGGAAAGTAACAGGACTTGAGCCTGATGAAGGAGCAAGAGCCTTAGCATCCAAAGAGCATTCAATAGAACTTTTACCTTCTGAAGAACTTTTTAATTTACCAGAAAAGAGGTTTGATGCTATTACACTCTGGCATGTGCTTGAGCATGTACATGATGTAAAAAAATATATCCAGACTTTTAAAAAGCTGTTAGCTGATAATGGCAAGCTTTTTATAGCAGTACCGAACTATACAAGTTATGATGCTGAAAAGTATAAAGAGTATTGGGCAGCTTATGATGTGCCAAGACATCTTTTTCATTTTACGCCGAATACCATGCAATGGCTGATGAAAGAGTGTGGGTTAAAGATCGTTGAGGAAAAACCAATGTGGTTTGATAGTTTTTATGTCAGCCTCCTGAGCAGTAAATATAAAAATGGAAACACAAAATGGGTTGGTGCATTTTGGACAGGCCTGATTTCAAATTTTAAAGCAATGGGCGACACGAAGAAATGCAGCTCCGTGATCTATATTATTTCAAAATAGTTTACTGTCCTAGTTGTATCTCGTACATCTCTGGCCAGTATTTACCGGTAACATAAATCTTTTTTGTTGTTGAATCATAAGCGATGCCATTTGGTACATCAACTGCAGGATTGATCGCTTTTACACGTTTCCACATATCATTGACATCGTATTTTGCAACAACCCTTGCAGCTGCCGGGTCAATTTTTAAAATATATGGATACTCGTATTGATTTGCATAAACGAAACCATCGATATATTCAAGCTCATTTAAATTAAATGCCTGGCTATTTCCTTCCATGATCGAACTTTTGCTTAATAGCCTGAATGTAGAAGGGTCATAAAAATAAAGAACGCCACTACCGGTACTTACGATCAATCTCTGCCCATCATTTGTAATGCCCCATCCTTCACCGTCTAATTTATATTCTTTTACTTTTTGAAGATCTTTAAGCGTATAAACAAATACTACATTTTGTTGCCATGTTAGTTGATAAATAGTATCTCTTAAAATTGTTATTCCCTCTCCAAAATATTTGCCAGACAATGAAATTTTTTTCAGAGTGTTGCCGGTTTTCAGATCAATTTTCATAAGTCTTGACTGACCCACATAACCAGGATCGCCGGTGCCTTCATATAATTCTCCTTTATAAAAAGTAAGTCCCTGCGTATAAAAACTGGTATCATGGGGATACACTTGTATGATCGTATGACCTAAAATGGGAGGGGGCGGAGTTTGATTTTCAATTGGTGGATCTACTACTTTATCCTTCGGCTTGCAGCGTATCATTAAAAATGTGAATGAAGAAATAAGAAAAACTACGATAAGAGGAAGAAATATTTTTCTTTTCATGTAATTGTTTTCTCGTTGATAGATTAAGTTTGGTAAATGTACGATTGAAAAAATATTTTGAAAGAGAAAGTTGTGATTTGAAATGTTAATCAATTATATTTGAGAATCAATCCCACACAAACCTTTTCAGCTGATAATTCCATCTTAAAGATTAGTTGATTCATATCCTCCTGAATGCCGCTTTAATATCCCCGTGTCCCTGAAATCCCGCATTATTTAAGATTTCATTCTATCTATTATTATGGTTAAGTACCTGGTGGTATTATTTTTTATTGTTAGTGGATCTCAACTGTTTTCGCAAAAGAGATGCAGCATGGAGGAATATGTTAACCGGCAGGTGAGCGAAGACATTTCTTTAAAAAATAAATTAGAGCAAGTTGATGTATTTGCCCAGGGAAGAACAAGTTCAACAAGCACTTCACAAAGAGTTAATGGTATCCCTGAAACAATAACTATTCCTATTGTTTTTCATGTGCTTTATAATACGCCGGAACAAAATGTAGATAAAGCAGATCTGAATCGTTTGATCGCAGCTCTCAACAGGGATTTTAATAAAAAGAATTCTGACACTTCAAATATTCCTTCGGTATTTAAGCCTTATGCTGCATCCATGGGCTTTGAATTTAGGATGGCAACAATGGACCCACAAGGAAGAGGTACCACAGGAATAATAAAAAAATATACACCAATATCTTATTGGATGTCTGATGATAAAATGAAATTCAATGCATCTTATGGTGATGATGCCTGGGATTCAAAAAACTACTTGAATATCTGGATCTGCAATATGAAAGATGTATTGGGTTACAGTACGCTACCGGGCATGGATCCTTTAAAGGATGGTGTTGTTTTATCTATTGAAGATATTCGTAGCCCTCGTGGTACAACTCCCGGAGTAAATGATCTTAGAACTGTTGTGCATGAAGTAGGGCATTGGGTAAATCTTTATCATATTTGGGGCGAGGACTATTGTGGTGATGATAAAGTTGATGATACGCCAAAGCAAAGTTCATACACTCCGGGTTGCCCAAACGGCACCAGGGTTACATGCGGCAATAGTCCAACTGGCGATATGTACATGAACTTTATGGATTTTACTGATGATGTTTGTATGAATATGTTTACAACAGGACAAAGAAAAAGAGCAAGAACAATATTTGAAGCTGGCGGACCAAGAAATTCTATACTTTACTCAAAAGGATTAGATATCTCGATGATAGAATCCGCACCGCTGCCTGACTTTTATCCGAAATGGTATTATGCTCAGGTTTACCCAAATCCTGCTTCAACTTCTGTTAAGGTATATTTTGATTATGATGAAAGATGGATGGGTAAAAAAATGGAGGTACTTGACATGAGCGGAAGAATGGTGCTAAGCAAGACCATCACTTCCAAGATCGAAACGATTGATATAAGTCGCTTAACTGCGGGAGTTTATTTTATCCGTGCAGTAAAAGAAGGAGAGAAGATACACGCCAAATTTGTTAAACTTTAGATGAACAACCAATACTACCTGAGAGCAAGGGCTATCGTTAGATAGCCCTTTTTAGAACCACGATTACTCACGATTTAAAAGGGTTAGAAAGAAAAAGAGAATGGGTTGTTATTTGATGTTATCCTATAAATAAAAAAGGATCATAAGTCTCCTCATAATCCTTCAAAATCATTTCTAAAATCGTGGTTCTATAAATGTATCGCTTCACCGTAAGCCACTTCAATTGCGTCTTTCACACTTTCACTGATTGTTGGATGCGGATGAATACTATTCAAAACTTCCTGGTAAGTTGTTTCTAATTTTCTTGCAGTAACTGTTTGTATAATTATTTCGGTCACATTATAACCGATCATGTGAGTGCCAAGCCATTCGCCGTATTTAGCATCGAAGATCACTTTAATAAATCCTTCCGGGTGACCGGCAGCTGATGCTTTACCGCTTGCACTTAATGGGAACTTGCCAACTTTAATTTCATAACCAGCGTCTTTCGCTTGCTTTTCAGTGTAACCAACAGATGCAATTTCAGGATAGCAATATGTACAACCGGGTACATTATTATAATCGATCGGTTCAGGTTTGTGATTATATTTCTTTTCATTGAAACCAATATTCTCAACACAAATGATCCCTTCCTTACTTGCAACGTGAGCAAGAGCCTGGCCGGGTGCACAATCACCAATTGCATAAATGCCGGGAACATTTGTCTGGTAAAATTTATCAACCATTACTTTGCCCTTCTCAGTTTTGATACCGAGTTCTTCCAAGCCAATTCCTTCAATATTTGCAGAAACACCAACGGCACTTAATAACACATCAGCTTCCAATGTAGTTTCTCCATCGGGTGTTTTCACTTTTGCTTTTACACCGGCACCTGAAGTATCAACAGATGTTACTTCACTATTGGTCATAATAGTGATACCATTCTTTTTAAAATTCTTATCCAATTCTTTTGAAACTTCTTCATCTTCTACCGGCACTACTCTTGGTAAAAATTCAACAATGGTAACTTTTGTTCCAAGGCTATTATAGAAGTAACCGAATTCAACACCAATAGCGCCGCTACCAACAACGATCATTGATTTAGGTTGCTGTGGTAATGACATTGCTTCACGATAACCAATGACTTTTTTGCCATCCAATTTCATTGAAGGCAATTCGCGACTGCGGCCGCCTGTTGCAATGATGATGTATTTTGCTTCAACAACTTTCTTGGTTCCATCAGCAGCTGTTACTTCCACCTGGCCCTTGGCTTTTAGTTTTCCAAAGCCCATGTGAACTTCGATCTTATTTTTCTTCATCAGGAACTGAACGCCACGACTCATTTTATCAGCTACACCGCGGCTGCGTTTGATGATCGCTTCAAAATTTGGGGTACCACTGGCTTCAATGCCGAAATCTTTGGAATGCTTTATATCTTCTAAAACCTGGGCAGATTTTAAGAGAGCTTTTGTAGGGATACAGCCCCAATTGAGGCAAATGCCACCAAGACTTTCTTTTTCTATAATTGCTGTTTTAAAACCTAACTGGGCTGCCCTGATCGCGGCTACATATCCGCCGGGACCGCTGCCAAGAACTACTACGTCGTAAGCCATAATTAATGTTGGATTTAAAATTTACGTTGGGCTGCGAAGCTACTGGAAAACAGGGATTCAGCAAAAGTGGTATGATAAGGCTTCGGGGCTTAAAGATTTAATGGTTTAGAGGTTGGAGAAGAGAGGATTCAGATTGACGAATAGCGATAAGAAAGATGAATGGAGCGTCGCAACGGAAGCCTAATCAAGGCTCAATAGCTGGTATCAAAATATTAACTTTGAGCCTTTGAGATTCAGTGGAATACCCGATCGATATTATCTGAAACAATCTGGAAAAAATCTTAAATCTGCAAGTGAAAATCTAAACTCATTCCCCTACCTTTGCCGTCCTAAATTTTTGTTCATTATGGCTAGAGTATGTCAGGTTACAGGTAAGGTTCCGGTTACTGGGAACAATGTTTCTCACTCAAATATTAAGAGTAAGCGTCGTTTTCTGCCCAACCTGCAGACAAAACGTTTTTTCCTGGCCGAAGAAGATAAATGGATCACACTGAAGTTATCGACTGAAGGTATCCGTACTATTAACAAAAACGGACTTTACACTGTTGTAAAGGAGTTGAGAAAAAAAGGACAACACATTTAAATCTGAATAGACAATGGCAAAGAAAGGTAGTCGTGTACAAGTGATATTAGAATGTACTGAACACAAAGCAAGTGGTCAGCCAGGCACAAGCCGCTATATCACCAAGAAAAATAAAAAGAACAATCCTGAAAGATTGGAATTGAAAAAATTCAATCCAATTCTGAAGAAGGTAACAGTTCATAAAGAAATTAAATAATTAAGTCATGGCAAAAGCAGCAAAAACCGCGATCAAGACCAAAGACCAAAAGGCAGCAGCCGAGGCAAAGAACTGGAGTAAAGTAGTTAAAGCCGTTCGTAGTCCTAAAACAGGAGCCTACATGTTTAAGGAAGCAATCGTGCACAAGGATAAAGTGAAAGAGTTCCTGGCGCAGAAATAATTTTGATGGGTTAGAAATACTGATAAAGCTGTCACCTGAAAATGTGATGGCTTTTATTTTTGATATCACGGTGGAATTTGTTATTTAAAAACTATGGGATTTCTAAATAAGTTATTCGGTAAGAAAGAAAAAGAAAGTCTTGACCAGGGTTTGCAAAAAACCAAGGAAGGATTTTTAACCAAGCTTACCAAAGCTGTGGCGGGAAAAAGTACCGTTGATGAGGAAGTGCTGGATAATTTAGAAGACGCATTGGTAAGCGCCGATGTTGGAGTTGACACAACTATTGAGATCATTAAAAAGATCGAAGAGCGGGTGGCGAAAGATAAATATTTGGGCACATCGGAGCTTAATAAGATCCTGAAGGAAGAAATTGAGCAGTTACTTGTAGATGCTCCTGCATCAAATAGTTATGCTTTTAATTCTGACCTGCCAACTAAGCCTTATATAATACTTGTTGTTGGCGTTAATGGTGTGGGCAAAACAACAACGATTGGCAAACTGGCTTATAATTTTAAAGAGGCCGGCAAGAATGTTTTGCTTGGCGCAGCAGATACATTTCGTGCGGCAGCGGTTGACCAACTTACCATTTGGAGTGAAAGGGTCGGCGTACCAATAGTAAAGCAAGATATGGGCAGCGATCCTGCTGCTGTTGCTTTTGATACAGCACAAAGCGCCGTGGCAAAAGGAAGTGAAGTTGTTTTAATAGATACAGCAGGAAGATTGCATAATAAAGCTCATTTAATGGAAGAGCTTAGTAAGATAAAACGAGTGATTCAAAAAGTAATTCCAGATGCACCACATGAAGTGTTGTTGGTATTGGATGGAAGTACAGGTCAAAATGCGTTAGAACAAGCAAAACATTTTACTGCTGCAACAGATGTATCAGCAATAGCGATCACAAAATTGGATGGCACTGCAAAGGGCGGAGTTGTTCTTGCGATCGCTAATCAATTTAAAATACCGGTAAAGTTTATTGGTGTTGGAGAAAAAATGACCGACCTGCTTGTTTTTGATAAACATGAGTTTGTCGATTCGTTATTTGATCTTGAAAAATAGAAAATGATAAAAGCCTTTAAGGGGTTTGGGGTATGAAGACAAAGAAACTACATAAAGACAAAGTAAATATCATCACACTTGGTTGCAGCAAGAACATGGTTGATAGCGAAGTACTGAGTGGCCAATTGCTGGCAAATGAAATTGATGTGGTGCATGAGAATAAAAAATCAGATCACAATATTGTTGTTGTAAATACTTGTGGGTTTATTGAAAAAGCAAAAGAAGAATCCATCAATACAATTCTTGAACAGGTTGAATTAAAAAATCGTGGCAGGCTTGATAAGGTTTATGTGACAGGCTGTTTAAGTCACCGATACAGGGATGACCTGGAAAAAGAAATTCCCGGGGTGGATGCATGGTTTGGTACGATGGAATTGCCATTGATGCTGAAACAATTTGAGGCAGATTACAAAACAGAGCTACTCGGTGAAAGATTATTGGCCACACCACAGCATTATGCGTATCTAAAGATCTCCGAAGGATGCAATCGTACTTGTTCATTTTGTGCAATCCCATTGATGCGTGGCGGACATGTAAGTAAAACGATCGAGGAGCTCGTAAAGGAAGCCGAAAGTTTGGTAAGACGTGGTGTAAAAGAAGTGATGCTGATCGCACAGGAACTTACTTATTACGGTCTTGATATTTATAAAAAAAGAATGTTGCCTGACTTGTTGCATCGTCTTGCTGATGTAAAAGGCTTGCAATGGATCCGTTTGCATTATGCGTATCCTTCAAAATTCCCTTTAGAGATATTGGATGTGATGCGTGAAAGAGAAAATATATGCAACTATCTTGATATGCCATTGCAACATGCAGCTAATAATATGCTGAAAGCAATGAAGCGGCAGATAACAAGAGAGGAAATGGAGGAGCTGATCGTTGCTGTGAGGGAAAAGGTTCCCGGCATTTGTTTGCGTACAACATTGATCGCTGGTTTTCCCGGAGAAACGCAGGATGATATAGAAGAATTAAAAATGTTCTTACAAAAGCAGCGATTTGATCGTGTTGGCATCTTTACATACTCACATGAGGAAGGAACATCTGCTCATGATCTTGTTGATGATGTGCCATCCGATGAAAAAGAAAGAAGAGCACAGGAGGTGATGGAAGTGCAGCAAGAGATTTCTTATGAACTGAATCAACAAAAAGTTGGAAAAACTTTTAAGACCATCATTGATAAAAAGGAAGCAGGCCGTTATCTGGGCCGCACTGAGTTTGATTCTGTTGAAGTAGACAATGAAGTGGTTATTCATTCTTCAAAAAAATTACCGATCGGTGATTTTGTAAATGTCAAGATCACGAAGGCGTATGATTATGATTTGGAGGGAGAGGTTCAATAAAAGAATGTTTATACTCTTTTACGTCTCACTAATTTTTCAATCTCCACTGCAACGAAGATCAATATTGATGCACCACCTACCAGCAAAAATTCGTTTAGCGTCAAAGCCTGAGTTTTAAAAACAGATTGTAAGAATGGAATATACGTGATAGCGGCTTGCAATAATAAAGTAAGCAGTACAGATCCTATCAACAGCTTATTTGAAAATAATCCTACACTAAAGAAAGATTGCTTTTCTGATCGTATCGCCAGCACATGGCACATCTGGCTAATGCACAAAAAATTAAAGACCATCGTTTGCCAGGGCATATCATTTCTTATCGCCCAGCCCTGAAGTGATAATGCAATACCAGCCATTAATATTCCCACCCAGATCATATGTAAACCCCGGCCTTCAGCAAAAACTGTTTGTTGTGGCGGACGTGGGGGTCTTTTCATTATATCCTTTTCTGCTTTTTCAAATGATAATGAAATGGCAGGCAAACCATCCGATACTAAGTTTATCCAGAGTATATGTATTGGTAACAAGGCAACAGGCAAACCAATTAACGGACCCAGCAACAAGGTCAATATCTCACTTGAGTTTGTAGTCATCAGGAATTTGATAAACTTAAGTATGTTATCATATATCCTTCTTCCTTCTCTAATTGCTTTTACGATGGTTGAAAAATTATCATCAAGTAAGATCATATCAGCAGCTTCTTTTGATACATCAGTACCTGTGATGCCCATGGCAATGCCAATATTTGCTTTTTTTAACGATGGTGCATCGTTTACACCATCACCCGTCATTGCTACATAGTGTCCTTTCTCCTGCAATGTTTTTACGATCTTTAGTTTTTGTTCGGGAGATACCCGGGCATACACTTTTATTTTTTCAACTTTAGATTGAAAACTTTCATCATCTAAAGAAGCTAGTTCCTGCCCGGTTATTACCAGGTCTTTTTTGTTTTTTAAGATCCCGATCCGTTCTGCAATATTTTTGGCTGTAAGTGGATGGTCGCCGGTGATCATAACAGGAATAATACCGGCTGCTTTACATTGAGCAACTGCGTCATTAACTTCTTCTCTTGGCGGATCGATAATACCAGCTAATCCTAAAAATTCCAGATCGGTTTCATGCGTTTCACTTTTGGGGTCCTTG